>Ga0206931_1211_pt1 | contig 13854 bp, 12 predicted proteins | sample Alteio_BWOrgHeat_17_FD_152946 | JGI IMG/M metagenome (GOLD analysis project Ga0206931, IMG submission 152946) | Enriched cells from forest soil in Barre Woods Harvard Forest LTER site, Petersham, Massachusetts, United States -... | ecosystem: Environmental > Terrestrial > Soil > Temperate forest >...
GCCGCAGTTGAGGACTACGGAAAGGGAGACCAATTTGACTTGATCCTGCTTGCCGCCAAAGCGCAGGACACGCTGGAAGTCGCGCCCCGCGTGTTGCGCCTACTCGCGCCCGGCGGGGTTATGTTGCCTATACAGAACGGCGGGGTTGCGCGGGTGCTTGCGGACGGTCTCGGCGAAGACAGGATCCTTGGAGGATTCTCAAATCTTGGCGCCACGATGATTGAACCCGGTGTCTACGAGCAGAAGAATGCCGGGCATCTAGTGATAGGCGAACTTGCCGGTGGCGTCAGTGAGCGCATCAATCGGGTTGCGCGCATGTTGGGTCGAGCGATTGAGGTCAAGGCATCTTCAAACATCATCGGTGCCATCTGGTCGAAGCTGCTGATCAACTGCTCCGTTACAACCCTTGGCGCGCTTTGTTCTCAGACCATGCGCCAGTACATGGAAACAGAGGCAGGAAAGAAGGTCTTCCGACGGACGTACCAGGAGGCGTTGTCGGTGGCATTTGCAACCGGCACTCGGCCGGAGCGCCTGGCCGTGGACCCAATTCCGCCCGGCTGGGCGAGCAATGTCGCGATAGAGCAACGCTATGAGTCGTGGGTTGAAGAAATAATTGCCTTCTACGGAGATGTCAAACCCTCGATGCTCCAGGACTTCGAGCGGGGCCGGAAGACTGAGGTCGATTTCATCAACGGCTATGTGGTGACGTTAGGCCACGCGTCCGGAGTGCCGGTACATATGAACGCCACAATTACAGACCTTGTACACCAGATCGAACGTGGAGTTCTCCAGCCGACACGAGACCGGATGAACGACCTGGCTGCTCAAACTGCGGACTAAGGCGGGAGAAGATTTTTCGACAGAAAAGGTATCGTACCGGAAACAGTCTATGAAAATCCGTCTTTTTGCTTCCCCTATAGTTGCTGCATTCTTTGTGTTGAACTGCTGGGCTCAAAACGCGCCCGCGAGCACTCCGCCACCTAACTCCTTTCTGGACCGTTTAACCAGCCTTACCGATTCAGACTCGAGACCATGGACGGCAGAACAGTTTGCAACCATGGGTCGCATCCGCGATGCGGCAATGACGGACCCGAATGCATACAACATGCTTGCGCACCTCACGGACAATATAGGTCCGAGGCTCAGTGGTTCGCTCCAGGCTCAGGCCGCTGTCGAATGGGTAGCTGCCAAGATGCGGGAGATGGGGACGAGCGTCACGCTGGAAAAAACGACTGTTCCTCATTGGGTACGAGGAAAGGAAAACGCAGTCTTAACCCGGTGGCCGGGAATGCCGCCGGGGACAACGCAGAAGATCGTTGTCACAGCATTGGGAAACTCTGTGCCAACGTCGGAGGATGGTCTTACTGCAAATGTGATGGTCGTAGGCTCCTTTGCAGAATTGAGGAGCCTGCCCGTTGGTGAAGTCAAGGGAAAGATCGTCCTGTTCAACAAGCCTTTCGATAAGGAATTAACTGCGCAAGGGTTTGGTCTTGATGCGTATGGGCAAAATCTGGCTTATCGTGGCGTCGGCCCATCGTTTGGCGGGTCGCTTGGAGCCGCAGCTGTGCTGGTTCGCTCTCTGGGCGGCGGAGACTTTCGACTTCCGCACACAGGTCTGACTTTGTACGGCGAGGGAGTCGACAAGGTTCCCGCAGCTGCAATTACCGCAGAGGATGCAGATCTGTTGGCGCGATTGTCAAAACAAGGACCCGTCACGATGCGACTCACTCTTACGCCGAAAACTCTTCCTCCGACAAGCAGCTACAACGTAATCGCGGATTGGAAGGGGTCGGAACACCCCGAAGAGGTTGTATTGGTCTCCGGACATCTGGATTCATGGGATCTTGGGACAGGTGCGATCGACGATGGCGCCGGGGTCGCTATTTCAATGCAGACGATCCATTTGTTGCAGTCACTGAACATCCATCCAAAACGCACAATCCGTTTTGTCGCCTGGATGAATGAGGAGTTCGGCGTCAGTGGCGCGACAACATATCTCCAGGAACACTCCAGCGAACTCACTTATCACATAGCGGCTCTGGAGAGCGACTTAGGCTGCGACCATCCAACAGGCCTCAGTTTGTTTGGCGCGCCTGAGGCTGCCAGATATCTCGCGCCCGTTGCGAACGCACTGGCACCGATTGGAGCAAGCGTTCTCACCAGATCTGACGAGGTAACCGCCGAGGATATCGCCGGTATGGTCCAGCTCGGCGTTCCCGGTCTCAGTCCCTCGCAGGATTCGAGGTTCTACTTTAGCTATCATCATTCTGCCGCGGACACTCTTGATAAGGTGAATGTGCAGCAATTGAATGAGAATGCAGCGGTGATGGCTGTGACGGCATATGCGCTTGCTGATGGGTCGGAAGCAATACCTCGGAGGAAATAGATTCCGAAACCTTGGTCACAGGGTTAAAGTCTCCTGCCAGGAAAGTCTTCTAGGATGTAAGCAAGCACACTCGATGATCCGTGGCACCAGTATTTGACGGCCAACTCTGACCGCTTGTCTCATTTCGGACACCGCATGTCACTTTTCCTGCAAACACTGGTTCTTCGCGGCATATTGTCCGGTGAGCAGGAGCATCGCCTAGAGGAGTTCCACATGAAGAAGATTCTGACTCAGTACGGAGTGTGCGCGCTTGCGGTCGCTCTGATGGTGCCGTTGGCGCAGGCGCAGGCGGCAGGAATACAGGCCGCCTTTGGAAAAGATGCCGCAACACTTTCCGACAAATTCACCGGACTCGCGCGCGTTATGTCAGGCAAGTACGACTGGAAGCCCGGCCAGGGCGTTCGCTCGGTCGGCGATGTGTTCAACCTGATCGTTAAGGAGAACGGCATGCTCGTCGGCGTGCTTTCGGGCACACCGAATACGGTGGCAAAGCCCGCGCCCATCACCGATCCGGAGAAATTGCAGGAAGCTCTGAAGGCTTCCTACCTCAATCTGCAAAAAGCGATTACGGGACTTTCCGACAACGACCTGCAGGCGCCGGTGAAACTGTTCGGAAGAGATATGACGAAGCAGGGCGCCCTCATGCTCATTCTCGAAGATCAACACGAGCATCTGGGGCAGTCGATCGCATACGCGCGCAGCAACGGTGTGGTTCCGCCCTGGTCCAAGTAGGACAACAATGAAAAACGAGGTGAAGAAAAAATGATCAAAGCCGCTATCTTTTCCGTGTGTCTCGCAGTTTCCTCACTTTCGCTCAATGCACTTGCCGAGGATGTGCGCCAGTACACCGATGGCCCCGTTACTGAGGTGGACTACATTCACGTTGAGTACGGGCATTTCGAAGAGTACATCGATTGGCTAAATTCGACATGGAAGCCGACCATGGAAGCTTTCAAAAAAGCTGGGCTGGTCATCGATTACAAGGTTTTCAGGCTCACTCCAAAATCACCGGATCAGCCCAATATAAGTCTCTGGATCACTTTTAAGAACGGGGCTGCGGCTTTGGATAACGGCGTCGAGCTGGAAGAGGTGGCAAAGAAAGTAATCGGTAGCACCGAGCTTCAGAACAAGGCCAGAGTCGGCCGGAATGAATACAGAAAAGTTCTCGGTAATGAATACGTTCGTGAAGTGATTTTGAAATGAAATTCTTATACGTGTTTAGCACCGTACATCCCCGTTTGACCCCGAGCGCACTGAGCGGAATATGCTTCTAAAGCAGTCGATTGATTGGAGGAACGAATGGTTTCCGATCGATGATGCCACCTACTTGAACTTCGCCGCGCACGCGGCAATCCCCCGCGTGGCGCTCAACGCCGTACGGTTGTCCGCCGAAGCAAAAATGCGCCCGCATATCGTCGATGACCAAACCTTCTTCTCCGTTGCCGCGAGTTTGCGACAGACGTTGGCGACCTTGATTGGGGCGAGCCCGGATGAAGTCGCTCTGACGAGCGGAGCAGGAGCGGGCCTCGCGGCTATAGCCTACGCACTCAAGTGGTCTGACGGTGACGAGGTGATCTACTCGCGCGGCGAGTTTCCAGTGCAGTACGCAACGTGGAAACCGATGGAGGCACGCGAAGGTATCAAGGTGCGGATTGCAGTCCCGCAAGGTCAGTTCGTACAGTCGGATGACTTGGTCGCATCATTGACGCCGAGCACCCGAGTGGTTTCGGTGAGTCACGTGCGATTCGACGACGGGTCGATGCTCGACGTCTCTTCGCTTGCCGCGGCATGCAAGAGGAACGGGACCTTGTTGGTTCTGGACGTGAGCCAATCCTGTGGCGCCGTACCCATGAACGTGCGCACTCTGGGAGCTGACTTTATCGTCTGCGCGGGCTATAAGTATTTGCTCAGTCCCTGGGGGACTGGCTTCCTGTGGATGAGGAAGGAAAACCTGGATTCGCTGCGACCAGGACCCTACAACTGGCTATCCCAGGGAGTGGAGAGCTTTGCGCGCCTCAACTATGTGGATCCGGAACCTGCGCCAACGCTGAGCCGTTGGGACTCGGCCGAGGCGGCATCAATATACAACTTCAATCTCACCGTCATGGAAGCGTCTGCGAAATTTGTGCTGGAAGCGGGTCCGTCGCTGATCCGTGATCACAACCAAGCCCTGATTGACTATTTCTTTGAGCGACTCCCGGAGGGCTATCGGCTTGCCAGTCCGCGTCAAGCCTCTCAACGCGGTGTTTTTGGTTGCATTGAAGCCCGCACTCGTGGCGATACGGAGTTCCTGTATCAAATGTTGCGAGAGGAGCGGTTCGTGGTTGCTCTGCGTGAAGGCAAAATTCGAGTCGCCCCACATCTCCTCAATTCAACACAGGACATAGATCGACTCCTTGTCGCCATGGCGAAGGCGTGGAAGGACGCACGACATGACGCCCATTGACGAGCGCCTGAAGGCTCTCAACATTGTTCTACCCGATGTCATCCCGCCAGTCGTCGACGGATATGCGCCGGCGTTCGCGCCGTTCATTGGTTCAGGTGACCAAATTCATCTCTCCGGCCGCCTCGGAAAGGAGCGCGGCAAGCTCCTCTGCGGGAAGGTGGACGATGAGATCAGCGTGGATCAAGGCAAGCTCGCGGCGCGCCACGTGGCAATTGAATTGTTGGCCGTGCTTAAAGCCGCCATCGGCGATCTTGGCTGCGTTCGAAGAATCGTGAACCTCTTTGTCATGGTCAACGGTGCACCGCACTTCACGGAGCCTCACCGAATTGCGGACGGGGCGTCTGAGCTCCTTGTCGAAGTATTGGTTGAGCGAGGCGTCCATTCGCGCAGCGCCATCAGTGTGGCACAGTTGCCATTTGGCGCTTGCGTCGAGATTGACATGATTGCCGAGATTGAGGCGACACAGCTCACCGAAGCTGATGCTGATTCTCGATGATCAACACGAACATCTGGGGCAGTCGATCGCCTACGCGCGCAGCAACGGCGTGGTTCCGCCCTGGTCTAAGTAGAGCGCCGCTCGCCTCCGTAAACTGTTGCGTGCATGGAACCGGTCGGCCTTAACGCCAACCCCTAGGTCAAGATCTGAAAGGAAAATTGCATATGAATAAAAAGAGATTGGGCGCAGTATTCCTTGCACTCCTTATGTGTGGCTTGGTTTCTCGAGCGGCGGAGCAGGACGCGGAACCCAAATTCAACTCCAACGGCGATGACATCACGAGGATTCGCGGCCTATTGGACGAGTTCCGTCAGGATATTATTCGCAAGGACGGCTACGCCCTAACGAAGCTCGTGCTGAACCCTGATGTGCTCTTTCATCACACCAACACCCAGGAAGAGATTGATAGCGCCCGCAAATATAACGCTCAGTTCGATGGGATTGGCCCGAGCCAGCTCGATGGATTTGCGAAACTCCTCGCTACGTCGAAGGACAAACTCGAAGAGAGATTTCGCAACATCGAGATTCGCCAGGACGGTCCTCTAGGGCTGGTGACATTTAATTACGATTTTGTCATCAACGACAAGGTTCACCATTCAGGCCTCGAGGTCTGGCAAGTGTGCAAAATTGATGGGCAGTGGAAGATCTTGTCCGTTGCCTGGACAATTTATTGACAGTCAGCTGACAGCCAACAGCGCTCCAGAGAACAAGGCGAGCATCCGCCTGATGGTTGCGCCGGACCGCTGAAGAAAGTGAAGTGAAATCAGTGAAATCTGGGACAGACGGAAATGACCCCAACTGATCGGTCAAATCGGGAAATTCGCCTTTCTGTGATTCTGTGATTTTGACCGAGAGCGAGATCGCGAGCGAGCGTGCCGATCACCCGGAGACGGTCGATTACTACTCGCGCCGTTATACGGAGCTGCTCGCCTTTGCAGGCTTCGATTGCCCGCTAAACGAGATCGACGAAAACCTGATCGACGAGTTCAAGCGCTGGAAGCTCGCGAAGAAGTCAAGACACGGTAAACCGTATTCCCGCGCCTCAGTGAATCACTGTTTGCGCACGCTCAAGCGGGCGCTGCGTCTTGCCTATCGGTGGAGGCATATCGATCGGGTGCCTCAATTCTCGATGATGTCGGGAGAGAACGCCCGCGATGAGATCCTGCCGCGCGAGCGGGAGATGGAATGGCTCGACGCCTGTCCCGAGCCGCTGCGCACCTACTCCATCATCGGAGTTGACCTGGGCCTGCGGCTGCGCGAGTTCCTCAACTTAGCCAAGCGCCGTTGTATCTTCGAGCGCGATCCACGTTACCCGGAAGGCTGCGTCCAGGTGTTGAGTTCAAAAGCCATTGGTCCAATCGAGACCTGCCTCTCACGCCGCGGGTGCGTGAGATACTGAAACGGGTCTGCGACGAGAGCCCCGGCGACCGGGTGTTCCCCAAGGCGAGCAAGAACACGCTTGAAGACCAGGTCCGTCGGACTCGCGAGCAGATGAAAATGCCGAAGCTAGTGCTGCATTCATTTCGGCACACATTCGGAACCAGGCTGGGTGATGCCGGGGCGCAAGCGCCCCAGATCCGTTAGTTGATGGGACACCAGTCGATGTCGACTTCGCAAAAATACGTTCACAAGCTCGACGCAGGTATCTCCGATTTGGTGAACCGCATGAACCAATCGAACGAAGCTGCCTGGAAGAAGGCGGCGGAGACGCAGATTGAGGTAGCCGCCCAGACCTTACGGAAAGGTAAGTCGAAGGCGGCGGCAAAGGTAGTTACGTTTTCCGATGCAGATGCTGACCTTACCGGTCGGTCAACCTCAACTAAACCGTTTGTTATCAACTAGGCCCGGGTGGCGAAATTGGCAGACGCACGGGACTTAAAATCCCGAGTCCTTAACGGGACGTGCGGGTTCGATTCCCGCCCCGGGCACCACCTATCCTGCTCAACAAAAAGCACTTCACCGCAAGCGCGGCTTGGCAGCCTGCGCCGCTTCTCTCGTCTCAGAGGCCGAATCATGCCCGAAATCATGCCCCGTTCGCCACGGCTGGCTGGCCCACCCTTTGGATAGAGATAAAACCATGGTTGCCCCACCCTTGCGTTCTTGGCAAGGGTGGGTTACTCGTCACACGTTCTGCCCTCCTGCAACTCGTACACTGATCCCATGCCGAAGGGGCTGCGTCGGTACTACGGTGCCGGTCATCTGCACTTCATCACCACTAGTTGCTTTCAACGGCGGGCACTGCTGGGAACGCCGCGCCGGCGGGACCTTTTGGTGAAGATTCTGGAGGAAGTGCGCCAGCGGTATCACTTTGTGGTGGTGGGATACGTGGTGATGCCGGAACACGTGCATTTTCTGTTGGGGGAACCGGAGCGCGGCAATCCATCGTTGGTGATGCAGGTGCTCAAGCAGCGATACGCGCGAGCCCTATTGCGCAAGACGAAGCAGCCTCATTCCCCGCTACAGGGCAGCTTGTGGGAGATGAGCTTAGAGCCGGAGCATGTCTGGCAACGGAGATTTTACGACTTTGTGGTGTGGAGTCAGGCGAAGATCGAGGAGAAAATCCGCTACATGCACGGCAACCCGGTGAAGCGCGGCCTGGTACTGACTCCCGAACAATGGCGCTGGAGCAGTGCGCGGGAGTACATTTTGGGAGAAGCAGGGCCAGTGCGGCTCAATGAGCGGCAGAGAGTGGAATTGAAGTGGAGTGATCCGAAATCGAAAACAACGCCGGAACCAGTGTGGGAGTCCGAGCCCGAGTGCCCACCCTCCGAAAAGCGCGGAGGGTGGGGCAACCATGGTGGGGTCGTGCGACGATAAAAGGTGGGCCAGCCCCGTACGATGAGTTCTTTGCCACCCATTCCCCTGTCAGTCGCGAAATTAAGCTCTACTGAATTGTCGGGATTGCCAGGGCGTTGCACGCGTCGAATCGACTAGCGGAGCTGTTGAAGGGGATTGTTTGACAGCCAACAGAAAGTTGAGGAAGAAGACGTGAGTGTTTTGCATGTAGGTCACGTGCAGGCGGCAATCGAGAAGCGATTCAAAACGCTGATAGATCTATCCGATATCAAAGATCCAAACAAGAGGCAGGACGCATTTCTGACTCGGGGCCTTGCGGCATTTGTCGTTGCTGAACTTGGGGGGGCCGACGACCCAGTATCAGCGTCTTCAGTATTGGACGAATACGGAGATAACGGAATCGACGCTCTCTACTACGATCCCGCGGAATTAGTGTGCTATCTCGTGCAGTCGAAATGGATAAAAAGCGGAAGCGGCAGCGTCGATCTAGGTTCCATTTTGAAGTTCAAACAAGGAGTTCATGATTTCTTTCAGGCTGACTTCGACAAGTTCGGGCCGAAAATGCAGCCCCGGCGCGCCGAAATAGAAGGTATTCTCGGGGATTCGCGGGTTACATTCACGCTGGTTGTTGCATATACGGGCCAACAGAGCTTAGCTGCTGAAGTCCAGACACCCCTTGACGATCTGCTTTCTGCTCTGAACGATCCGACGGAACTCGTATCTCTCAGGGTTCTCGGTCAGGCAAGTCTCTGGGACATCGTCGCGAAGGAAGCGTTGGCTGAAAGTGTCGATCTTCAGATCATGCTTAAAGAGTTCGGAACGATGCGAGAGCCGTACAAGGCTTACTACGGTCAAGTGGATCTAGAGGACATTGCAACTTGGGGAAAATTTGGCCCACATCTCTACGCTCGGAACATTCGTGGCTTCAAAGGCAGTACCGACGTTAACGAAGGAATCATCGCAACTATAAGAAACAGCCCGCAAAATTTTTGGTACTTCAACAATGGAATCACAGTCGTAGCTTCTAAGGTTAAACCACAGCCGTTGGGAAGCGGAACTCAAGATAGTCGCGTATTCGAATGTGAGGGAGCTAGTGTCGTCAACGGTGCGCAGACCGTTGGGAGTATCGTAGCAGCCCTCGGTGGTGGTGGAGTCGATGCTAAGAATGCGCGGGCCTCAGTGAGAATCATCTCGCTGGAAGGGCTACCCGAAACGTTTGGAGCGGAACTCACAAAGGCTGCTAACACTCAGAATCGGATCGAAAGTAAAGATTTCGTAGCCCAGGATCCGCAACAAGGTCGAATTCAGCAAGAGTTGTATTTAGAAAAGAACAAGCGATACGTGTACCGAAGTGGAGACGCTCCGCCATTGCCGGACCAGGGTTGTACGTTCGAAGACGCGGCAGTTGCGTTGGCATGTGCCCTTCAAGATGTGACGCTCTGCGTGCAAGCGAAGCGCGAGGTCGGCAAACTCTGGGAGGATATTACGAAGGCACCCTATACGATGTTATTCAATAGTGGCACGAGTGCTACCCGGTTATGGCGTGCCGTCGAAGTTATGAGATTTGTAGATGCTTTGTTGAAGGCGGTACATGGGGTGCAAGAAGGACGCGTCAGGCTGATTGCAACGCACGGCAACCGCTTCATCCTTCACATCGTCTTCAACTCTGTAGATGATGTGTTTTCAGCCGAAATGGACAAATCATTCGTAACAAAGATTAGCGCCAGCGCTGCGGAAACATTGAAGGTATTGGCGGATCCCAATCGGAAGCTATTCGAGAGCTCATACCCGAGCAATTTTTTCAAGAATGCGACGAAGTGCAAAGCTATTGCCACTGAGATCTTGAGTGCGGTTGGCCAGCCGTGACGTCGGGTACATGACTTGAGATCAACGGTGTCAGGTCTGGGCATCGTCCGCCCGCCGCTCGCCTCTTGTCGCACGTCCGCTCGTCGATCGTCGAACTTCCGCGCGATTACTCATGAGTTAATAGTGCTAACTCGAACGTTACGGAGTGGCCCCGTTTTTCCCGGGATATCCACTACCCCCCCTCGCGTTTGACGGGTTGGTGTATAGGGACGGCAAAATGCTCCCTCCCCTTAAAAATCGGGAACGTTCAGAACGGCTGGGAAAGAGGTCGCCAGTTTAAGGTTGCACGGGAACTTTCAAATACATTGGCTTAAGCTCTGACCTAAAGCTCTGCCAACGCCACTCTACCTCTCTGCTCTCTGACCTCGTACGAAGTGTCCGGTTGGGATAAACCAGAATGACACTGAACGTAGGACTCTCATTCGCTGCGCGTACAAGAATTTCGCGTCCATTGACACCCTCCATAACCTCAGGTTTAAGCGTATCTTTCTCTAGTTCGGTATCGCCGAACCCTGTCAGGAGAATGCCGCTCTCACTCGTGCGGTCCAGCAAAGCAGTCTCCATGTTTGGTAAAGCGTACTTCAGCTGCGACACGTTGGTAGGCATTGTAAAATGCTCAAATTTAGGATTTAGAATATTCAGGGCATTGCGTTCGAGGTCCTCCCGGTAAAAAAGCATCACCTTGCCACGAGATTCCCACCTGTATCCGGGCGACTGTCGAGCAAGTTCCCGAACCAGATCTTCCGGGCTGTGAACACCTTCAGGAACATGAATCGAAGCCAATGGTTGAGCCAATTCTCCAATCGTCGGAGTCTTTGTCGAATATGCGAATTGGGTTAATGCTTCCGCGAGATTACCCCTGATTTCTCCATGCTTCAGTGCTGTCTTCGAAACTTCGGAGGTAACCACAATCCTGGCTGATGTGCACACAAAGGTCGTCACGAGAGCTACGCACAGCAAAGCCCTGAAATTCGTCATCTATGGGACTCCTGTAGGTGGTCCAGGACACGTCTGAGTAATCGTTGCGCTCTTGACCGTGTATCCATTGGCAGTCCAAGTTTGAGCTGTTGTAGTCGTACAGCTGCCGGTCGGGTTGAGATTCTTATCTGCTGGCGGACACTTGGGAGAGCAAGCTTGGATTTTATCGACGTTTGGGAAAGAACCGTCGGAGTTAGTAAGACCGCTTGTCTGATCTGGGCTTATCAAGTTACAGCCATTCGAGATAAAGGAGAGGGATTCTTGAACAAACATGTTCGCCGCGGGCAGAACAGCACCAGAGCCGTCCAGCACGTCGTAGAGTATCTGCCGGTTCTGAGTGTTGTAGTTCCATCCTCCGAAACTTGAACAATTTATGCCGGCAGTCAAATTCGAGAGGACGCCCAAACTCCCTGGCTGTTGAATTTTCAGAACTGTAATAGCAGTGCTGCTGTGAGTATTTACCGTGTACTGTACCTGAATCGTAGCCGTCCCAACAGCAACCGACTGCACGGTCACCGTCTGGGAAGTTGTGCCCGACAGCTGAACATTGCCAGCTCCGCTTACTGCGGACCACAGGAATGTCCCGCCGCTGGGATTGAGATTAGTCGCTGTAAGCTGAACACTATTCGACCCCTGTGATGTTCCAGCTTTGCGCATGGCCACGTTGAGGGGCCCCGATATTGTCACTGAGGGACTCACATTGACCGTGCTGCTCCGCTGCACTGTAGACCAGGTGCAGTAGCCTCTCGAGTTTGGATAGAAAGTCCGAACGGAAGCGAAGTTGGTCGTCGAACCCAAGCCCACAGCGCTGACTAGGCCGCTAGTGATATTCGCTGTGGCCACCTGGGCGCTTCCAGTCCCCCAGTTCGAAGCCGAAAGCTGCACGGTGTTGCCTGAGCAGTTATCGTATGACCATGCAGCTTGATAGGAGGAGCCACCCATGGTTAGATTTAGAGGATCCGCCAGAATATAGGGGTCGTACTCGGGGCAGCAGCTCGCGCAGCCATGAACCGCGTAGCCGTAGGTCTTATCCACTACCAACTTCCCCTCAAAAAGACCATCTGTGGGCTTGTCGGTCAAGCTCTTGAGCTGGTAGCTTCCTGACATCACCGTCAGGGGTATGGTTGTGCCATTCACATCAGGTACTTGGTTGCGAACTAATTTGCCGATGTCCAACCAGACCTGTTCGTCCTGAGCCAGAGTTTGGTCGATCTGGTACTTGCCTTGCCCGGAATTGTAGAAGAGCGTAATCCGGGCATCCGAGGCGGTGTTTCCGGCGTTGCCCACAGCAATAATGGTATCGTGATTCGGGTCTACTTCCCACATACCACCTTCCCAGTGGTTGGCCGCTTGGTCGGTAAAGGGTGTTTGTGCGCCGAGCCGTCCAGTAGCATCGAAGCTGGTCGCGACCGCCAATAGATCGTCTGGTTTAATAGGCGCTGTGACGTTTACGTATGCCCATTGAGCGCTCGCGGGAATCGTGCCATTTGCTTGTAGCGCGGCAACATCCACGGTAGTGGTCATATAAGGTTGAAGCGGAACTGCGGTGGTACTTTTGCCTGTCGTCGTGCCCGATCGCCAATGGAAGGTCACTTGTGCCGTGTATCCTTTGCCGGAAGCGTTGCGCAGGAAGATGGCCGGCTTCAACGTGGTGCCTTCAGGCAGGGCCAGCGCCGGGTCAGGGTTCATGAGGGGGAGCATTGGAGCGCGGATCGTCCATTGGGAATTGGTCAAGGAGCGCTCGCTTAGAGTGGCATTCGTATTGCGGTCAAACATCTTCATCAACGCCAGAAAGCCGGTGGTTTCGTCGTACACAAAGTGTGCGGAATCGAGGTCGGCAGCGCGCGGTCCAGCATCAAGGCTGATTCCTCCAAAGGAGCCCGCCAGTCCTCCCTGTTGCACGAGGGACCGCACGGAGAGACGTGTTGTCTCCCGGGGACCTAGCTTGAGGGCCTGCCTCCAGGCCTTCCCGCTGGACCCATAAAGCGTGAGCCATGCCGCCAGCGCGCTATCGCTGGTATTGGCAACGACCAACCAATCCTTAGCTGAGTCACGGGGCAGCCACCAGATGCCCTCACGTCCTCCGGTCATCGCCTTGGGAGCCTGAGGAAACGCGTCCAAGTGGAACTCAATCGGCGTGCCGGGCAGTTGGACTATCACGGCGGCGTACAGCGCGCGGCCAACTGGAGCAGTGTAGCGGAGAACGATGGAGCCGTAGCCTCCCGCAAGTTGTGGCGCCGCACTCGTAATTGTTGGCCCTAAGTCCACCGTAACAACGTCGTTCGGACTAATTTTGACGGCGGGTAGCTTACTTTCTGTGCCATCTGCAGCGCGCAGAGTTGGAGTAACAGTCAGGGTTTGGCTGGGCAGGTTGTTTCGAAGGTGGATTTCCGTCTTCCAGCCAGGCTCAGCTGTCCAGTAGGCGGCGTACTGTTCCCATAGTGCCGGGGTCAATTTAGGCAGGCTGACAGGTGGGGTTTTCGGATCCGGAACCGTCTGCGACGGGGTTTGGCCTGAAAGACTGAGGCTAAGCAGAGCAACTATCAGCACCAATTTTAACGTCGCGCGCATATTCACCTCTTAACGCAGGGTTTTGTTAGTGGGGTGAATTAGTGGTCGAAGATGTACTTAGCAAATTTGTGTGACGACGATACTCCAGACTTGCTGGTTGTCAAGCGAAACTGTCTTTTGTTACGAATTCCGAACAGAATTCACACTTGCTCCTGATTTTGTTCACTTCATTGATTTTGTTTGCCGCCCTGGAGCCAGCGCACAAACGCGCTGTAAGAATTCCGCTTGACGGGTAAATCTCGAACCAGTTTTCGAACGAAGTTCTTTCGATCAAAGCCGCTTTCGCGTGCGCACTTGTTGATGCCGATCTCCTTA
>Ga0206931_1213_pt1 | contig 13694 bp, 10 predicted proteins | sample Alteio_BWOrgHeat_17_FD_152946 | JGI IMG/M metagenome (GOLD analysis project Ga0206931, IMG submission 152946) | Enriched cells from forest soil in Barre Woods Harvard Forest LTER site, Petersham, Massachusetts, United States -... | ecosystem: Environmental > Terrestrial > Soil > Temperate forest >...
TGCCAAACTGAACAGATTCATGAACTCCAGGTTGTCGCCGCAGCAATTGGAAGCCAAGGCAAAGGCGCTGCGATTATCATGCATCCAGATGGCCCACGAAGCGCGGGAAGGTCATTTGAATGGGGCGTTGAGCTGCATCGACGTCCTGCTGGTTCTTTATAACAACTGGTTGAACGTGCCGTCGCAACTGAAAGATCCGAACCGAGACCGATTTATATTCAGCAAGGGGCATGCTTGCACCGCGTTGTATGTAGTGATGGCGGACCGGGGACTTATTCCCCGCGAATATCTGAAAAAATATGCCCAGACGGACGGGCCGTTGCCCAATCATCATTGTCGGCACGCGCTTCCCGAATTGGAGTGGTCGGCGGGAAGTCTCGGTCACGGGCTTGGTGTGGCATCGGGTGTGGCTTTGTCGCTCAAACTCACCGGGAACCGGGCGCGCTCGGTTGTCATGTTGAGCGACGGCGAATGCAATGAGGGCAGTACGTGGGAGGCGGCGATGAACGCGAAGGCGCTGAAGCTGGATAATCTCGTGGCGATTGTGGACTACAATCGGGTCCAGTCGACCGATTATACGGACACGATAACGGGGGCAACTTCTTTTGAAGATAAGTTCCGCGCCTTCGGCTGGAACGCAAAAACAATTGATGGTCATAATATCAACGAGATTCAAAGCGCTCTTGATGAGTTGCCGTTGGGCCGGGGAAATCCCTGTGCGTTGATCGCGAAGACAACTGCCGGCAAGGGGGTCAAGTTCATGGAGAACACGGTTCTCTGGCATTATCGCGCTCCTTCGGTGGAGGATCTGGCGCAGGCCAAAAGCGAACTTCAGACGGAGATTATTTACTAAACAGGATTATGCGCAGAGCTTTCGCGGACATTCTAACGCAGTCGGCCGACGAGGACGATCGCCTCGCTTTTGTCACGGGGGATCTCGGGTTCCAGGTCTTTACCGATTTTCAAAACAAATATCCTTCCCGGTTCGTGAATGTGGGTGTGGCCGAGGCGCAGATGATTAATATTTCGGCTGGCCTCGCGCTGGAAGGGTGGCATCCGATCGCTTACTCGATCGCGTCGTTTGCGACGGCGCGCGCTTTTGAGCAGATCCGCTATTGTATCGCGTATCATAATCTACCGGTGATCCTGGTTGGAGCCGGGCGCGGATTTACTTATTCGACGAGCGGCATTTCGCATCATTCAGCGGATGATTTGGGATTAATGTCGCTGTTGCCGGGCATGACGATTGTGGCGCCGGGTGAACCTTTTGAACTCAAGGAGTTGTTTCGACAGGTGCTGCAGCAGCGGAAACCGGCTTATTTTACGGTCGGTCGATTTGGCGAGCTGAGTTACGAAGCGGAAGAGGTCCCGGTTTTGGGCAAGGCGCGATTGGTGAGAAAGGGATCGCAGGTGGCCATTCTCACGGTTGCGGAGATGGTTCACGATGCGATCAAGGCCCACACTGAGCTTGCGGCGGCGGGTTGTCATCCGACGATCCACCAGTTTCACACGCTGAAGCCGCTCGATACGGATACGCTGGATCTTCTTGCGGCCAATCACGAAACTTTCATCACGGTTGAGGAGCATGTGCCGTCGGGAGGATTGTGGAGCGCGGTTTGTGCGTGGTCGGCGACAGCGCCGAAGAGGCCTCAACTGAGGCGTCTGGGACCGCCCGACGCGTTTATCCTGGGTAATCCCAAGCGGGAAGAACTTCGCGCGCGTTATGGATTCGACGCAGCCGCTATCGTCAACGCGTGTCGAAAAGCATTTGGTAAATAAAATGACGCAGGTAAATCGAGATTCCATCAGCTTTGCCGATCTTCGGGACTGGCCGTTGATGAGTAATAATATCACGCAAAGCGACCTCGACTGCGTCATCCAATTTTTGGGGACGAATCCGATTTTAACACAGTCCTCCAATGTGAAGGCGTTCGAGGAGGAATGGAGTGGCTGGCTTGGAGTGAAATACAGCGTGATGGTCAATTCGGGATCGTCGGCGAACCAGGCGACGATGGGTCTGCTCCGGGAATTGCGTGGATCGGGCGAGGTGATTACGCCGACGCTGACGTGGGTTTCGGACGTGGCGTCGGTGATCCAGAACGGGTTTACGCCGGTTTTTGTCGACATCGATCAGCGGACACTGGGAATGGACACGGCGCAGGTGATTGCGAAGCTGAATGAGCGAACGAAGGCAGTTTTTATTACGCACATCCTGGGATACAACGCGCTCGATCAAAAATTGATCGATGAATGCAAGAAGTGCAAAATTCCGATCATTGAAGATGTCTGCGAGTCGCACGGAGCGACATTTGCGGGCAAGAAGCTGGGCGCGCACGGCTGGATTTCGAATTTTTCGTTTTATTATGCGCATCACCTCAGCACGATTGAGGGAGGAATGATCTGCACGGACGACGCGGAAGTTTACGAGGCGGCGCGCTTGTTCCGGGCACATGGAATGGTGCGTGAATCGTCGTCGCCGGAGTTAAAGGAGCGTTATCGGAAGGAATATCCCGATCTCAATCCCGATTTTATTTTTGCCTACCCGGCCTACAATTTTCGGAGCACGGAGATCAACGCGGTGATGGGGCGTTCGCAGTTGAAGCGTCTCGACGCGAACAATGATAAGCGGCGGAAAAACCTGACCGTTTTCCTGAAGAACCTTAACTCGGAAAAATTCTATACCGAATTTGCGCAAGAGGGTTCGAGTAACTACGCGCTTACCCTGGTTCTTCGTCATCCCGATGAGGCTTTGCGTGATCGCATCGAAACGGAGCTCCGGTCGAGGAAGATTGAGTTCCGGCGGGGGACATCGGGCGGCGGAAACCAGACACGCCAGCCCTATATACGGAAGCGGTATCCGGAGATCGACCCGCGCAGCTTTTCTCGCGTGGACCATGTGCATTTTTTTGGGTGGTACATCGGAAATTATCCGGATTTGGAAGAGGGTCACGTTCTCCAGCTCTGCGCTTTACTCAATTCAATCGCGGCAAATCAAGCGCATCCGAGGTTTGGCTTGTCCTTTTGAGCTGGGGGGGCACCATAAGTCGCGAGAAACGGTATATTTCCAATGACAACTGAAAGTCCCGATAAAGATAAGGCCATTTTCTTTTCCACCGCTAACGAGAAGGAATGCCAGGATGCGTTCGTCAAGCTGCTGAATGAGTCGCCCATACCCGACTCGGAGCTTTTTCATAACCTGGGTCTTTATCTTTCTTCCAAGACGCTTTCCAGGCTGATTTTTTTCCAGCATATCTACCAGCAGATTCTGAATGTCCATGGCGTTGTCATGGAATTTGGCGTGCGCTGGGGGCAAACTTTATCGCTGCTTTCTGCGTTGAGGGGAATTTACGAGCCGTTCAATCGCCACCGAAAAATCATCGGGTTCGATACCTTTACCGGATTTCCCGGGTTAACCGAGCAGGATGGGGGGGTAGCCAATTCGAAGTGCACCGCGGGCTCCTATTCAGTGACGGAAGGTTACGAAAAGCATCTGGCTGATATTTTGCATATCCAGGAAAGTCTCAACCCGATGTCTCATGTGAAGCGGTTTGAACTGGTAAAAGGGGATGCCACGCAAACGATCCCGGCCTATTTCAAGGCGCATCCCGAGACGGTGGTGGCGCTGGCGATATTGGATTTTGATATCTATCAACCAACGAAGATAGCGTTGACGCAGATCAAGGATTGCATGCCGAAGGGGAGCATTCTCGTATTCGATGAATTGTGCGACGAGCTTTTCCCGGGGGAAACGACGGCGATCAAAGAAGTTTTTGGGCTCAGAAATCTCCGCGTCCAGCGTTTACCCAGCACGGCACGAGTTTCTTATGTCGTCCTGGAATAATTAGATATGGCGGAACGGGCCCTTGATATCCTGTTTGTTAACGCCGATTCGGCCGCGCAGGCTTACCAGGAATTAAGCAAAACTTTTGCGGCGGTGGAACCGCCGACGTGGAGTTTGCTTTTGGCGCAATCGTGCCGATCCAAGGGTTATGGAGTGTCCATCCTCGATTGCACCGCCGAGGGCCTGACGCATGAACAAGCGGTGGCGCGCATCGCGGAGAGCAAGCCGCGGCTGACCTGTTTTGTCATGTACGGACAAAATCCGAATTCGGGAACGACGAGCATTATTGGCAACGCCAAAGTCTGGACGATGCTGAGAGAGACTCATCCGGAATTAAAAACTTGCGCCGTCGGCTCTCACGTCAGCGCGTTGCCGCTGGAAATTTTGAATTTTCCGGGGGTCGATTTTGTTTTGCTCAACGAAGGCGTTTACGCCCTGCATAATCTTTTGAAGACAGATTTTGAAAACGACCTGGAGAAGGTCAAGGGCATCGGCTTTAAGCGCGAGGGCAAGCCGATTATTAATCCGCCCGAGCGTGTCGTGCCGACGGAGCGGATGGATTTGGATCTACCGGGCTATGCGTGGGATCTTCTTCCTTTCAAGGAGAAGCCGCTGGATCGCTATCGCGCCCATTTTTGGCACGCGGAGTATGATTACAATAAGCGGACGCCATTTGCCGCGCTGTATACTTCGCTGGGATGCCGCTTCAAGTGCGACTTTTGCATGATCAACATTGTGAATCGCGTCGACAACGCTGAGGGAGTGGTTTCGTCGAATTCTCCGAATATGCGTTTCTGGTCGCCCCAGTTCATCCTGGAAGAATTCAGCAAGCTGGCGGAAATGGGAGTCAAGACCGTGCGCATCTCCGACGAAATGTTTTTTCTCAATAAAAGCTATTATGAGCCTCTTCTGCTGGGAATCATCGAACGAGGCCTCGATTTCCGGATGTGGTCGTATTCGCGCGTCGACACAATGCGTCCCGCCTACCTGGAGACGTTTCGCAAGGCCGGCATTCATTGGCTGGGCCTGGGCGTTGAGGCTGGAAACCAGAATGTCCGCCGGGAAGTTTCCAAGGGCAGTTTTGAAGACGTTAATATCAGGGACGTGGTGAAAACGATCCATGACAGCGGCATCAATGTCGCCACCAATTACATATTCGGGCTTCCCGATGATAATCGTGAAACCATGCAGGAGACGCTCGACCTGGCCCTGGAGCTCAATACGGAGATGGTGAACATGTATCCCTGCCAGGCGCTGCCGGGAAGTCCGCTTTATCAAGTGGCGAAAAAGAATGGCTGGAAATTACCTGATTCCTATGAAGGTTATGCTTTTCTCTCCTATGAGAGCCAGCCGTTGCCGACGAAATATCTCAGCTCGGCCGAAGTGTTGAAATTTCGCGATGAGGCGTGGCAGGCCTACCACACGCATGAACCTTACCTGCAGCTCGTGGAGAAAAAATTCGGCACGCAGGAGCGAAAGAACATCGAAGAGATGACGAAGATCAAACTGAAACGCAAATTACTTGCGACGCCGGGCAACTGATTTCACTTATGGACACCGCCAATTTATCTCCTGTCATTCAACCCCGCCTCTGGAAGGAGGAGATCGGCATTCTCAGGCAAGTGGCCAGTGAAGTTCCTCTGGGAGGGCGACTTCTTGAAATTGGAACGGCGGATGGCGCCACGACGCGATTACTGGCCGAGGCGACGGCGGGCAAAGATGTTAAAATTGTCACGGTCGATCCATTTCCTTCGCCTCTGGCGTACGGGTTGACCAAGGGTTTTCCGATTGAGATCATCAAGGCGACTTCGGCCGATGCCGCCGTCAGTTGGAAGGAGAAGAAGCGCGACAAGGTTGATTTTATTTTTATCGACGGGAGCCATCAATTTTTTGACGTTTTCAGCGATTTCAATTCATGGATAGGTCTCGTGAAACCGGGCGGCACTGTGGTGTTTCATGATTACGATCCTGTCTCAAGGGGCGGCCTGGCCCATCTTGGCGTGCGAATTGTGGCGGAGAGCATCGAGAGGGAAGGTCTGCTCGGGAATGTTCGCCATGAGGCGAAGCTTTTCATCGGCAAGGTGAATGAAAAGACAACCGGTCTTTCCCTCAATGCCTGTTTCAAGACATGGCGAAACATCGAGCAAGCCGTCGATAAAGCCATTGCCGATTTTGGGAGTGATCACAATCGCGCGCTGGCTTCGTTGCGCGAACGGAAACCATTTTATGACAGTGTGACGGCATGCCGGATTTTGAATCATTATCTAGCGTCAGCCTACGCCGAGCTGGATTCGCAGGCGTCGGATCCGGATGATTTCAGGCGCAAGACGGAAATTCTCTGGGCGATGGCGCATGGATTCCAGGATCCGTGGGATTTGCCGAAGGATGCGGAAAAGGGTTTCGAGGCGCTTGATTTCTCGCGCCTTATTGAACGGCACCAGGTGAGAAACCGGTTGTTATCCGGAGTGCTAGGCCTGTTTGTGACGTGGAACGTCTGAATTAAACGGCCGGGCAAGCGGGGACGGGTGGAAAGGGATCGTTGGCGGCGAGATGCCGGTCGCACGCGGAGAAGAGATCGGCGAGCGTGAGGGTGGCGCGGATTTCTTTCCAGAACGCGTCGTCCACGCCGATGCCGGGAGCGATGAAGCCGAGATATTTTTTCATTTTACCGACGTGCGCCGTTTCGCGGAAACCGGGTTCGCGGGTTTCCTGGTAGAGGAGTTCGATGTATTCGCGAAGATCGCGCAAGGTGGGCCGGGTGCGGACTTCGCCATCGGCGGCTTCGCGGATTTGCTGGAAGATCCAGGGATTGCGAATCGCACCACGACCGATCATGAGGCCATGCGCGCCGGTGATTTCGACGATGCGCCGCGCCGTGTCGACGCAGCGGACGTCGCCATTCGCGAAAACGGGGCAGGGCATGAGGCGCGATGCGCGCGCGATGGCGTCGTAGTGGACGACCGGTTTGTACATTTCGCGAACGGTGCGTCCGTGAACGGTGAGGGCATCGATGGGGTGACGGCGAAAGAGGTCGAGGAGCGCGGGAAATTCGTCGAGCGAGTCGAAGCCGATACGGGTCTTGACGGTGAATTGCAGGGAAACGACGGAACGGACGATGCGGAGGATTTCGTCGATTTTTTCGGGATGACGCAAAAGGCCGCCGCCTGCTTCCTTGCGGCAGACGATGGGCGCGGGACAGCCGAGGTTGATGTCGATGCCGGTGATTTTACGTTTCTGGAGAAAGAGCGCTGTGCGGACGAGTGAGTCGATGTCTTGCCCGATCATCTGGGCGATGATCGGTTTGTTGCCGGGATTTTCTTCAATCGATTTGAGGATATATTTTTCGGGATGCGAGTCGCGATGGACGCGAAAATATTCGGTGTAATAGACGTCGGGACCGCCGTAGCGCGAGAGAACGCGCCAGAACGCGAGATCGGTGATGTCCTGCATGGGAGCGAGGATCAGCAACGGGCGGTTGGATGGCAGCAAAGCGCGCATGACTAGAGGAGCATAGCAGAATCGGGGAAACCCCGATAGGCATTTTGCCCGATTGTGCAATTATCCAATGTACAAATACCCAAGGAAAAATATGCACCTCGAAGTCAAAAACAAGCCTTCCGGAGTTAAAATCAAACCTTCGACAGTCACCGGAATGGGAGCCATTCCGCAGAAAAAGGGCGTCAGTTTTCGCGTCTGGGCGCCATTTGCCGAGGAGGTTTATGTAACGGGGACGTTTAATAAGTGGAGCAAAGACGCTCACATTCTTTGCCCGGAAAAAAACGGTTACTGGTCAGCCCTGGTCCCGGAAGCGAAGGCGGGAGATGAATATAAATATGTGATTCATCGCGAAGGGAAGGAGTTGTTGAAGAACGATCCTTATGCGCGGCAGATTTCGGGCAAGACGAAGAATGGGGTGATTTATCAGTCGAACTTCGACTGGGGCAAAGACAAGTTCACGATCCCCGATTATAACGACCTGGTTATTTATGAGCTGCACATCGGCACGTTCAGCCCGGAGCGCGACGGAAAACACGGGACGCTTGATGGAGTTCGTAAAAAGCTGCCGTATCTCAAGCAGCTGGGGGTCAATGCGATTGAATTGATGCCGCTCTGGCATTTTCCCACGACGAATTCGTGGGGTTATAACTCGAATAATCCGTTCGCGGTCGAGGAGACTTACGGCGGGAATGAGGCGCTCAAGCAACTGGTGAAGGAAGCGCATGCGACGGGCATCGCGGTGATTCTCGATGTGGCTTACAATCATTTTGGCCCGGACGAACTGGATTTGTGGCAATTCGACGGGTGGAGTGAAAACAATCGTGGCGGAATTTATTTTTACAATGACTGGCGTTCGTGGACGCCGTGGGGCGAGAACCGGCCCGATTATGGCCGTGGCGAAGTGCGGCAATTTTTGCGAGACAACGCAATCATGTGGCTGGAGGATTTTCGCGTCGACGGGTTGCGCTTTGACGCGACCGGTTTCATCCACACGGTGCGAGGGAATCATCACGACACATCGACGCATATCCCGGATGGGTGGAGTTTACTGCAATGGATCAACGAAGAGGTGCGGAAGCTGTTCCCGAAACGAATTACGATTGCGGAGGATTTGCAGATTAATGAATGGATTACCAAGCCGACCGGCGCGGGCGGGGCCGGTTTCCTGGCACAGTGGGATGCGGCTTTTGTGCATCCGCTACGCGCGGCGGTGATAAATATCGATGACAAGAACCGCGACATGGGGAGCATCAAGAACTTGCTCTATCATCGTTATAACGACGACGCGTTCCAGCGGGTGATTTACAGTGAGTCGCATGACGAAGTGGCCAATGGCCACGCGCGGATTCCGTATGAGATCGACGTCAAGGATTCGGGCGGATTTTTCGCGAAGAAGCGGTCGGCGCTGGCGGCGGGATTTGTTTTCACGACGCCGGGCATCCCGATGATTTTCAACGGGCAGGAATTGCTTGAAGACGAATGGTTCCGGGACGACGTGGCGATTGACTGGGAAAAGCTCGAATCATTCCGGGGAATCAATCGTCTTTATCGCGACTTGATTCATCTGCGCCGCAATACGGCTGGGCAGACGGCAGGTTTGACGGGGCAGCACATTCACGTGAACCACGTCGATTACGACAATAAGTTCATCACGTTCCATCGCTGGAAGGAAAGCGGCCCGGGGGATGACGTGATGGTTGTGGCGAATTTTTCGAATCAATCGTTCAAGAATTACGCACTGGGCGTGCCAAAGCTGGGGATGTGGAGGGTGCGGTTTAACAGCGACTGGAAGGGTTACAGTGAGAATTTTGATAATTTCCCAACCATAGACACCGAGGCCCAGCCGGAGCCATTGCACGGCATGCCGCTACGTGCGCTGCTGGACATGGGCCCGTATAGTCTGGCGATTTTGTCACAGGACCGGAAATCGACGGCCAAACGCTGACCGAGGTTAAAAGACTCTCATTAAGGAGGGGGTAGGGTGTAAAATAAGGGCTTGATTATTAACACCGGGTCGCAGTAGCCTGCCAATCCCTTATGACAGCGGATCGTCTACGACCAGCTGTAGTGTTCAGTTGCTTCGCCTGTATTTTTCTACTGGTGAATACGAACTGGGCATGGGGTGCTCCATGTACTGTTTGTCATCCGTGCACATGTCATCCCTGCACCTGCATGGGAGGCGGCGCCCACAACAGTTCCTCGGGCAGCCACACCCAGCATTCCGACGACGGCGGCGGTCGCCACCACAGTGGAGGTTTTTTTGACATTGGAAGTTTGATTGATATCGGCACCGCAGCCGCCGGCGCGGCCCAGGCTGCCGATTCCGCCAATTCCTCCCATCATACATCCTCCAAGAAAACGACGGCAGCGCATGTCGTTAAAAAGAAGCCGGAAGAACCGAAAGTGGCGACAAAGCCGGACGAGACAACTATCGCGACGAAGCCGGAGGATGCGGTGGTCGAGAAAAAGCCGGATGTTTATTATAATCCTTATGCCTGCGGGGGACTGAAGTATGATCTGACACCGTGGTGGGGCAAATACGATGATTTTTATCCGCCAGTAACCAAGACGGTGTCCCATAATACCGATGATCCCTACGATGAAGGGAGGGTTTTCAGGGAAATGGCTATGGTGCAGAAGATGGAAGCTCTCTGGTACCCGCCATATAAATTGATTTTTTTACACGACGACGACTTATTGCCCACGCTGGTGAAGACGGATCGCGCTTGGTGGGATCTTTACGACAGGTGGGAAGATTACTGGAATGATAATGCGTACACTGAAGATGAGTACGACTACATGACCAGTTACACTACTTTTTATGAGTGGCTGGCCAGTGGCGCGCTGGCGTTTGCTCTTTTCGGCGGTTGTTGGTTTTGGTGGCCTCCGGCGTACGAGAACAGCATTTGCTCGAGCCTGGGTCCCTACAATAATCCTTACGATTCTCCCTGGGATGCTCTCGTCTACCGGTTAGGGTGTTATGGTGCGGTCGGCTATATCCTCAATGCCCTGACAGGCCGGAATGATTATTTTCAGCCGAGATCGGACTATATTCCTCCTCCGATCACATTGACGACGCCGACCGATCCGCCGATTATTATTATCCCTCCAATTGCGCTGCAACCACCTCCGCCGGGGGGATATCCACCACTTGTGACCGATCCGCCGAAAGACCCTGAGCCTCACAATCCGAACGACGATCCCTATGATCAGTCGGTTAACGATGACGATGGAAGCTCAGGCCCGGATCAAAGTCGCGGTGACGGGGGAGACGATGGTCCGCCGACAATCGTGACATTGCCACCCGATATTTTGAAGCCGCGGACGCAGGAAAAGGATTGTTCTGAATTGGTCCGCGCGTGCGACGAAGCGCGCGCGGCGGCCGATCAGGCCGACCAGGCGGCCGCGACAGCACGAGCCAATGCCAACGCAGCCGAGCAGGCATGCAGCGACGCCAAGGCGGCGCGGGCGCAGGCGGAGGCGGATCTCCAGAATGCGCGCAACCAGCCCGACACAAGCAAGTCGTGGGGCGAGAGCGGTGGCAACCGGGTCACATCGCAGGACTTGAGCAATGAAAAAGCGGCCGCGCAGGAAGCATGGCAGAAATACAAGAGCGGTCAGATTGATGGTGACCAATTGCAGCAGGAATGGAGAAAGCAGGGGGATCCCGAGCATATCAAGCAGTTGCGTCAGCAACATGCCGATAACAGCGCGGCGGTGAAGGCGGCGCAAGCGAAGCTGGATGCGGCGATCCAGAATGAAAATGACGTGTGCGGCCAAGTGCCGTCGGCCCAGTACGCGGCTTCCCAGAGCGACGCGGCGGCGCGGGCGGCGCGGGCGCGGGCCGAGACTTGCTGCCAGGCGGCAGCGGCCTGTCTTGGCGGAGGATCGAAATGAAAGCAGGGACCGCATTAGCGCCGACCGGACGCCCGGATATCGACAACCTGATATACCGAATCGAGGAAAGCCGGAGGATTATCGATGTGCGCCTGGCGCGGCCCGCGCGATGGCGCGGTGGGTTGCTGCGCGAAACCAAGTTGCGCCGTGAATTCCCCGAGGAGCGGATGAAATATGGAGAAATGTTCAATCGACTCGCATCCATCGCCCGGCCCAGCAGCCCGATTGACGTCAAATTGCTGCTTGAGATCAACCGGCAGGTCGCCGGATATGGCGAGTTTCGCAAAGGCTCAGTCCGGGTCGGCAAGCGGGGAGATTCGAATGAACGGTGCCCGCATCCAATCCACGTTCCCCATATGGTTGAACGTGCGCTGGCGCGGTCTGTTGACGAAGTTGAGCCGCCGGTTCTGGCGGCGGCGCGGCTGCACATGGAGCTGGTGTTGATCCATCCGTTTCGCGATGGCAACGGCCGCACGGCGAGACTCATGTCGGCATTTTTACTGATGCGTGCCGGGTTCCGCTCCACGCTCTTTACGTCGGTCGAGGAACATTATCATCTCAACCCAGGGGTTTATCGGCCCGCTTTCAAGCAATTGTTCAACGCCAGCCAGCTCGATGTCTGGCCGTGGCTGCTCATGGCGCTCCAGTCGATGTATAACACCAGCGCGATCGTTGGGTGGTTTTATGAACGTGAGGCGCGATTGAAGACAGCGGCCACTCTGCTCGGCTTGAGCGGGGGAAAGATTGATCGGGCTCTTAAGACCTACGACCTTGGCGATCCTGAAAAGTCGCCGATTGCCGCCTCTGTTCGAAAGGACGAAAAACCATGGAGTGAGTTGCAGCGACAATTCAAGCCCGAGGAACTCGGGGCGTTGAGGGGTCAGCTAAAGAGAATCACCGACGAGCAAACGGCAGAACTCCCATGGGTCCGCCGTCTTTTGACGCGTAAATTCTAAGAATTTATTTGGCGGCCAGCTGGTCGTCCGGCGCCGTCGAGCCCATGAGCACATTGCCACCAGCAGGACGATGCAGGTAAACACTGCGACCGGCAAAGGCGAGGTCCGAGACGCACTCGACCATGCGGGCGCTGCTTTCGGTGCTGAACGATTTCAACCATTCAGCGGGAGTGGTTCCCATGAGCCAGCAGGGGCGGGCGCGGCGATTGTCCATCGCCCAGTACTGGCCCTTGCTGTCGCGGTAAGCGATGAAAGCGTGGCGCGTCGAGCCGATTCCCGCCTGGCGCGATTCGTAAACAATGTAATGTGCTTCGCCGCCGGCCGTGCAGAAACGGTCATATAATTCGAGAGCGTAATCTTCCGCGTGGCTCCAGGCGCTTTTTTCATGACTGGAAAGGTTGATGCTCATGGCGACGGCGCAACCGTCATCCATCGCGGATACCTTCTGCAGGGCGGCAAAAAATAGGATAATGGCAACGATGGTGAGTAGCAGCCGTGGAAACGAGTGGATGATCAGGGTCTTCATATTTTTTGTTCGAGGTTGGTTCGTCATATTTAATTTGGCTGACTATTTAATGGCTTGGATCATGCCACGTTAGATAAAGATGTGATATCATTGATAGCAAACAAGTTGTGAATTTATCTGTCAGCGGCCGCGATACGCCACTAGCAAGCAAACTCGCATCCTGTAAATTTTTTTTGCTCCCGTCCCAAGCTCAGGCACGGGCAAAATCGGCTCGCCAATGCAGTAGCAGCTGGTTAGTAGTAGGAGCTTGGTTTCCGCGGGTGTGGTTCAATGGTAGAATGTGGGCTTCCCAAGCCTGAGACGAGGGTTCGATTCCCTTCACCCGCTTACTCTCCTAAAAAATCGGGGGAAACAGCTGCGACAGGTCCTTTTCCCGGTAGGGCTGATTTTTTTGGTAGAGTTTATTTCGCTCCCGGATTCCAGAAACAAGTTTTTCATCTTTTTGCCTCTGGGCGGCCGTCAGCGCCTGTTCTCCGATTTTAAGGGCCTCAGCGAAATTCTTATTTTCAGCATAAGCGGCCGCTAGGGTGTCGAGATAAGCGGAGTCGGGGGCAAGAGAACATGCCTGCGTGGCAAACTGGAGCGCTTCGGTCCCGTTGCGCATCTGCGGATCGGGAACGGCTGACAACAGCCGGGCGCAAGCGTTCAACAGCAAGGGAGAATTAGGCACTCTTTTGACGGCGGCGAATAAAATTTCGCGCGCCTCCTGCAGTTGACCGAGATCGAGGTGAAGTCGGGCCAGGTTAAAGAGCGCCTCTTCCGAATAGGGATCAATGCTCAAGGCGATATTTTCCTGTCCCATCGCTTCTTTCAATTTACCTTCACGTTCCAAAGTCATTCCCAGCAAAAGGTAGGCTTTATCATTGTCAGGGTCGCGACGGACGGCTTCGCGCAAATGATATTCCGCTTCTCCAAATTTTTCTCCCTGGATAAGAAGCCCCATGGCGTAATCGACCTCGACGCGTGGATTTTGTTC
>Ga0206931_1214_pt1 | contig 13654 bp, 13 predicted proteins | sample Alteio_BWOrgHeat_17_FD_152946 | JGI IMG/M metagenome (GOLD analysis project Ga0206931, IMG submission 152946) | Enriched cells from forest soil in Barre Woods Harvard Forest LTER site, Petersham, Massachusetts, United States -... | ecosystem: Environmental > Terrestrial > Soil > Temperate forest >...
TCTCGGTATCCAGCGCCCGCTTTCCCCGACTCGCGTGAAAGAAATCACGCAATATGTGAACCTTTACGACGCATCATTTCCATCCAGTATCATCATTTCCCTCTCATCCGTGGACCCGGGCGACGAAACGATCCGCAATGTCATCTTTAACCGGGCTACAAACGTCCTAAAGATTAGGCGAAATCAGCAAGTCGCCAAGGTTCTCGACGGACAGCACCGAATTGAAGGCCTACGGGGACTACAGGAAACGAACAAACCTTTTGAACTGATTATCACTGTATTTGTCGACGCGGATGTGGAACAACAAGCGATGTTGTTTGCGACCATCAACAAATCACAAACCAAGGTAAATAAGTCCCTCGTTTACGATCTTTTCGACTTTGCTAAGAGCCGGAGCCCCGAGAAGACCGCGCACAATATCGCCGTGTTGCTCAACCGCAAAGACGGAAGCCCGTTCAAAGATCGGCTCAAAATCTTGGGCACCGCTGACGATGCAGAAAAGGAAACCATAACCCAAGCAACTTTCGTCGAATCACTCTTGCGGCATATTACGAACAATCCACCAAAAGACCGCGATTTTCTTCGGCGCCACCCTGAAAAAGCGCTCCCTCCGATTTCCACGGACGATCTGACTCGTTTTGTGCTGAGAGGGCTGTTCGCGAAGGAGCAAGACGCGAAGATCGCAAAGACACTTTGGAATTATTTCGATGCCGTCGCTCAAAAATGGCCGACCGCTTGGCACTCAAACGAGCCCGGTTTAATCCTAAATCGGTCCACCGGATTTATTGCTCTGATGCGTCTACTGCGCCCGATTTACCTCCACTATGGACATCCGAATGACGACCTGACGGTCGAACAATACTCCAAGCTTCTCGCAAAAGTCTCCCTTAAGGACATTGATCTCAATCGGGACAAATTCCTGCCGGGATCAACGGGCCAAGGCGCTCTGGTGAGTCTTTTCCTTAAGGAGATGGAGCTTTCTGACTGATGAAATACATGGGGTCAAAGCGCTGGATGCTTCGTAATGGACTGGGGCATTTGATTCAGGATGAGATCAAGACAGCCACTCGGTTCGTGGACCTATTCAGTGGGTCTGGTGTAGTTGCGCATTTTGCCGCGACCAGCGGCCAGTCGATCGAAGTTATCGCTTACGACCTTCAGCTCTTCTCCGTAACGCTCGCGCAATCAGTGATAGCCCGATCCACAAGGTTGGATCCAGATTCAATTCGGGATGCGTGGCTTGCGCGGGCAACTAAGAAGCTGACTGATTCTTGCCGCCTCAGTCATGCAAATCGGGACACGCCCGACTTGAGGTCGGGCTTTACACAGAAATACGTTGAGCAAGTTCGTTGTGATTGTGCCGCTGAAGATTTTGGCCCGCTGACTAGGGCGTATGGTGGATATTATTTCAGTCTCGCTCAGACTCTTTGGCTAGATGCTCTCCGAATCACACTCCCAGAACTGGAGTCTGAGCGGTCGGTCGCGCTCGCCGCACTAATTCATGCTGCTTCTCAATGCGCGGCCTCGCCTGGCCACACGGCGCAACCCTTCAGCCCGTCTATTGGCGCTAAGGAATTTCTCTTTGATGCATGGCAGAGGAGCGTTCGGGCGAAAACCATCGGGGCGCTCAATCACCTATGCTTGTTGCACGCCGGAAAAATTGGACGAGCAGGCGTGGCCGATGCAAACGTGGCGGCGGAGCACATTCGCAAAGGCGATCTTGTTTTCCTCGATCCCCCTTACTCCGGTGTCCACTACAGCCGATTTTATCACGTTTTGGAAACTGTCGCCCAAGGAAACTGTGGCGAAGTATCTGGCACCGGCCGCTACCCTCCCGCCGAGGAACGACCACGGTCGCGTTACAGTGTCGGAACGGAAGCCGCAAGTGCTTTAGAGGGCTTGTTAAGAAAAATTGCCGAGAAAGACGCCCGAGCGATTCTTACTTTCCCTCAGCGCCGCTGTTCCAATGGGCTTTCTGGCAGTATGGTTCATGAAATCGCCTCGAAGTTTTTTCTGGTAACTTCGACGTTCAAACGCAGCCGTTTTAGCACGCTTGGTGGCACCAAAAATGACGATGGAGATGGTTACGGCCGTAAAGCTCGACAGAAAACTCATGAACTGATCTTAACGCTGACCCCGCGATAGTGTCACACGAGAAAACCAATAGTCAGCTGGCGTAATTTCCGTTTTGCTGTCGTCGGTTCAGGAGCGATAGAATAGCATAACGATATACCACCCAACGTTATCTCCTATATGACTTCACTGTGAAGCCGTTTTTCGCTTACCCAGGTCAATTCACCAATTCGCGGCAAATAGATAATATCAATAGGGCCTCCTACACTGGGAACTCCTCCTTGCGACCCTGCCGTCCCATCACTAAATTTTTGAATATTTTCAGTCGTCCGTGTAAGTATAATGCAAAAGTCAATCGCGTCCTGCACGGTCATGGTCGCTGAGCTAATAATGAAAGGGTCATTACCCGTAAGTAATTTATTGACCACGCTACTGTCCCCGATCCACTGGAGATTCGGTCCGTTGGTTGTCGAATGAGGCCCCATCGGGAAATAAGGTGAAACGCTAATTGCATGGCAAGTGTTGTCCGCATCTCTTCCAATCACCATGAAACCGACTTGCGCTAGATTGACGCTACTCGCCTTTGGTTGACCATCCGCGCCAACATATGAATATGGCAGTTGTCCGTTCGCTATAGGCTGAAAAACGAGAGTATTCCCGTGTTCGTTTGTCACTGCCTGAGTCACCTGCGCGCGGACGATGCGCTCGATGTTTTGTTGCCAAAAATGCTCCAGCGCTTGCGCCAACTCTAGTATGGTATTTGGCATTGCATTCGCGAGAGATTCCCCGAATTCGCGGATGTAAGATTGAATGCTCCGCAGGCGCCCGGCATCGGAGAAAAAAGCAGAACCAGAAGATGCAATCACTACCGTTTGAGTTACAGCTACGATTTTGGTCGCGTTATCTGACGCGATTCGTGGCAGTCCTGACCTGTTCACGTATGACTGCCTGCTGTCTGCTGTGAGCACAATGCCTTCGGGAAGTGTAGCCGCGAGAATCAGAGTCATAGTGATGTATTGCCGATAGCCTAATTCTGCTCCTTCGCGGCCTCTCGGTCAATGGCATCCGCTGATTGACCTCGCCGTCGGTTAGGTCTTGGATGTTCGCATGCGCCCGCCCCTCGGCAACGACCTCAACATTGGTCTTCTGGCCGGCCGTGACGCAGCGCTTCAGTTCCCGCGCACGATGCGCGACAAGCACCTTTACGTCTGTGGTGGCACAGGCACCGGAAAGTCCAAGTTTCTAGAAAGCCTCATCCGTCAGGACATCATGTCATGGCGCAAGAGCCGGTGCGGTCTTCTTGTCCTCGACCCGCACGGCTCCCTCTACGATTCTCTCATTCAATGGGCCGCGTGGCATAAGCTGGATCGTCCCATTGTGCCGATTGACCTGCGTCAGGACGACTGGATCGTCTCCTACAACCTTCTGCGCCAGCGCCGGGACATAGACCCAGCTGTCCTCATCGATAATCTAACGGATGCAATGGCTCACGTCTGGGGCCAGGGTGGCACCGACCAGACGCCTCGGTTTGCCCGCTGGGTAGGCAACATTCTCCGGCCTCTTTACGAGAAAAAACTCACGCTCATCGAAGCGGAATACCTGATTGACCTTCTCGGCAATCACATGCGTCACCTGCTTACCTCAGATCTAGCCGACAAGGCCGCGCAGCAAGACTGGGAATTTGCAGGCACGCTCACCCCACGCGATTTGGAGGCGCAGATCGGGAGCACGGTAAATCGTCTTCAGCGGTTTATTCGCAACCGAACCATGCGTTCGATGTTTGGGCTTGCCGGTGTCTCACTCGACCTCGGAAAAGCTCTTGAAGAAGGCAGCATCATTCTCGTGTCCCTCGCAACCGAACGTGCGAGAATTTCGGATGAAAATGCGAATCTTTTTGCGACACTTCTACTGAGCGACCTATGGACGGCCGCAAAAGAGCGCGGCAAGCCTACCGACGGCTCCAAGGTTAAACCGTTCTATGTATATATAGACGAATTTCAAAATGTGGTCACACCGACCATTGCCAAGAACCTCGATCAAGCGCGCGGGTTCGGTCTACATCTTACGCTCGCGAATCAATTCCCCCGACAGATTTTAAACTCGGGACCGCATGGACAGCAGGTCTATGATTCAATCATGGAGAACGCATCATCGAAGGTCGTTTTTCGTCTTACCCATGAGGATAATCTGCTTCCGATGGCAAAGTGGCTTTTCACCGGAGTCATGAATCCAGACGAGATCAAGCACGAGCTCTACTCAACCAAGGTGCTTCAGTATCGGGAAGAGACGAAGGAGGTGAGGGGTTACGGTAGCAGTAGCGGCGTAAGCCGGGGAACGCAGCGAGGCAATGCGTCGGGCCACGGGAGTGGGGGCACCGAGGGGTTCGCGGGTGATGACACCAGGGAGGTCCGCTCGACGAGTCGGTCGGAAAGTGACTTTCAATCCATGTCGCAGAGCGAAAGCGAATCATCTTCGGAAAGCTCCTCGGAATCCGTTAGCTACGTTCCCACCCTTGTGCCGGTCCTCGGCAAGGAACTTTCTCACGTCCAATTTCGTTCCCTTCAGGAACAAGTCTTTCGATCGATGGCAGTCCTCTTCGACCAACAGGAAAGGCACGGCGTGGCACGCCTTGTCGGCATGAATGCGCCTGTCTCAATTCGCACACCTGACGTTGGAACGATGCCGCCAAGCGTCGAACGCAGTATGCGCTTCCTAGCTTCTCGCTACGAACAGCTCCCATTTGCCCTCACCGGGGCAAGAGCCCGTGAGCTTCTAGCGCAGCGCGCAGCAACATTGGCCGCCACACTCACCAAAGAGTTTATGCCAGAGCCGACTACAGCAAAGCGGAAGATACGTTAGACCTATTCGGTCTTGAGGGGAGTGCGTCACGATAACTATTTCGGTAAAAGGGGCGCTCCATTATCCTGACTTGGCTCCCACCATATCCGGTAATAATAGCCCTTTTGGGGTCTGATCTCCCACTCGGCCTGTGATTGGATGTTGTTGTTACAATCGGTTATCTCCTCCCACAGCGGTAATTCTGAGCTTCGATTAACAAAAAACTGTTTGCGGTAGCACTTGAGCCGGAAATTCGCTGGAAAACTCACCTTTAATCTTAAACGACGAAGAGGCACGTCAACGTTGTGGCCTAAAAATGGGCGAACTGCTTGATGACCACCGCGGAGTGTTAGCCCATATTTAAAGTGATGCTTGTCGCCTATGTTCAGCTTCCGATCAAACTTAACAAAGCATTCGTCAAAGAAACTCGCGTCGACCGTGTTAATCTCTATTTTGCTCACTCCCTCAATTGGAACTCCTGTAGCATTGCCCTGCGCCGACCAGTGGAAATGGGCTTTGTAGTGATCTACAGGATAGGCTGCTTTCACCGCAACCGCGCGGTTGTAGTCGCAATTGCGTTCATCGATCATGGTATAATCGATTTCAACTTCGTGAATATGTAAGCAAGGGTTTAAGCCAAACAACCGTGCCTTTACATTCTTCCTCCAAGAAGCAAGCCCTGTAACAAAAAGAATAGTTGATACAGCGAGGCCACTCCATGATGACGCAGAAGGTTGTAGGTGAACAAAGCCAACTGCCGAAAAAATTAAGCTAATTCCACCCGCAACGAAGGCCAAATAATAAACGTAATATGTCGCGCTAACGACATAGTAAACGAATAGAAGACGAGATGTCCAGGTGCCGGTGGCCTTCATTTGCTGGAAGAAAAAAGGCCCGCCACTGTGGCGGGCCTTTAAAGGCTAACGATTTTTATTCTCCAATCATAGTTTTAATTTACCACGCCTGTGGGGCTATTGCAAACAGGAGTTATCCCCATTTGCCGTAGGGAAACCAACCATGAAGCAGCTTGATTTGTCGGTCAACAACAATCGCATAATCAGTTGGTATTAAATGGAGTGCGTGCATCGCCTGAGGGACGAGGTGGCTTATTGAGTTGCCTCCATGTCTGAGGTTCGTGTCGGAGGGAAAATGAATGAATACCTTGCTCCCCTCTCAATGCATACCAGCCATTAACGACTCCCAAGAACATCCGATTGCTGCCTGAATCCGGACTAGTGTCGTCGCTTTCAGATTCGTCTCTCCCGCCTCGATCTTCTGAACGACGCGCGGGTGCAGGTCCACCACCTCGGCAAGCTTTTCTTGCGTGAGACCACGTGCCTTCCGCTCGCGTTCGAGGTTGGCTCCGAAGCGCGCGAGCATTGCATCATCACCTTTACGTTTTCGTCCGGCTGGCACGCCACACTATGGCGGGCTTTTAAGTTGACAACCACGCCACTCAATGGCGCTCTCAGTTGTTTTGCCATGAGCTATACCTCTCCTGTCCCCACCACGCCCGTCTTTCTCCGGCGCCTAGGTCCCGACCCGCACGCAAACGGCGCACAAACGGTCTCGCTCCAGAATTGCCCCGACATCCTTGAACTTGAAGACGGAAACTTTGCGGTCATCGGAATCGATATGACGGCAAAAGCCATACCCCATCTGCCTCCAACCGCCGGCTGTGGGCCGGATGAACGTGTCGTTTGGATTCCGCGTAGCACGCTCTTGAGAGCCAAGCCAGACATCCCAAACGCGTAGCGCGACTTTAGTCGGCGGCCAGATTTAGTTCCACGAACGCCACGAACTTCCGTTCGTGGCTTCTTTTTTGCTTTTCCCAAGCGGCTCGGGTCGCCGGATAGGAAAAGAAACCTTTCATATCTTCACTCAAGCATTCGGGTTGGACGAATATCCGGGCGATGCGGGCGTAGAAGGTTGCCCGAAGGTGATTGAGCAGGAAGTTCACGAAGTGAACTTCCTCATCGGTGAGCGGATGAGCCTTCAAATCACGGTTCATATCGAAAAGCCGGGCGAGGTGCGGGCGGTCATAAAAATACATCCACAGCTCCCGGTGTTGTTTGGTGATCTCGATGATCGTCTCGGCACGCCGAACACGGGCGTCGATGTGAAGTGCGATGCCAGTGAAAAGCAACGCGCCCAGCGTGCCGCCGAATTCAAAAATCTCCTTCCACCGCTCAATCGTCCATGTCGTCAGCATCGTCCCATCATTTTATCATTCCCCTCCCCGGAATTCAAAGTCGTTGCCACGGCTCACGCCAACAGATACGGCACTCATCACTCGCGCATTTTTGCGGTATCCTTGTCTCCATGCGTTCGGCAAAAGCATCGAATAGTTCAATTGTTCTTCAGGACCGAGACATCGTTTTCCTCCGTGGCCTGTTTGAATCGCGCGTGATGACCGCTAGTCATGCCGCGCGCCTCTATTTCAACGGCCGCGATGAGATGACGAAGAAGCGATTGCAGAAGCTAAAGTCGGCCGGCCTTGTCGCCGAACGCCCCCGCAAGGCCTTCGAGCCGGCGGTCCTGTATCTCACGCGGGCGGGCCTTGGCCCGCTCGTAGAGCGCGGCATTCTGAGGGAGTATCCCGAATTCGACGTGCCCGCGCTCGAAAGGCGCGCACAAGTAAGCGCGCTCACGCTTCGCCACGAACTCGAAATCATGGAAATCAAAGTGTCGTTCGCGTCTGGCATCGCGAAAATGCCCGCGTTCTCCTTGGCCGAGTTCAATACGTGGCCTCTCCTCAATGAATTCAATGTCTTTCACGCCCGCGCCGGAGGCGGCGAGGTCGCCGTGCGCCCCGACGGTTTCATCCGCCTACATGAGAAAGAGCCTACCGGCGGCATCTCCGAACACGCCCTGTTTCTTGAGGCGGATCGTTCAACGGAAACCCAGGAAGCACTTGTCTCCAAGGCGGCGTGCTACCTCGCCTACTACAAATCCGGCGGTTTCGCCGAGAAATGCGGCGGCTTGCGCGGCGAATTCAAGGAGTATCCGTTTCGCGTCCTATTCGTATTCAAGACCGCCGAGCGCCGGAATAACACGGCGGAGCGATTGATTCAGGGCAATCCCCCGATTCTTACGCAGGTCTGGCTCACAACGTTCGCCGAAGCTACGGCCGACCCTTTCGGCACGATTTGGATTCGTCCAGCCGACTATCGAGATGCGGTCAAAGGAACGCGGTTCGAGAACAACCTTAAGCACGCGCGATCGGAGTATTCTCGCGACGACGCACGTGAACAATTCATCGAATCCCGCGTGAATAAAAATGCCCTCATCGCCCCGGCGGGGGCGTAGTGCACAAAAAAGAGCGACCCTTTCGGACCGCTCGCGACTTAGAGCATAAAATTCTCCTTCAATGTCACCGCCGGCAAATCAGTTGGTTGGCGCCCTTCGCCGAGCCTCAGCCATCGCACAAAGCGATGTTGAGCCAGCTGTGGGATTGCCGCGTGCGCGAGCCGTTCTCCGGCCTTGTCTCCGTCGGCCATGAGCCACACGCGGCCAGATGGCTTTACGAGCCCCACGATAAGTTCCGCCTGTTCTTCCGAGCATTCCGCTCCCATGAGTCCCACGGCCCACGGAAAGCCGTGCTGGGTGAGCCACCACACCGAGGGAAAGCCCTCGACGACAATCAGATCATCGCACGGCGAACGAATCCGGAAGCCATTGTAAAGAAACAGAGTCTTTCGGAACTCGTAGATAATTCCTCCATGCTCGCGGCGTGAGGGAAGACGATACCGTGGGTTCTCATCGGTGATCGCCTCGTCATCGATGACGCGACCGGCGTAGCCCAGGAGCTTCCCGTCCGCATCATGGAGCGGAATCGCGATTCGGTCTTTGAGAACACCCCTTTCACAGAACCCGACGCCGAAGTGATGCATCGTCTCCCGCGTAAAGTCCCGATTTGAGAGATACGGGTGACCCGCGTCTAGGTTCTTCAACTGAAAGTTGAGCGGTTCATTTACTTTGACCGGAGCCTTCTTGGATTCTGCGGCGGCCGTCGTGGCGGCGGGGACCTTCCGCGTGCTCGCGCCCTGCGGAAAGAACTTCTGTTGAAGTTCCACCGCCACGCTTCGCAATGCGTCTCCGTCGCTCGGATCGACGCCCGTCATCAAGGCCGCGAACTCGAGGACATTTCCCTTCGCGCCACAGCCGAAGCAATGGAAGATGCCCCGTTCAAGATTTGCGGAGAACGACGGCGAGTTCTTGCTGCCCTCGTGTTTTGGTAGAGGGCAGAAGCCCTGATGTTGCTCGCCTTTGCGTTTTACCTCCACGCCATAGTGCCGGAGCACTTCTTCAAAATTGAGCTTCTTGCGCAGTTCCTGGAAATTGATCCATACACGCACGGTGAATCCTTGGTTGATTGTTTTAGAGCTTCCTCTGTGCTCTATTAAACCAAGGCAAGAAATATGGGTCAACAAGGCCGCCTGTGCATAGCAAGCCTACCTTGACAACAAGGTCCGCGGCATGCTATAATACACACCAGTCTGCTATATATCATTATCAGACTGAGGTAAGGCCTGTTGGCAGTTGGGCGAAGCCCGTCACATGGTGTGATTGGTTTCATCAACTTCCAACCAAAGGGATGATATGCTCGAAAATGATAACGGCCACCGATTTGTCGGAGCCTCGGCAATCGCGGACAGAATCAGGCGACTGCCGGAAAGCGAGGTCGAAGCATTGGGGGAGCGTGAGGGCATTCTCAAAGACGTTCTCAACAGCTTCAACGCGCGGCTCGCCGACCTTCCAGAACGCGACCGGCGAGCGGCTCTCAGTATGCTCTACAAGCAGGTGGCGGATACGGTGTTTGACTTCCATCTTTCGCTTGTCGCCAGCGCAGCCCGAGAAAAGATCGCCAAGGCGGGCTCTCGTGGAGACAAAATCGATGCGCTCCGCGAATTCCAAGCGATGGCCGAAGACTTGGCTCTCCTCCACGGCATAAGCCGTTGAATACTCAAAGAACCGTCACAAGGCGGTTCTTTTTTATGGCATAGATTGAACGCGCAGAGATTCTACAACGCTCTTAATCTTCTCAATCTTGTCGCTTTTCTCCTCTGGTGAGTAGCCCTTCCCTTCAATCTGCCTTAGGAAATGGGTTTCCCATTGTGTAAGGCTCTCATCAAACTCGACGAAAGAACTTAGTTCTTGGAACGCCCGATTAATCTTTTCCTTCTTGGGATCGGGAATGGGTTGCTGCACATTGGCAAGCAATTGTTCGATGCGCGCTGTTCCTGCTCGATTCGGAATTTTGACGGTAAACCTAAGCGTATCGGCGACGCGGGTCTCATACCCCTTAATGGGCGGTGACGAAAAGACGCTTTCGACTAAAGTTTGATTGCCATATTGCGGCTCGTCGTGAGTGAGAATAAACGTATAAATATATTCCTTTCCCTCCCTGAGATTAAGCATGACTTTCCCCGACCCCTGCTGCGTTTCAATAATACATGGTCCTTTTTCATCGAAGCCGCTTGAGTGGCCTACTTCATCACCTAATCGATAACCGCGGAAGATATAATCTTTCTTTCCCCAGCTATGATCGTCCCACGTTAATTCCACTGACTCCCCTACGACACGCAGCTTAACGGAGATCATTTTACTCTTGTGGTCTTGTTCAGCTGCTAACGTTTGGAACTCTTTTTCCAATTCCCATCGACGGTTCAGCATTGTGACGACGGCTGCCTCCTCCCATCTCCGGAAAGATTCAGTATTCTCGGGGCTCGGTATGCTTCTGAGTTTCATAATATTGTAGTTCTCTTGAATAAGTTGGCCGGCTGCCGCAGCATTAGTGCGCAGATCGAATTTATCCTGATCGAGTTCCATGTTTCCGAATTCGACGCTGCATCCATTGAAGACTATGGGGTCAATTGCTCGCAGGGTCTCCGACAAATCATAGCAACCAAAGTCCAGGTAAAGGAACTCTCCTTCGCCGTCTGTTTTTATCCAGCAGAGGCTAGGATTTCCCCGGTCGTATTCATCCCAAGGCAAGAAATACTTAAACGAGCACCGCAATTGCGCGAATTGCGGCAGGAAAACACGAGTATGCCATTGGTCTACCACCTTACGTTGATTCCCCTCTTCAAGTAATCGGTTCAGCCAAAATTCCTTGGCATCCATCTTAACAATCCAGCAGGTGATTGTATATCTAACCGTGAAGCCTACCTCTGTCTTCGCAGTATAGCTATTGTGAAACGCATACCGCGTTACGACATTGTCATACTCGTTTCGACTCATGGCCGGCATATCTTCGGGAATATTTGCTTAGCGCCCTTGGTGCCAGAGGGCTATTTTCCGCTCGATGCTTTCTCGCTGTCGTGAGTATCTTTCCCGCGACCGCTTGATGATTTTATCCCGGCGTCCGTGCCGTATGCCGCTCGGCGGCAACATGCGCGCATGGAAGGGCTGGAGATCGCATCCGTTGGACAGGACTTTTGCATAAACTTCCCTGTTGTTGAGGCTGGTGAAGGCGCTGGCGGGATAGGCCTTACCGAACGCCATTTCAAGTGCCTCCGCGTCCTCATGTCCAACCCGAAACGCAACGAGTGATCCCACATTTCCGACGACTGCGTCGAGGATTCCCGGTTTCAACTGGCGGAGGTATTGATGCGAAAGGGTTAAACAGAGACGATACTTTCTCGCTTCGGAGAGGATCGCGGCAAACGCATCGGAGACGAAGGACGAAAATTCGTCGACGTATAGGAAAAAATCGCGGCGTGAATCCTCCGGCACGTCTGCGCGTGACATCGCGGCGAGTTGGAATTGCGTCACCAAGAAAGACCCCAGGAGATTCGCCTTGTCTGCTCCCAGCTTCCCTTTCGCGAGGTTCGCGATGAAAATACGGCCGTCATCCATCATGAACCGGGCATCGATGCGATTTCGCACTTGCCCGAGGATGTTTCGGATGGGCGGCGCCATGAGCATGGGGCCGATCTTGTTCAGAATCGGCGAAACCATCTCCGCTTTCGTCTTCCGGTCATGCGATTCGAATTCATACTCCCAGAAATGCCGCACCACCGGGTCCTTTACCTGCTTCACGACCCACGCACGGTAGCGTTCATCTGAGAGCATCCGCTGGAGCCCGAGGAAGCTCACGTGCTCGCAGTCGAGGAGGGCGGCAACGGCGGCATGGAAGATATATTCCATGCGGGGTCCGAAGAAGTCCGGGAAAATCCCCTTGAATGCTGCGACCACGCCGGACGCCACCAGATGCCGCCGATCCGGCGGCACACGGGCGAAGAGGTTAAACCCGATGGCGTGCTCGACATCCGAAGGGTCGAAGTAGGTGACGCGCTCGGCGTGGCGCCGTGGGATATGGTCAAGAAGATCGGCGGCCAGGTCCCCGTGAGGGTCAATGACTCCGACACCGCGTCCAGCGTCGATGTCTTGGAGAATGAGATTGCGTAGGAGCGTCGTCTTCCCTGTTCCGCTCTTCCCAATCACGTAGACATGCTGACGGCGATCCGCCGACGAAAGCGTCACGGGGGCGTCTTGCCCCCATGTTTCGCGCATCCCCAAAATCACGTGATCCTCATGTTCCATGCGGGCCTCTACTCCGCGGAGCACAAAGCTCCATAACACCGCCGGCCGATGTGAGCGGCGGGGTTATTTTTGGCAACAAACGCTCTTAACGAGTCGCCAAGGTAGTAGAGGCTCGGCTGGAAACGACTAAGCTTCCGGTCAGGATGGGATAAGTATAGCTGACATCAACTAATGCTTACAAGGCGACGGATACTCTGATCTTGCCAAACACGTTCCGTTTAGCAGCGCTCTTGTGCGTGAAAGACTGGCACAATTGGTTCAATTTTTTACGGGAGACACGGTCGCAATTGGAGATTGGGGCCGTTCCCAACTTCGGGAAGCAGGACTTCGACCGGCCCGCGCGAATGCGTGCAGCTGAGCGGCGACAGCGAAAACGAATCGACGAGATTTGCGCCGAATGGGTCGTCGCTGGCGCGTGGCCTAGCATAACTGCGCAAGAGCGGTGGTTTGTATGCCAACGAATGACTGCTGCTCAGTTTTTCCTTATTGCACTCATGGCGCCGGGCAGAGGCCCGCATGTTGCGGTCCAAACGCGCAAGATTTCTGACGTGGTAATGAAGCGCTGGCTTCTCGTGGACATCTGGCATTGGGTCGCACCACTTGTGCTCGGCGGCGAAGCCCACTTCCTTCCCATAGACCCGCCTGCTCCTCCTCATTATCAAAACTGAATTTTATTCGGACGATAGGTATTATATGTAACAATACAGACCCGTCCGCGTGTGAACCCGTAGACCCGTAACCCGTAGCCGGCGCGTGAGCGCCGGAATGAGGGAGGTTTGAGGGAGCGAGGAGTCCGACGACGAGCGACCGAAAACCAACCGAAGTCGGGGATGCGATCGTGGCGGCGAAGCCGCACGAAAGCGTTGAGAGCAAACGCGATCTCGCTAACGCAAGCCATCCCCGTGCGGGGATAGGGGTGGGGATACCCTAAGCGGGCGGATTTTCGTCGAAGAAAGTTCGAGCAATGTCCAATAAGGACCACCATTTTCAATGAAATTGGTGCCCGGCGTATGACCGCCGGGGAGTTTGGCTGCCAAGGCTGCGGCATTATTGGGCAACGAAGTTGCTGACCGTGAGCGTGCCGCCTGGCGTCCCGTTCACGTCGGCGTTCCACGTGTCGAGTTGCGTGACGCCGGCCTGTTCGGTGCGGAACGCGTAGTTGGTTCCGATCGTGAGTTCGGTGCCGCCCGCCGGC
>Ga0206931_1215_pt1 | contig 13602 bp, 10 predicted proteins | sample Alteio_BWOrgHeat_17_FD_152946 | JGI IMG/M metagenome (GOLD analysis project Ga0206931, IMG submission 152946) | Enriched cells from forest soil in Barre Woods Harvard Forest LTER site, Petersham, Massachusetts, United States -... | ecosystem: Environmental > Terrestrial > Soil > Temperate forest >...
GAGCAGTTGAAGCGGTCGGAAGGTTCCGTGGTGCTGCGGCCGGAGCAGCGGCACGACCGGATCACGCTGCCGGGCGCTTATAACTTCGAGGAGCGGCAGATTTATCGTGAATCGCTGGTGACAATCATGCAGGCGCGGCAGGCGGAGACGATGGAGATCGTGCTGCAGGATTTGGAGAACCAGCCGTTCTGGGCGGACTTCGCCGGAACGGTTTACCTGACGGGCGGGGCTTCGCAGGTGAACGGGCTGGTGGAGCTGGCGACGGAATTCTTCCCATGTCCGGTGGAGCTGGCGCACCAGTTCCCGCTCGACGGGGACCAGAATTACGCGCATCGGCCCGACCTGAGCACGGTGCTGGGTCTGTTGCAGTATGCGCGGCAGGTGGAGATGGAGACGCCACCGGCAAAAGGCTGGGCGCGGATGCGGATGTCGATCAAGAAGGTGTTGGTTGCGATGAAACTCTTATAAACCGGGGAAAAACAAATGATTGAAATCAAACAGGACGGTCCGTTCGGTTATCCAAAAAGTGAATCGCAACCGGCGCGTGTGCGCATCATCGGGCTGGGGCAAACAGGGGTGAATGCGCTCGACCAGATCGTGATTCATGGACACGAGACGCATGATCTGTGGACGATCGACACCGACCAGCAGGCTCTGGACGGCTCGGTGGTGAAGGAAAAAATCTTATTGGGTTCCGAGCTGACGCACGGGATGGGTTGCGGCGGCGACGCCGAGCTGGCGGAGGAAGTGGCCGAGGTTTCCGAATCGCAATTGAGTTACGCGGTGTCGGGCTGTGATTATGTGATTGTCGCTCTGGGCCTGGGTGGCGGAACGGGGACGGCGCTGGCGCCGGATCTGGTGAAGCTGGCGCAGAAAGAGGGAGCGAAGGTGATCGTGCTGGCGACGCTTCCATTCAGTTTCGAGGGACGGCGGCGGCAGGAGCAAGCGCAACAGACACTGAAAGAACTGCGGTCGCGCTGCGACGCGGTGCTGGTGTTTGCGAATGACCGGCTGGTCGGGCTGGCCCAGCAAACGCCGAACATCCGGCATAGTTTTCATGTGTTGAACCAGGTGATGGCGCAGACAATCGAGACGCTGGCGCAGGTGCTTTGCAAACGCGCGTTGATTCAATTGACGTTCGCCGATGTGCGGAGCCTGTTCGGTCGCTACACCGGACTGGAAGCACTCGAGAATTGCTGGGCGGGAGCGCAGGAAGTGGACATTGCCGAGGGACCCGAGGCGTTGGTGCAAGGGTTGATGGCCGGACCGTTCTTCTCCAGCCCGGTGTGGGAAGAGGCGGACCACGCGATGGTTTGCCTGACGGGCGGACATGACTTGAGCCTGGCGGAAGTACAGGGAGTGCTCGGAAAGCTGCAACAACAGCTGCCGCCTCATTTCACGATCGCGACGGGCGCGAACCTGGACGAGAATTGCGAAGGGAAACTGCGGCTGACGCTGTTACTGGCGAAAACAAAATTGCCAGCGGGGGCGGCAGCTACCGAAGCACCGGCCAAGCCGCGCAAGAAAAGCGTGCCGCGCCCGCCAGAACCGGAAGTGGAAGTCGAACCCGAAACGGTCATGGAAGAGCCGGCGATAGCCGAGATGGAAGAGGAGCTCATGCTGGAGGAGGAGGAAGAAGTATCAAACGCGCCGGCCGATGCGCTGGAAGCGTTGATGAGCGATCCGAATCCGCCAGCCAAGGGAGGCAAATCGGGGAAACCGCGCAAGCACCTGGCCAAGCAGGAAGAGCTGCCGTTCGAGGCGAGCAATCGCGGACGATTTGAGAAATCGCTCGAGACAATCTATCGCGGGGAGAACCTGGATCAGCCGACATTCCGGCGGCGACGGTTGCAGATTCGGTTGTAAAGGACGGTTACGGCCCGGCAAGCAGAGACAGGCCGAATTATATTTACATACATAATATATTCACTTATTATATATAAGTGAATATAAAACGGGCCCTATTGGCGATAAGTCAGCTTCCGCTAGCGATTGGGCTTATACAAGCGCCCGACCTGTTGCTGGCCCAGAGTAAGGATGCGAAGGCGGGGCAGTCAGCCGCCGAAACCTTGGACACGTCGAAGCTGAAGATGATCAGCCCGAAGGTGACAATCGGTTCGATGTACGATGGCAAAACTCCCGTCTTAATCGTTGGAGAGACGCATACCTCCAAAACGGCGGTCCGGGAATTGACGGCAAGTTTGTCGAAATTAAAGAAAAAGGGAATTACCCATCTCGCCTTGGAAATTCCGGAAGATTTCCAGACCGCCGAGGGGATTGCTGATTTAGGCCGGAAAATGCAGGCCAAATATGGTGCAACAGTACCTGTAGATAACTTCGTCGCCATGGATGACTATCTGGCTGGGAAAGTTCCAAGGGAGAAGATGCTGGCGTTCATGATTTCATTCGCGCCGGAGCGGGAAGAAAAAAATCCGGGACTGGCGGAAGAAAATTTAAAATTGATCGATCGCGCACACAAACTAGGCATTAAAGTTCGTTGCGTGGATATCGACGCGATGTCAATGGCAGAGCAGGAAATACGGGAACAAGCGGCCTTGCACAAGGGAGGAGATCCCATCCAAGGGGTGAAGGCGAATTTGAGGGAGAAGGAAAGAAGCCTCCAGGCCCGCAACGGGCGCATCGCAAAGAACGTGAATGACATCGTCGTAAACGGCGGCCGGGTAGCGATGCTGGCGGGAGAAGATCATACGGGAGCCGAGTCGAACAATGGCACCGGAACGATTGATACAGAGCTTTCGGAATATAACATTGCTACCGTCGATATTGATGTGCACGGGGGGGACGTCCCGAAAGATCTGGATTCTTCAGACCGGCTTCTTACCTTTAAAGAGGAAGCGATGGCGCGCGACAGCGGGTTGGCCGGGAAACGATTTATCCAGTTGGGTCTTAAAACAGCGGACATCGATCTGCACGTCGCGGAAGATTCGTCACAAAAGAAAAAGCGGCAGAGAGCCAAATAACGCGCCGCAGTCCGGTCGCGGACAATCAGGAAACGGAAACTTTAACGCCGCGATTGTCGGCGGTAAGGATGTGGGCGTCGGCGGCAAGGCCATGACGGCGCGCCATCTGAAGCATGGCGGCGCGTATTTTTTGAGGATTCTCGAGGGTGACGGCCATGATGGTCGAACCGGAGCCGCTGAGAAATCCGCCAAGGGCGCCGGCTTCGCGGGCCGATTCGATGATCGGATAGAAACCGGGCAGGTGACGGGAGCGACCGGGTTGATGCCAGCGGTCGTCGAAAAGACCATCGAGCGCCTGATAATTTTGCGCGCAGAAAGCGGCGGTGATGAGCGCGACGCGCTGCAGATTGGCGACGCCATCGCTGAATTTCAGGCGAGTGGGCAACAAAGCGCGGGAGCGCTTCGTATCGGTGACGAGATCCGGGACGAGAGCGACAAACTTGAGGCGCGGCGAAACGGGAACGGTGAGGAAGCGCGCGCCCGCGCAGGCGGCGAATCCACCAAAGAACGCGGGGACGGCGTTGTCGGGATGACCTTCGAGCTCGGCGACGAGGCCGACGATCATCTCGGGTGTGAGGGGACGCTTGCAGAGTTCGTTGAGGCCGATGACGACGCCGTAGCGGACGATGACGCTGCTGCCAAAACCGCGGCCCATCGGGATATCGCCGCGAACCTGCATTGAGAACGTGAAGGGCTTGATCCGGGTCTGCTTGAAAAAGGCGCGAGCGGTGTGGACGGCCATGGGGACGGGTTCGCGGTCGCGGCCACGCGAGATCGTCACGGTGTTGTAAAGTCGAAGCGCGACGCCGAGTGTATCGAAGCCCGGGCCGAGATTTGACGTTGTCGCAGGAATGCGGACTGCTATTTTCTTGATTGCCATGGCTATAGAGAGAACCATTTTCTGCCAGAAGCGGGCGACGCGTACAAGCTCATCCGCCCGGGAACGGAAAGGGGGAATCCGACCATGGGCGGATTAATTGCGGCGTTCACATTTTTGACGCGCCTGCCCGTTTCGCCGGGCTGGAAGCCGGAAGAAGCGGATTTCAAGCATGCGGCATGGTATTTTCCACTGATTGGTTTGCTGCTGGGGTTTATTTCGGTGGGGGTATTTAATGTTTTTATCCGGTTTTTGCCGGGTTCGATGGCGTTGATCCTGACGCTCGGGGCGGGGCTGTTGCTGACGGGAGCGCTGCATGAGGACGGATTTGCAGACGTGGCGGACGCGTGTGGCGGCATGACGCAGGAGCGGCGACTGGAGATCATGAAGGATTCGCGGGTGGGCGCGTTCGGGGTGATGGCGTTGCTCTTCCTGTTCGGGTTCAAATTCATGGCGTGGCAGAGTTTATATGTGATCTCGAACCAGCGTCTACTGGCCATGCTGCTATTAGGACCGGCGTGGAGTCGTTGGATTTTTCTGCCGTTGATGGCGTGGATTCGGCCGCCGGCAGGTCATGACGGACTGGGGAAATCGTTTACCGCGCCGCCGTGGTGGGGAATCGCGGCGTGGGGAATCGTGCTGGGGCTGATTACGTGGAAACTCATTCCGCAGCAGATGGCGCCGGTGATGATTGCGCTGATCTGCGCGGGGATCGGGCAGGGTTTGTTTTTTCGGAAATGGTTTGGCGGACTGACGGGAGATTGCCTGGGCGCGGCGGCGCTGTGGGTCGAACTGAGTATGCTGCTAGCGGTGTGCTGGGGCGTGAGTTAGAGATCCTTGAGATTCAGCTTAATCATTTCGTCTTTGCGACCGCCCGGAAAAAAGCGCCGCAATCTTTGGCCCAAGCCGATGGAATGAGAAGTGCCATTCTGGGTTCCGTTCGCAGAGAGGCTGGCCGTGCGTGCCTCGGCGAAAGTTGTGCGCAATGTTTCCTGGGGGATAAGAGGATCGAGAACAGCAGGGTCGCAGGGAGAAGTGCCGGTATTTTCGCCGGAGCGGATTCCGAGTGCGATGGCCTCTTTGCGCTCGGCATTAAAAGCGCGCTGTTTTTCGACGGGCCAGGAATCGAAAACCTCCCGCCAATTGCCGAGCAAAGTTCCAGCTAGAAGACCGCATTCAGGAGTCGATACTTTCTCTCCCGCGCCAATGATTGAGCAGGGGCCAATTTTTGGGCGGATGCTGATGGATTCTCCGGCGGCATCATGAGTGGGAAGAATCTCCACATCGCGAGCGAGATGACAATTATGACCAATCCAGGCGTTCTCAGGGACGTTAACACGGGGGCCTAGATAGGTTTCGTGGCCTACCTGGACGTAGGATGCAATTTGAGTCGGATGTTCCGGATCGCTGTCAATCTGGACATTATCTCTTAAGTGGGTGGCATATCCGACGTTTACATTTTCCGGAACCACGACACCTTTATGAACATGGGTGCCTGAATGAATGACCACGCCCGGCTTGATTGTGGCGCCCTCGTCGATATGAACTTGTTCTCCGATTTCGCAGCGTTCCGGAATCTCGACTTTATTACCAATGTGACAAAATTGGCCAAGATGCTGCCCCGCGGGGATTTTAGCGCCTTCTCCGACAGTGACTCCTTTGTCAAGAACGCAGCCTGGTCCAATAAGGACGTGATCTCCGATATCTGCTGCGATTCCCACTTTGGTTGACGTCCCTATCTCAGAAAAATTCCTGAAAACAGCCCGTTCTTCAGCGATGACGCTCGCTTCGAGCTTAGTCGCATATCCGACAGTTACCCCGGGACCTAATTTTACATCGGGGCCGAGCGTGACGTATTTGTCCAGTTTTGCTTTATCGCCAAGTTCAACTCTCTGTTCGATCTTATTCCAGAAACCTTGCGCGTGGGCGGCGTCGTAGCCGATCGCGGTGTGATGAACAGCGGTTTGCGCTGTCAGATTGATATTCCATTCGCCATTGCCGACGACACCTGTCCTGGGATGGATATTCCAGACTTCATCTTCGCCCCGGGGAATCGCATGTTGTTTCAACACCTTGTTGAGAACGTTGGCTTTGCCGGAAAGACTTTCCTCTGCGACGCGGCGCGCATTGGCCAAACGAACTTCCAATGACAGCTTCGAGGGCTGTGTTTCATCGACCGCGTAGGTCGTCTGGATGGTATACGGGGGGAACTCCGGAGGGGATTCCTTCTGAGTGGAATCCTTCGGAGGATACACCTTCAGCTCGACGACATTCGGGTCTTCCATCACAGGAGAGGCGGTGGTCATGAACAGTTCTTATATGTTAATTGCAGGCAATATATATAGGCTGGTGAACGTACCGATTATATTTTCGGAGTAAAGGCAAATCGGGCTGAGAGGTAGGAAAAGGTTAAAAAAGTTATTTTTACTCTGGAATGGATGAATCAATTCGGGCCCATCGATTCGCGATAGGGTTTATTTTGTTCGTAGAGTTTGCGGCGTTGATTAATGGCGCCGGCAAGCGGAGCATTTTTTGCAAGTTCGGCCAAATGGGCGGCTTTGGCGGCGTCGAGAATCGCTTCCTTGAATTTTCCGGCATTGGCTTCGGCGGCGGCTTTGGCGTCCCAAGATGAGGGATCATTTTTTCCTTCGGGCAGTTCGCAGACGTGTTCGGCGAGGGTGATGGCGCGGTCGTTGTTGCGGATGGAATCGCGTGGGCTGGTGGAATAGATCCACGAGAGCGAGAGCCAGGGTCGCAGCAAGGCCGGGTTGAGACCGATCGCATATTCCAGTTGAGTAATCGATTCCGGGACCAAGCCTATTTTAGCGAGAACCAAGGCGAGGTTATAGCGGGCTTCGGCCGAGGAGGGATCGAGGGAAACAGCCTTGGTGAGGACATCGAGCGCGGGTCTGTCCTGGCCTTTTATCAATAAGACGCCGCCGAGGCTCAGATAGACCTGTTTATCGATTGAGCCGGCTTGAACCGATTTTTGGAGAGCGTCGAGGGCCTGATCATAGAGACCCATCCGGGCATAGAGAATGCCCAATTGACCGAGAGGTTGATCGACCTGGGGGTTGCCGGGGAGCGCGGCTTGATATTCGGCAATGGCTTCCTGATTTTTTTGCAAGAGCTGGAGGACGGCGCCTTTGTCGAAATGAGCCATGAATTGGGGGCCGGGCAACGAAGCCGCCTTGTCGTAGTCGACGAGAGCTTCATCGAGCTGATTGTTCCTTACGGCTACGTCGCCGCGCATGACCCAGAGATCGGCGAAATTGGGGGCAACCGCGAGCACCTGGTCGAGCAAGCGGGCGCAGTCGTCGTATTTTTTGAGGCGAAATTCGGTGGTGGCGAGACAGTAGATCATTCGAGGATTACCCGGACGTTGTTTGATCGCTTCGCGGTAAAAGCCCTCCTCGGAGGAGTAATCGACGTTGCGTCGAACGGTGACAAGGCCGAGAGCGACGACGGTGAGGCCAAAGAGAATGGCACAAGCGGCACGAAGCGGAGGACGGGCCGGGCTTTTGGCGCGGGAGAGGAGGAAATCGATGGCGAGGACAAACAGGGTGATGACGCAGACGAGTGGCAGGTACATGCGCCGCTCGGCGACGACATCGCCGAGGATGGGAAAGATGGTCGAGGTGGGCGCGAGAACCAGAAAAAAGCAGACGCCGAGAAATGAGAGCGGGTTGCGGCGGGAGAGGCCGACGCAGGTGGCGGCGAGGAAGGCAAGGACGACGAGGCCGGCCGGGATGGCCTGTATGAATGAGTCGGTTATCGGCCAGCCGTTGTAATCGACGGCGAGAGGCCAGGGCCAGAATGCGAGGCGTATATAATAGAGCAGGACGCCGGCCTGGGTCTGGAGATATTCGAGGGGCGAGAGGCCAAGACCAAAGCCCTGATTGGGCACTCGGGGAGCCGTGAGATTGAGCCAGGCGAAGGGCAGCCAAGTGAGAAAAAGCAGGAGGTAGAAGGCGCTTTGTTCGCGGAGAATGGCCTTGAAGGATTTGCCGCGCCGGAGGATGAGGTAATCGAAGGCGACAACGAGGAGGGGAGTGACGACGGCGTTCTGCTTAGCTCCCATGCCAAGGAGGCAACAGGCGACGGCGACGGATTTCCAGAAGACCGCGCGCGCGGAATGGAGTGACTGGAGCGAAGCATAGAGCGTGAGGAGGATAAAGAGACTGGCGAGGGATTCGTCGCGATGGGTGATCCACGTGACAGCCGACGTGTTCAGCGGATGGACGGCCCAGAGCGCGGCGATGATAAAAGCAAACCGGGTCGCGTCTTGAACCCCAGACGCCGTTGAAGCAAGGCTTCGCCGCAGCAGTTCAAAGACGAGGAGGACGCAGGCGAGGTGGACGACAAAGTTGAACAGGTGATAGGAGAACGGATTCGGCCCGCTGAGCAGGTAATTGAGCGCGAGAGTCGAAGCCCAGACCGGCCGCGCCGGGGCATACCAGCTCAACCGGTCGATGGAGACGCGGACGCCGGAAAAACTTTCGAGCAAGCTGTTGTCATCAAAAACGAAGACGCCTTTGAAGCTGTTGGCGTAGGCGCCGAGCGCAAGGAGAAGGAGAATTAAAATCGGCCAGGACCGGAAAGACGATTTGTTGTCCGAGTGCGGCACGGAAATGGATCAGCAGACCGGATCAGGCGGCTTCTTTTTCGTGCCGACGAATGACCGGATGGCGCTTGCCTTCAACGACGGCACGGTTGATGGAGACTTCGATGATGTTGTCGTGGGAGGGAAGTTCGTACATGAGATCGAGCATCATTTTTTCGAGCAGGGCGCGGAGGGCGCGGGCGCCGGTGCCTTTGCGGAGGGCTTCGTGAGCGAGAGCGCGAATGGCGTCCTTGGTGAAGGAGAGGTCGACGTCGTCCATGGAGAAGAGCTTGACGTATTGCTTGATGAGGGCGTTCTTGGTGTCGGTGAGGACGGCCATGAGATCTTCTTCCTTGAGTTCCTCGAGCGTGGCGACGACGGGAAGGCGGCCGACAAACTCGGGGATGAGGCCGAAGCTGATGAGATCTTCCGGCTCGATGTGGCGGAGCGGATTGTCGCCGGGCTTGGCCTTTTCGGCGGCGGGTTTTTCGGGTTCGTTGGAGAAACCGAGTTTTTTGTTGCTGGTGCGGCGCTCGATAATTTTGTCGAGGCCGACGAAGGTGCCGCCGCAGATGAAGAGGATGTTCTCGGTGTTGACCTGGATATATTCCTGCTGGGGATGCTTGCGGCCGCCCTGCGGAGGGACGTTGCAGACGGTGCCCTCGAGGATTTTGAGAAGGGCCTGCTGGACGCCTTCGCCGGAGACGTCGCGGGTGATGGAGACGTTCTCGGTCTTGCGGCCGATCTTGTCGATTTCGTCGACGTAGACGATGCCCATCTCGGCGCGCTTGACGTCATACTCGGCGTTCTGGAGGAGGCGCAGGATGACGGTCTCGACATCCTCGCCGACGTAGCCGGCCTCGGTGATGGTGGTGGCGTCGGCGATGCAGAAGGGGACGTCGAGGATGCGGGCGAGGGTCTTGGCGAGAAGGGTCTTGCCGGAACCGGTGGGGCCGATGAGGACGACGTTGCTTTTTTCGAGCTCGACCTCGGGATCATCTTTGCGGGCGGGAGCGTGGCCGGCGATGATGCGCTTGTAGTGATTGTGGACGGCGACGGCGAGGGTTTTCTTGGCGGTTTCCTGGCCGATGACGTGACGATCAAGCTCGCGGCGGATGTCGATGGGCTTGGCCATGCGAAAGCTGGCGGCCATGCGCTTGTTTTGTTCGCGCGTTTCCTTCTCGAGGCCTTTCCGGGCGGTGACGACGCAGAGGTCGCAGATATTGACGCCGGGACCGGGAAAGAGGCTGCGGACTTCAGCCAAGGTGCGCCCGCAGAAGGAACACATCGTTATATGTCCGGCGCGGGCCATAGGTTTGGTGGGTTAGTTAGAAGTCCTGTATCTCTTGGGTTCTCTACTCACTATATCGAGTTGACGTACTGGAAGCATGTTTAGGATTTCCTGATGTGTCCGCTGACGCTCGCGGAATGCTAAGGTAGAAAGAGCCAAAGCTGATTCAGGAATCGGATGTACGTAAGGCCTAGGACCGTTTCGCATAATTTATATTACCGAATTGCTGACGCTCCGTTGGTGTCGGCGATCTTGAGCTCGGCGCGGGACTTGACGACTTCGTCGACGAGGCCGTAAGCCTTGGCTTCTTCCGCGCTCATGAAGTAATCGCGATCGGTATCTTTTTCAACGCGCTCGAGAGGCTGGCCGGTGTGGGCGGCGAGGATTTCGTTGAGGCGCTTTTTGGTGCGGAGAATTTCCTTGGCCTGAATGGCGATATCGGTGGCCTGGCCTTGCGCGCCGCCGAGCGGCTGGTGGATCATGATGCGGGCATTGGGGAGGGCGAAACGTTTGCCCTTGGTGCCGCAGGCGAGGAGGACGGCGCCCATGCTGGCGGCCTGGCCGATGCAGTAGGTGGCGACATCGCAGGTGAGGAATTGCATGGTGTCGTAGATGGCCATGCCCGCGGTGACGTAGCCGCCGGGAGAATGGACGTAGACACTGATATCTTTCTTGGCGTCTTCCATCTGGAGGAAAAGGAGCTGGGCGATGATGAGATTGGCGATGTTATCGTCAATAGGGGTGCCGATAAAAACGATGCGATCCTTAAGGAGGCGCGAATAGATATCGTAGCTCCGTTCGCCGCGGCCGGTTTGTTCGACGACCATGGGGACGAGGACGTTTTGAGAATTCATTGTCAGTTAGTGTAATCCATCATTTCCGGTTTGTCGAGGAAGCAGAATGACAAGGGAGACTTACGAAGGGTTTACGAACGAAAGCGACGACGTGTTACAGCACCGAGAAGAATGATGCCGGTTGTGAAAGTGAAAAGAGAAGCGGGCTCGGGGACGGGCGTTAGAAGTATGGCATACGACTGGCCACCCTTGAAACCGACTGCGCTGATCAAGCCGCTGTCATTGATGCCCGTACCAAAGTAGACCGTCCAACCTGCGCCAGAGGAGTCGAGGACGGAATTGAGATCGATCATCGTACCACCGGTGTAGATAAAACCATCCGTGGCGGTATTGCCCGCCAACTCAGACTGTCCGACGATGTCTCCAGAACTGTTGATGCTGTTAGCAAGGGTGACGGTCCCACCGAAGCTTCCGAGATCGGTCATCGTACCGCCATTCCAGAGGAAGGCGTGAGCGACGGTGTCGCCAACCAGGGTGGATTCGCCGACTATCATCCCGGAGGAATTAATTCCGTTACCAATACTGTTGGTGCCCCCGAGCGTGCCGAGATCCGTGAAAGTACCGCTCGACCAACTGAAGGCGTGGCTGGCGGTGTCGCCCGTAAGGTTCGAATAGCCGGTGATCGTGCCGGCATTGTTGATTCCGTTTCCCTGGCTTTGCGAGCCACCCATTGTTCCGATGCTGGTCATTGTTCCGCCGGAGTAGACAAAGGCCAGAGGATTACCTGTGCCGGGATCGCTTGAACCGGTGACAACTCCAGAATCATTGATTGCAATAGCGTTTGTATTGCCGCCGGCGCCGCCGAGCGTTCCCAAGTCGGTCATGACGCCGCCCGACCAACTGAATGCGTGGGTGGCACTGGAAGGGGGGGCCGAGCCGCCGACGATTGTACCTGCGTTGTTCATGCCAATGGCTTGAGCGCCGATAGTGCCAAGAGCGCCAATACTGGTATTGATGCCGCCCGAGTAGGAGTAGCCTTGAACGGGGAACCCGTCTGTATCTGCGGCAATCATTCCGGAATTGTTGATGGCATCGGCTTCGCTGTTTGGGCCGAGGCCGAGATCCGTGAGGGAGTAGAGGAGAGCGTGGGCTTGAGGAGCAGCGAGAAGGACAAAAAGAAAAGCGAAAAGGCAGGTCAAAAGCCTCATAGTAAAATATAGATGACTATTCAGCTATGTCAATATTACGTAAGAAGCTTACTAACAACAGATTAAAAAAATATCAACGGTCTAGGTAATCTTCCAGACCTGGGGAGTGGCGAGTTCGAGATTATTTCCGGCCGGGTCGCTAAAATAGAGGGAGCGTCCTCCCTCGGGCCAGAGATAAGGCTGGACGGCGACGCCGTGCTTTTCGAGCCATCGCTGCCAGTCGTCCAATTCGGCGGGAGTGGCGGCCCAAGCGACATGGCCGCGGCCTCGACTGCCGTGTTGAAATGGTCCGGGCGCTTCCTTCTCGGTCGCGTTCGGATTAAAAATCAAAAACATGTTCGGGCCGGAACGGAAGAAGACGTGGTGTCCGGCTTCACGGGCATGGACTTCCAGGCCGAGAACTTTGGTATAAAAGATTTCGGCGGCTTCCAAGTCCTCGGCGTAGAGGGCTGTCTCGAGGATGCGGCCGACTTTCATGTTACTCGATCTTCGCGTTTTGGAGGAGGAAATCGATGACCTTCTGCATGAGGAGCCGTTCCTGGACCGACTCGATGGAGCCATTCTTGCTCATTTCGCGGATGAGTTTCTCGAGGGGCATTTCCTGCTGATAGGCGAGTTCCTGGAGACGGGAGATGAGTTCTTCCTGCGTGACGTTGATCTTTTCCTCCTCGGCGATTTTGCCGCCGATGAGCTTGAGCTTAACGGATTGCCGGGCGCTGTTGGCGGCGTTCTCGAAGATTTCCTTCTTTTTTTCTTCCATCATGCTGCTGGGGACGCCGCGGGCCTGGTTCTCGGCGACGATGTCGTAGACAACCTGGCTGGTTTCATCGGCGACGACGGATTCGGGCAGCTCAAAGTCGACCGACTTGAGGAGGTGCTCGACGATCTGCCGAGTGTGTTCGCGGCGGGCGTTATTTTTTTTCTGTTCGCCGAGGTTGTCCTTGAGGCGGGCCTTGAGATCGGCGAGGGAGAGCTTGGCGATCTGCTGGGCGAGGTCGTCGTTCAGCTCGGGGAGCTTGCACAATTTCATTTGTTTGAGTTCAACTTGATAGACGGCTTTTTTCCCTTGAAGGACGGCCTGGGGGAAGTCGGCGGGGAACTCGACGTTGACTTCGCGTCGGTCGCCAATCTTCATGCCGACGCATTGATCGACAAATTTCGGCAGAAAGGAGTCGGATTTCATCAGAAGCCAGTACTGGGGGTTTTCGCTCACATTAGCGAGATCGGGGACCCATTCTTGGAGGGGTTTGCCTTCGCACTGGCTGGTGAATCCGATCATGGCGAAATCATCAAGGGCGAGGGCGCGCGGGGGATCGATATCGACGTAGTCGGCATGTCTTTCGCGGAGGGACTCGAGGGTCTTGTCGATATCGGCGTCGACGACTTCGGAATCGACTTTCTTGACAGGAATATTTTTGTAGTCGGGCAGTTTAAATTCCGGAGCGAGATCGACGAGGGTGGAGAAGCTGAGGGAGAGGCCGGGCTCGAAGCGGAGATCCTCGATGTGAGGGGAGCTGACGACCTTGAGGTTGCGGGATTTGACGGCTTCGCGGTAGGCCTCGGGGACGAGGGTGCGCTTGGCTTCTTCCTCGATGTCCTTGGAATAGCGGCGCTGGATCATGGCGACGGGCGCTTTGCCGGGGCGGAATCCGGGGATTTTGGCTTCTTTCTGGAAATCGTCGGTGACTTTTTTCAGGGCTTCGTTGACGCGATTGGCCGGCACTTCGATCTTGAGTCGTTTGCGGCAGGCGGAAATTTCTTCAATAGAGACATTCATTCGGTCAATTTTGGGGTTTTTAGCCCTTAGGGTCAAGGGCAACGTGAGGTTGCCATCCACGTTTGCGGGTT
>Ga0206931_1216_pt1 | contig 13491 bp, 12 predicted proteins | sample Alteio_BWOrgHeat_17_FD_152946 | JGI IMG/M metagenome (GOLD analysis project Ga0206931, IMG submission 152946) | Enriched cells from forest soil in Barre Woods Harvard Forest LTER site, Petersham, Massachusetts, United States -... | ecosystem: Environmental > Terrestrial > Soil > Temperate forest >...
CGCGAAGCGCGGCGGGCAGATCGAGGCCGGGCCGATAGTGGACGGTTTTCCAGCCGAGCGCAGTGGCGGCGGCGGTGTTGGCCTCGAGATCGTCGATGAAAACGGTCCGTTCAGGGGAAACTTGCAGTTGCGTCGTGACGGCTTCGTAAATTTCGCGGCGCGGCTTCATGTAGCCGACGCGGCACGAATAGACGCGGACGGGAAAGAGGGCGGAGAAATCGTATGCAGGCTCGAAGTGATCGACATGAGCCTCATTGGTGTTGGAAAGGAGGGCGAGACGGCAGCGACCGGCAAGTTGGCGGGCGAGCGCGATGTTGTCCTTGATCGGCGTAAAAATACCGCACCACGACGCGGCGAGGTCTTCCCACGATCCTCGGTACTGGAACGCATTTTTCTGGTTTTGAAAAAAATCGAGGGAAGTTATTTTGCCCGTCTCGTAGTCGATGAGGGCCCCGTCGTTTTTGACATAATCGACAATCTGCGCCGGGGTGAGCGGTGAGCGAGCGGCGATTTTTTCAATGGCGAGGTTCCAGTCGAAATCGAGCAGGACTTTGCCGACGTCAAAAATAACGGCATCGATGGGGGCGTTCATCGAGCGAGCGGTTTAGAATGGAATGCGAAAGATGAGGCTGTCGTCGCGAATGGTGGAAAAGCCGGCCGGGGCGCGGTCGAGCTCGGGAGGCTGCTCGATGGAAGCCCAGATGACTTTGCGGCTCTTGGAATAGAGCAGAGGCTGGCCGGTGAAATCGTCCAGGGGCAGGTGGTCGATATAACGGGGGGCGAGCGCATCGAGGCTGTCGGGGAGGTCATGGTTTTTGACCTGCCACGCCTTGAGAGCAAGCAGGGTCTGGGTGGCGGCGCCGTCCACATTGGCCACGCACTTGGCGGCGAGGGCGAGATCCCAGCCGTAGGTCATGGTAATGAGGGAAGCTTCGCCGAAGGGATTGGTGGTGAAGAGAACCGGCCACATCTTGCGTTGCCAGTGTTCGTTCTGGCGCGATAACTGTTGCTCGAATGGGCGGGAGGTGTCATCGATCAGTTCCTGGAAGCGGTCGACCATTTTATTTTTGGTCCGGTTGGTCTTGAGCAGGATTCGCGCGTGCGGCAATTCGGGGAACGGTTCATAGAACAGCGGAATTTTTCCAGCCGCCTTCTGGTCGATCACATCAGCGGCGACCAGATATTCGAGCCGGAAGGCGTTGCCCATGCCGTTGGTGTCGACGGTGAAGTTCTCGCTCGCCTGGAGAAAATCGAGCAGGGTCGATTCGTCCAGCCGGGTGTAGGCCAGAAAAACGCGAATCGTCTTCCAGCCCATGCGCTGGAACGTAATGCCGGCGGCAACCGTGGTGAGGGAGCCGTCCGAATCCTCACAGCGACGCCCAAGGGCAATGACGTGAAACAGTTCGTTGAAAGCCTGCTTTTCCTTTCCTTCGTGGAACCAGTAATAAGCGCGGTTGATGCGCAATCGTTCCAGATCGATGAGCCAGCGGTAATGCCAGAATGGATCCTGCATGGAATTGACGCGGACTTTCTGGAAGCGCTGGCAGCGGTCGGCCATTTCGCAGAGGCGCAGGACGCCTTCGTTGCTCTTGATCAAATTTTTGAGCGCGGCCGCCGTCGCGGGATCTCCTTTCTCGAGAAATGCGGCGAGCTTTTGATTGGAAAGCTGGGTGTTATCCGACTGGACGACGAGATCCTTGGCTTTCAGGAGGTAATAGTAACCATTGAGATCCTGGGGCAGCTTGGGGCCGTTCACGCGCATGGAGTCATCGTGGACAACGGGATCATCCTTGTCGTGATAAGCGGCGACGTAATAGGCCGTGACGATGACCGCGGCCCAGAAGCAGCCAAAAACGACGACACCCAGGAAAATGCGGAACGATTTTTTCATGGAAACCCTGAGCGCGCAGCCCGATTAAATCTCCTGCCGCCCGGAGAGGGCGTAGCCGAGCGTAACGCTGTCGGCATATTCCAGTCCGCCGCCCGCCGGAAGCCCGGTAGCCAGCCGACTGACTCGAATGCCGGATTGTTTCAAGAGAGGCGTGAGGTAGAGGGCGGTGGTTTCCCCCTCGACGTCGGCGCCAAGCGCGAGGACGGCTTCGAGCGGGGGATTTTTTTTGACGCGCTCGAGCAAGGGCGCAATGGCGAGATCTTCCGGCCCGATGTCATCGAGCGGCGAGAGGCGTCCGCCGAGGACGTGATAATAGCCGCGCCAGGAACCGGCTTTTTCGAGTTTAAGGACGTCGCCGGGTTGCTCGACGACGCAGAGGAGTTGCGCGTCGCGGGAGGAATCGCGGCAGACGGCGCAGAGATCGCTCTCGGCGAAAAATCCGCACTGCACGCATGGATGGATACGCTGGCGCGCAGACTGGATGGCGCCGACGAGACGGTCACCGACGGCGGAGGGATTCTGGAGCAGGAAAAGCGCGAGCCGCTCGGCGCTGCGCGGACCGACGGATGGAAGCAGGCGCAGGGCGTCGATCAATTCCTGGAACAGGGGTGGGTAGTCGATCATTCGCTCAATCCGCTTTCAATTGAAAACAACGCTGACTGTAAAGCGAATCGTCGGCAATGATCAAATTACTTTTCCGGCGTCACTGACACCAAACCCACTGTGTTATTTGGGTCCTGGGAAGTAGGCTGCCACACTATTTTAACGCTTAATCGCGGTTTTCCCGACGTAATCCCGCCTACGAGCCCCTGGGGATCGCATTGATAATTATCAGGTTTTTGCACGATTTTAGACGAGTTGCTTTCACGGTTAATGACCAGGCAAGCGCCATCATAAGCATCCGGGTTAGCGGAAGTAGATTGGATAATTTCCCCTTCTCGGATGGCTTGGATGCCTGCTTGCAGATTAACGTCATCCTTTGTCTGCTGACTTTTTACAAAAACTTGCCACCCTCCCACGGCGGCCAACGCAACCAGAGCTATACCCCCGAGGTTGATCGTCCTTACAGGCTTTGTAGATCCCGCAGATCCAGTCTCGTTCATGGGGATAGTTATAATTAACTAATATAAATAGTCAATACAATAACCGTATTCCATTGCATGTTATTTTGAACGAGGCGCTTCCAGATAACGGTGCTGGATGGTTGAGCTTCGTGCACCGAGTCAAGCCATTCCGGGCAGTCCCATGGAGGAAGTCAATTTGTTCATCTCCTGCGCGGCGTCCTTTTTGCCTTTCTCGGTCGCTTCGCGCACGGCGGTGACGATGAGATCCTCGAGCATTTCGGCCGCCCCTTCCTTGACGATGGAAGGCTCGATCTTGAGGCTGACAATCATGCCGTCGCCGGTCGAGACGACTGTGACGCCGCCGGTGACGGCTTCGTAGCGACGGGACGCGAGCTCGACTTGAATTTTTTGCGCCTTTTCCTGCAGCTCCTGGGCCTGCTTCATCATTTTCATTACGTTCATAGGGTTCTCCTTAAGGTTATGGCTGCACGGAAACGACGCGCGCCTGGAACATCTGGAGCGCTTCGCGGATGAGAGGGTCGTTCTCAAAATCGTTCTGGCTGATTTTCATCGGTTCCGCATCGCTGCTGGAACTCATCCCCTGCCCTTCCTTGGGATCGACGAGAAGGAAAGCGAGTTTCATCGGCCGACCGCAGACTTCGGCCAGCGCTTCTTCAAGGACGGGCAGGTTCTTGGGATTGGTCAGGTAAGGAAGTTTATTTTTGAGCGCGGGCGGCAGGGCGACTTCAAAGAGATCCGACTTGCAGGCTGAGAATTGGGTGGCGCGGATGGTGGCGGCCTCGAGCGGACGCGCGGCGGCGAATTTTTCGATGACGGTTTTCCACGCCGCCGGCGGATTGGCGATCGGCTTGGCGGGCGCGGATGCTGCCGGACGCGGCGCGGGAGCGGCTTCGACGGACATCGCTGCCGGTCGCGAGGTCACGCCACCGGAGCCAGCCACTTTCTGGAGCACGCTTTCGAGGGAAACCTTTTCCTTGAGCTGGCTGAGTTGCATGAGGGCGACCTCGAAAATGATATCCTTGGCCAGCGCGTAGCGGAGACGGCTTTCAAGATGACTGAGATCCTCGAGGATGGCCATGACGCCGGGGCGGGAGACGAGGGCGCCGATCTCGGCGAGCGCAGCAGCTTCCTCAGGGGTAATTTCCCCGGAGAGCGCCTCGGGCGAAACTTGATGGACGGCGAGATTGCGGAAGAAGCGGAGGAGATCCTGGCTGAGCTTGGCGAGATCCTTGCCGGCGGCGAGCAGCTCGCGGCTCTGGCGCAGGACAGCGACCATGTCGCCGGTGACGATGGAGCGGCTGAGATTGATAATGGGGCCGAGGCCGGTGAGGCCGAACATGCCGAGAACGTCGGCCTCGGTGACCTTGTCGCCGAAAAAGCTGATGACCTGGTCGAGCGCGGACTCGGCGTCGCGCATGCCGCCCTCGGCGTAACGCGCCAGCGCGGCGAGCGCGGCCGGCTCGGCGGTCGCTTTCTCGAGCCTGCAGATTTTCTGGAGATGGCCGGCGATGGCCTGGTCGGAAATCCGGCGCAGGTCGAAGCGCTGGCAGCGGGAAAGAATGGTGACGGGAAGCTTATGGGCCTCGGTCGTGGCGAAAATGAACTTAACGTGGGCGGGCGGTTCCTCGAGCGTCTTGAGCAGCGCGTTGAAGGCCGGGCCGGTGAGCATGTGGACTTCGTCGATGATGTAAATTTTGTAGCGGCTCTTGGTCGGGGTGTAGCGGACGTTGTCGCGCAGGTCGCGCACCTGCTCGACGCTGTTGTTGGAGGCGCCGTCGATCTCGAGGACGTCGAGGCAGCGGCCCTCGGCGATCTCGCGGCAGATCTCGTCGTTGGGGTCGAAATCGACCCTGGGGCCGCCGCTGCAGTCAAGCGCCTTGGCGAGGATGCGGGCGGTCGAGGTTTTGCCGGTGCCGCGCGGGCCGACGAAGAGATAGGCCTGGGCGATGCGGTTTTGTTTGATGGCGTTCTGGAGCGTCTGGGTGATGTGTTCCTGGCCCACCACATCAGCAAAGGTCTGTGGCCGATATTTGCGGGCAAAAACCTGGTAGGACATGGGAATTTAATTTAACACAAAGAGCCCGAACGGCAAGGCCATCTCCGGCCAAAAAAAAGACCAGAAGCAGCAACAACTTTGGACGGGGTACCGTTGCTTCCTTTCGGATCTGGCGGGGTTAGCCTGCCTTGGCTTTGCCACTTCTGGCATCGATCAAGATAGGCCGTCCCGAGGTTAAATCCAAGCGATTTCAATCACCGCAACGTGCCGGGAACGATTAGAAATCCCGGCGCATTTGCGCGACAGGGCGGACGCCTGTAACGGTGCGCGTTTCCAAAGATCCGGCTGCGGCTGCGCTTGTCAGTTGTACCGGAGATTGAACCCTCTCCGCCTGTTGAGCCACTTCATCCGCGAGGTTGTAATGATCGCCGTGACGGATTGCCATGGGACGCAGAGCTGCGAGTTGCGCTTGAACCAAAGGCATTGAAGTGTCCGGTTTGAAAAAGTTTTCGTTGATTGCTGCGTTACTGGCTTGCACGGCGGTGGCCAGAGTCGTGAGATCCGTACGGATATCATTCTCCGAACCATAGGTATCAAAGACAAATTTCTGCATTTTTGGAACATCCCAACCCTTGGGAAAGGGCGGCTTGTTTGAACCGGCCGGAGCGTCGGCAACGGGTTGCATGCCCAATTCAACGAAAGCGGCTTCGGTTTTGGTCATCATTTCCTTCTGGTAAGCTCCCACCTTGGCGCGCGCCTGGCCGGCTGCTTCCGCTTTCCAAGACCGATCGACCAATAACGCCCCCGCTGCCTCCTGCGTTTTTTGCCAACTCGTAAAAAGCTCGTCGGCGGTTGAAGAAATAATGAGGTGAGCGTCAGCGATGGCACGAGGAGTAGCGTTCATATTAGGGGAGAAATAGTTAGACGTTTGAATTAAAGTGTCAAACAAATATCTTGGTTAATCCATTATTGGCTTCGAACCAACTAAATAACCGTTTCAACGAGAGAGTGATGAGTCGCTCGTAGCTTTTCCATCCTTCCGAACAGATGACTGCAACGCTCTCGAACCAAACGCGACCCATGGAGAAGCAAAGGCTCAACCAAGGCGTCTTCTTCGATCAGCTTTTCCTTAAATTTTCGATGCCCCTCCAAAACGTTTTCGCGAATCGCTTCAATATCTTCGTCGGTATAGACGACTCCCCTGCCCACGCATTCCTTCATGCGGTCATAAGTTCCCAAAAGCGCGATGGAACTCCAGTGATGGCCGAGAAGTTCAGTCGCATCTTCATAAGCCTTCTGAAAAATGGACAAAGGCCGGTTGTGGCCGGTTTTTCCACCGACCGACATGCGGTCGGCATGACGCAGCAGCGTGTTGTAGGTGTGAAGCGCAACGGGGGAATCCTGCATTCTGCGGCGAACGTCCTCGCGTTCCTCGGAGAGCGGCAAGTGAAGTTGCACCACTTCCTCCGGCAATCGCTCCGGCTGGGTCTCGCGATGGGCCAGATCGAGCGTCCACGCCGCTTCAACCGAGGCCGTCCGAATGCGCAGCGACTGCCGGATCAGCAGAAAAGTTCTATTCTGATTTTTAAAATGAGGCGACCTCGTGAAGCTTTGGTCGCCCTCGCAATCGGCGTTCAATCGAATCCTCTCCAAAGATTGGTAAACGCGCCAATGGTCGCGATAGGTCAGCCCCTCGAGTTTTTCGTGGGCGATGAGATGCTCGATTTTCTGGAGATCTGAACTCGATTTCATATCACCTGTTTTCCAGTGTGTGCCTCAACGGACCTCGTATCGGTTCGTCCTGTCGCATCGAGCGCAGCGGAACCATCGACGGCGACGCTCCGGCGTAGTGGAACAGGTTCCAGGTTCGAGTCTTCCCGGGAGAAAGCGGCGGAGGCTTTATAAAAGCCGTTCTGGCTTTCGACAACATCCGGCAGGGGGCGAAAAATTGAGTTAATATGCGCAATCCGCGGAGCCATATCGGGACAGATTCGCCTCATCGGTTCGCTGTTGGCATAAATACCCGTTGTCTGGACGGCTTTGATAATGTGCCTCAAGCCGAGCATGATTCCGTTCTCGTGGCCGAATTGCCGATCGCCCCATAATCCGAAGTCGATGATATTCCATCCTTGCGGCAACGGCGGTTCGACGTTGGTCCCCTTTTTGTTTGGGGTCGCGCCCAGCAGAATCAGATCGCCTTCAACGCGATCGTTAATGGTTCGATGGAACCGGGTCAGGACATCGCGCGCGATGAACTTTCGATCTAAAAGGCTCGAATCGAGACAGAGTTCGATATTGCCCCGGGTAGCTTCCCATTCCCGATGGAGAAAATCGGCCGCTTGATAGACAAGCCGATGGGCCCCAGTGACCTGATCGGGAGTCGCTTGCATAATCGATAATTATTATTCTATTTGATTAATAATATCAATTCTATTATCGCAGCTCGCGGGAACAAACTATTCGACCATGATCGTGTCGCTGTGCTCATAACAAGGTGCGCAGCAACAGAGTAAAACGAGCGGAATATCGCCGGTATTCCAGATTTTATGCTTTTGGCCAGGCGGAATGGCGATGGCATCGCCAGGACCGACTTCGCGCATGTCGGACTCGAGTTTCATGCGTCCCCTACCCTTGAGGATATAATAAATCTCCTCGGCCTTGGGGTGATAGTGTTCCTGCGTGGCCTGACCGGGCTGGATGGTGGCCTCGGCGAGGCTTTGATTGCGAATGGAGGAGTTGCGATAGGCGAGCAGTTCGCGGATCTCGGAACCGTCCGCGGTGATGAACGGGGCCGCTTTGTCGCGCTGGATGATGTCCATGCCGCTTTCGCGCTTCGCGCCGATTTCTACTTAAAGAAAATCGGGATGACGAGAATGGCCAGGATGTTGACCACTTTGATCATTGGATTAATGGCGGGACCGGCGGTGTCCTTGTAAGGATCGCCCACGGTATCGCCAGTGACGGAAGCGGCATGCGCCGGTGAGCCTTTGCCGCCGTGGTGGCCGTCCTCGATATATTTCTTGGCGTTGTCCCACGCGCCGCCGCTGGAGGTCATGGCAATGCCGACGAAGAGGCCGGTGACAATCGTGCCGACGAGAACGCCACCGAGGACGATGGGGCCGAGGCCGGGCGTCGCCGCAACACCGATGACAAAGACGACGGGCAGAAGCGCGGGGATGATCATTTCCTTGAGCGCCGCCTTGGTAACGATATCGACGCAGGAACCGTATTCGGGCTTGTCGTGGCCGGTGAGGATGCCGGGCTTGTTCTTCAACTGGCGGCGCACTTCGCGCACGACCGCGCCGGCCGCGTTACCAACGGCATCAAGCGTGTAGGCGGTAAAGACGAACGGGAGCAGGCCGCCGATGAAGAGACCGATGATGACTTTCGGTTCCTGGAGTGAAAACTGGAGCGAGGTCTGGCCGATGCCCATGAGGTTGGAGACCTTGAGTTCCTCGACGTAGGAGCCGAAGAGGACAAGGGCGGCAAGTCCGGCGGAGGCGATGGCGTAGCCCTTGGTAACGGCTTTCATGGTGTTGCCGACGGCATCGAGCTCATCGGTGACATGGCGCACATCCTTGGGCAGCTTGGACATGACGGCGATACCGCCGGCGTTGTCGGTGATCGGCCCGAAGGCATCGAGGGAAATGATGATGCCGGAAAGGCTGAGCATGCTGACAACCGCGATTGCGACACCGTAGAGGCCGCAGAAATCGTAGGAGAACAGGATGGCCAGGCCGATGCAGCCCACGGGCATCGCGGTGGCGTACTGCCCAACGGCGAGCCCGGCGATGATGTTGGTGGCGTGGCCGGTCTCGGAAGCTTTCGCGATACGGCGCACCGGCGCGTACTGGGTGGACGTGTAGTAATTGGTGATCATGACGACCACCGCAGTCATGGCGAGGCCGACGAGCGAAGCCTTATAATAAGCGACCCAGGCGTCCTCGAAGAGAATCATGCTAAGCGGCAGGAAGAGGCCGGCGGAAACCAAAGCCGCTAAAACAACAGCGGTCATGAGGGCCTTCGCCGGAGCCATGCGGGTGATATTAATGAACCCAATGCCAAGAAGAGAACCGATGATGGAAATACCGCTGATGAGGAACGGATAAATAACGAAGGCCGCGTTGTGGCCACCGGTGCTGACGCCCAGGAGAATGGCGCCGATGAGACTGACGGCGTAGGTCTCAAAAACGTCGGCCGCCATGCCCGCGCAGTCGCCGACATTATCGCCCACGTTGTCGGCGATGGTGGCAGGGTTGCGGGGATCATCCTCGTCAAAGTTCTGTTCGATCTTGCCGACGAGGTCGGCGCCGACATCGGCCGCCTTGGTATAGATGCCGCCGCCGAGACGCGCAAAAACGCTGATGAGGCTGCTGCCGAGAGCCAGACCGATGAGGGCGGCAACGGCCTCCTTCTGGTCAAACATGTAGGAAATGGTGAGAAAAAAACCGCCAACGGAAAGGAGAGCAAGGCCGACGACAAGAAGGCCGGTGACGGCGCCGCCGTTGAAGGCGATCTGCAAAGCTTTGCGGCGTCCGTGAGTGGCGGCCTGGGCGGTCCGCACGTTGGCGAGAACGGCGACGCGCATTCCGATGTAACCGGCGAGCAGCGAACAAATCGCGCCGACCAGAAAGCCGACGCCGGTGCTGAAATCCTTGAACACGCAGACGAGAATAAAAATGACCAGCGCGATGCAGGAGATCGTCATGATCTGCCGGCTGAGATAAGCCTTGGCTCCTTCTTCAATCGCGCCCGCAACTTCCTGCATGCGCTTATTGCCCGCGTTGGCGGTGATTACGCGCCAGCCGAGAATGAAGGCGACGAAAATGGAGAGGACGCCAAACGCGAGCGCGATGTAGACGCCGTTATCGAGAAGAAATTGCTGACAGGACTGAAATTGCATAAATAACTATGGTTTAATTTAACGAAGTTGTTGACTTTAAGTCGTCTATCGTCAAGCGCAATCTAAATTTACAACGCTTTTTTGACCCGCTTTTGCGTTGCCCTGGGCCCTTACAGGGGGTATTACTCTGGTTCGTTATGTCACGCGGACAATGGGTACTCGCTCTTGTCGGTATTTTGATTGTGGGGCTATTTGCCCACGAGTGGTATAGCCGCAATTCGGTGGAGACGGACCACACGCCCTCGCCGATGGCGCAAGCCGTCGCGCATCCGGCGATCAAGGTCGCCAACGCAAAGCCGGCCCATGTCGAAATTAAAAATTACAAGAAAGCGGGCGTGGGACAATATCAGTTCAATATTAATTACACAGCAATCAATACGGGAGACGAAGCGGCGGAGAATATCGTGGTTCACATCCATCCCTGGGTGGACGGAGATTATCAACCGGACCACAATGGGATGCAGATCGACCGCGCCGATCCGATTAATAAACAGGGCAAGGACGATTATATTCAAAGACTGGAATCGAAGCAGTCGGTCAACCGCACAGTCCTGTTCGATAGCGTGAAGGGCTTTATACCGTCGACGCTTTCGACCGGCGTTTCTATTGATTTCAAACCGGCCGGTTCCCCGCATTGAACCGGCCCTCGGCGCGGTTTAGCAGCCAACCATGACCCGCAAACGACCTGGCAAATTCTCTCGTGTACGACTCGCGATCGTCGTGCTCTGGATTGCGCTGGCCTGCGTTTTTTTGCGCACGTGCTATGTGCACCAGTCGAAGTCGACGGGCACAGTCCTCTCGCCGTTCGAGCAGGCCAGGGAGCATCCCAAGCCGCGTCCTGTTGCTCCCCCAAAAGTAAAAATTGAAGTCCACGATTATAAAATCGAGAACATCGACAAGTATCGATTCAAGATCACTTTTCGCGTCATAAACGTGGGGAAAAAAGCCGCGAACGGAGTCAACTGCAAAGTCCTTGCGTGGGTGGGGGGAAGTTATGATCCAGATCGAGGCAAGGATATCCTTCTCGATGATCCTGTCCTGAAAAAGGGGAAATACGAATACATCGGGCGCCTGGAACCGGGACAGTCAACTGTCCGAACTATAGAATTTTATCAAACCTACGGTTATCTTCCGGGGATTCCCTATGGCGACCTGGAAACGAACATGGAGAAGTTCGAGTTTACTTATACCGAAGACCCGGAACCCACGCCCGGCAAGTGAATTAGAACGCCTGGGCTGGTCGGTATTATTTTATTTCCGGCGGAAACTTACTGCGTCAGTGCGGCGCTGATTTTGCCCGCGATGGTCTGGAGCAGCGTATTGATCTGGCTTGAATTAGTCGCGAAGTAGAAGGCGCCAATGGGCTGGCTCGCGTAGAACGGCGTCTGCGAGGGGTCATTCGCGAGCGGGCCGACGATCGTCTTGTCGCAGGCGCCGAATCCCAGGGCGTAAATCGTAATGCCCATCGCGCGCGCGTGATAGCAGATGAGTGAAGCCGAATAATTCGCCTGGTCGGTCGCAGGGACAATGCTGCCGCCGTTCTGGAAGTAATTATAGTCGTATGAATAGTAGGCGTTCGAGGAATTCAGGTAGATATAAAGCGGCGTGTCGCAAAAATTCTCGACGCCAATGTTCGTCCACTTTGTGCCATCGGAATTGTTGACAATAACCTGCCCCAGGTTCATTCCCGACCTGTTGGTGTAGGGGCCAGAGCCGCCCGAGGGACCCCACGGGTTGTTGGTCGTCGTATCCCACCGCATGCCATTGAGGGGCAAGGCGACCATGTTTGTATAATTTTGGGTGGGAGTCGTAGCCGCATAATTGGGATAGTACATCGGGCCGTTCGCGTTGAAATAGAGCCAGCCGTTGGTCAACGATTTGCCAATGGAACTTGTCACGATTTCAAATGGGAGGGGATAGTAGACCTGATTCAGGTTGGTCCAGAGCGGATAGGTGCCGCCTGAAGTGAAAATATTGGTATAACTCCACTGGATCGGCTCGGGATAGTAGCCATTTCCACTCGGGGGGAAGTCGGGCACCATGTCGCGGTTATCGTCAACGTCATAAGGACAATAAATATTACCGCCGCTGAATCCCATTTCGATCGGGAGATTGGTGTAGCCGGGATTGATGAGGACGTAAGATTCGAACAGATTCAGGTGAATATTGGTGGCCGTGACATTGGCCGCAGTGATTTGGCCATTGGCGACATTCCGGCTGATATTTCCGTAATTCGTCCATTGAATGACGTTTGATTTGTACTTGTAGCCAACCATGCCGGGCAACAGATTGACGACGAGGTTGGTCTGGAATGTATTGCCAAGGACTGGATAGGAGTGAGTCAGCTGCGGATAATTCGTCCAGGTTCCGCCCGTGCCGGGCGTTGGGCTGACCGTGGAGGGAAAATAGTAATTCGTGCCATAATTGATGCCGCCCGTGAATTCCGCGTTACCCGAGCTGGAACCCATTGTAGGCAATTGCCCCGGCAGCGTTAACGCCACTCCCGACACGTGATTCGTCGATGCCGTGGGCAATCCTGTCGCCATGTTGGTTGGGCCGTAAGCAATATTGGTGTAGCCGGGGTGATAACCGAGAGACCAGAAGGTGTTGAATACGCCGTCGGTGAAGAACACGATGTATTTCAAGACGGTCGGGCTGTTGAAGCCGTCTTCCTGGATCATGTCTTCCAGGCCAAGGCGCAATGCGGTGTCGGGCGCCGTGCTGGAACCGAACCGGATGCCGGCGCCATTTTGGTTGGCAGTCGTCGTCGCGGTCGGGTTGTACATGGAATTGGTGCCGAGGACCCAGAAATTATTGGTGATGGGCACTTCGCGGCGCGCGGCACTGGCGAATGAGTAAATGCCGATTTTATCACCGTTCGTATCGAAACGGCTGAGGAAGTTCGTCACGGCAGGTGGCATTGAAGTCCAACCGCTGTTGGACTGCATCGAGCCGGAACGATCGAGAACCAGGACGACCATACGCGGCAGCCGCTGGGCGGTGGCCGAGTTGGCAATCGTATAAGACTTGAGAGCGGCTATGCCGGTATAACCCATGAAATGCGTTTGCACTGGAGAGGTGCCATTGGCTGTCGCCACCGTAATATAACCCGTTGGCCCGAGCTGGAGGACCGCCTGGAACTGGGCGCCGTTGCCGGTGGAGGAGTTAAAGGTATAGACGAAGTTCGTGTTCCATTGCCCGTTGGAAGCGATAAAACCTGAGTTGGTTATAGTGGGAGACGATCCGAGGACACTGAGATCCGTATAATTCGCCTGGGCTACGGCATACATTGCCTGGGCAACGGCAGCCGGTGTCTGGCCAAAATTAGCCACACCGGAAATAACGGCGGCATCGCAAGCGCGGCTCATACGCGCCTTGGCCAGGTAAAGAAGGCCGGAATCGATGGCTAAACCACACAGCAGGAAGACTGTGCCAAAGGCGACCAGAAAAAAACACAAAGGTCTGGGCGACACAATTTTGCCTCTTGTTTTTCACTACATCTATGGTGTGCAGGATTCTTGCCATGTTACAATGAATATTTAAGCCTGTTAGAAATAGGCTGAGTCGTAGAGCACCGGAGCGGTGACGAGGCCGATGAGGGTACCGATGGGGGTCA
>Ga0206931_1218_pt1 | contig 13465 bp, 3 predicted proteins | sample Alteio_BWOrgHeat_17_FD_152946 | JGI IMG/M metagenome (GOLD analysis project Ga0206931, IMG submission 152946) | Enriched cells from forest soil in Barre Woods Harvard Forest LTER site, Petersham, Massachusetts, United States -... | ecosystem: Environmental > Terrestrial > Soil > Temperate forest > O...
CCGTAATACAGCTGCAGGTTAATGGTGGCCTGGTGGCCTGGCGCAACCTTTTGCTGCATAGCTATATTAACATCGCCTAACAAATTGGTAGTATCGTTATGGCGGCCCCATTGTATGTCACCACTGCTAAAATTGTTCTTGTTTATAAGGGTGGTGTTAAAAAACTGTTGCACAATGCCAATCCATTGTGCAGGCGCTTCAAACTTATGAGTGTTTTTGGCCGATATATAGTCAAAACTATTATTCTCGTAAAAGCAAACATTGGTTTGCAGCCTTTCATAACTGGCACTTTTTTCGTGCTGTACGGGATGCGACTGCCATTGCAGCCAAAATGTATTACCGGGAAGAATTTTATCAGCAGTATTGTTGGCAACCTGGGCTGGGCGATTTTGTTGCTTACCCTGTTTATCCGTCTTGTTACCTCACCGTTAACTTATACCAGTTACCTGAGCGGTGCAAAAATGAAAGTGTTGCGCCCGGAACTTGACAGTATTAAAAAGAGGACCGGCGCTGACCAGCAGGCTTTTGCAATGGAGCAGATGAAACTCTTCCGCGAAGCAGGCGTTAACCCATTGGGTGGCTGTATACCAGCATTGTTGCAGATCCCCATATTCTTCGCATTGTATAGTTTCTTCAATTCCAATATATCCTTGCGCGGCGTTCATTTTCTTTGGTCAAACGATCTTTCATCATTCGATTACCTTGTGCACTTTAAAAGCGATGTATGGCTTATTGGCGACCATATAAGCCTGTTTTGCTTAACAGCTATTATAACAAGCTTCCTTATTTCAATATACAACCTTAACAGTACGCCAACCCAGGGTAACCCGGCCATGAAGTATATGCCGTACATTTTCCCTTTCATACTGTTTTTTGTGTTCAACAGGCTGCCATCAGCGTTAACATGGTACTACACGGTATCAAACATAATTACCCTTGCATTGCAGTTTGTAATACAAACTTATATTATTGACCATGCCAAACTGCTTAAACAGCTTGAACAAAAGCGTAAAGCGCCCAAGCCAAAAAGCAAGTTCCAGGAACGTTATTCGCAAATGATGGAGGCCCAGAAAAAAGTACAGGACCTCAAAAACAAACAGCAAGGGAAAAAATAGCACTAAAAACATAGATAACTTTTTATACAGCCCTGGTTACAAACCGGGGTTGTTTGTTTTTGTAATCTTCATTTTTCTTATCAAAAATTTCCCTGTTAAAAACCCGCCAAAAGTTACACAAAAGACGCACAAACGCAACCACTTTTTTTATAATAATTAATTGATTTACAACCATATAACCAAAAATATACCTCACATTAAAAATATTAATATGCACTGTTTTTCCAGGCTGTTCTTTATACCAGTCGCCTTAATGAATAACCTGTCCCTAAATCAAAGAGCTTCTACTACTATATATAAAAAACACTGTTTTGTCTCACTAAAATTGGAAAAATATTTTTCTTAAACTTGCCGTGTATTTGCTGCAACTTTTCAATGTTTACCCCCCCCGCGGGCTAAATAATTTACTGACTACAATCTTGAATTTGCCGGGGGCTTTGATGTAGCCATGCGCGGAGATGAATGTCATTTTCGTATCGCATTTCGTCATATCTTCCCCTTTTGTGAAGTATTCAATTGTTGTCTTTAAACACACTAAATAATTTCTCTCAAAAACGCTTCGTTCACATACAATTTTTCGCTGTTTACATACAATTTTCCGCCATTTAATTGCATAAAAATTTACATTTACGGCGATTTTAATTTTCTTATATTTATTTCATATCGAGCCCTGGTACCCGCCTGTGAAATACCCCAAAACTATATTGGCAAATTAAAATTGCTTTATGAGCAAACTGTACCCGTTTGTAAAAAAATGCGCGCAGGCCTGCGCGTTTAAAAAATATTTTTTAGCAATAATAAGCTGCGTTATACTGCAGCAGGCACATGCTCAGTTAGCCACAGTGGCCTGCAATGGCAGTAACGTTACATTTACAGCGCCTGCATTAGCCGGTTCTACTACAGTAACCTGGTGGAGTACAAATGATGCCAGCCACAATTTTAAATTAGCCACAGGGCAAAGCTATACAACGCCTGCCGTTGGCACGTCGTACGCAGTATATTATAATTACGACAACTCGCAAGCATACCGTACGGCGAATATTTACATGCCCAATGATACAGCCACTTTTACCACAACCCTGCCCAGCTTTGCGGGTTGCGCAGCCCAGGCAATGAACTTTACAGGACATAGCCTTCCCTCAAAAACGTTTCTTAACTGCAGCGGCGCAGATGGCGCAGGCAAAACCGGCAGCTTCCCCACGTCGGCCACGGATAACATCAGTATTGAAGCGAATGTTTACTGGAGCAACAAAGGCAATACCGTTACCCAATACATAATGTATAACGGCAACCCTGGCTTTAATGGTTATGGCATTCTTTTAAAAGCCAATACCAATACATTTAGCATACTGCTGGGCGGTGTTGCAGAACTTGCCACCAATATAGAGGCAGAAGGCAATAAATGGGCGCATATTGCCGCCGTGCGTAATAATGGCGTATGGACATTTTATTATAACGGCGTTGCATCAACGCCTGCTAACAGTACCGCCGCTCCAAATGCCCCTTTTGGGGCCTCAGCGGGCTTTTTTGTTGGCAACTGGCAAAATCAACAATATTTTTATGGCTATATAGATAATGCCGCTATTTGGACGAAGGCCTTATCGTTAGATGATATTGCAAATTACCGGGTGAATGATTTCTATCCCCAAACCGGCCTGGCCGGCGCCTGGATGTTTAACGAAACTGACGGAAGCACCACGCTGCAGGATGCCAGCGGCAACGGTTATAACCTTACCATGAATAATGCCAGTGACAGAGGCGCCTACAATGCCGGTTATGCATGGAATTTTGCAGGCACTACGGGTAGCGCCGCGGTGTCGCCCTCGTTTACATTTACTTCCGGCGGCATTAAAGCAGTAAACCTGCAGGTTACAGATATTAATGGCTGTTCAACATCCGCCTCTCAAAACGTAGCCATCAACACATCCGCCATGCCCGCTTTTACTGCAACGTCATCAACCAATAACATTTGCGGTGCAATAACGCCTATAAACCTCGGTACTACAGGTGGTTCAGGGGAAGTACTTGCCCAGGGCTTTACAACTAATCCGCCGGGCACGTGGGCGCAAACCGGTTCGTGGGCGCTTTCAGTGCCTTATGGCAGCTCAGGGCCCGCAGTTTATTCTCCTCAAACAAGCTATGGCGAAGCCGTTCAACAAACACTTACATCGCCGGCTTTTAATACCCTGGGCGCATCAGTGTATAGTATTACCCTTGTTCACTACTTTTCAGGCAATATAGTTATAACGGGCAAACTTCAAATTTCGACGGACAAAACAAACTGGACTGACCTGGCCAGCTTTACTTCGGTACATGGAAGCCCTAATAATTTTGAGACGGATATAATAGCTGTACCCGCCGCATTTATTAACAAAAGCAATGTTTACCTGCAATTTAATTATAACGACCAGGTAGGGTCTCCCGTTTCAAATTGGTATATTTCCAGTTTAGACGTGTATCCTAACTATGGCAAACCCATATTTTCATGGACGTCTGATGTTGGCGGCTTTACTTCCAGCCTGCAAAATCCCACTGGTGTAACCCCCCAGGCTACTACAACTTATACCCTTGCTGAAAATAATGGCTGCGGCAATACAACATCCAGCGTCCAGGTTACGGTAAAGCCCACATCAACGGCAACTATCAGCGTAAACAATAGTGTTGCATGCTCTAACGGCACACCAGCTGTTATTACATTCACCGGAGCGCAGGGCAGTGCGCCTTACAGGTTTGTTTATTCTATAAACGGTGTGGTGCAATCGCCTGTTACAAGCGGCAGCCTTACTACTGCAACGGTAAGTGCACCCACCAGCGCGTTGGGCACCTTTACCTATGCGCTTGACAGTGTTGCGGGTGCAAATGGCTGCGAGCAAAGCCAAAGCGGCAACGTTAACGTTGTTGTTAACCCGCTGCCGGCGGCCACTATGAACATACGCAGCCCGGTGTGCATGAATGATACCGCAAACCTTATTTTTAAAGGGGCGAATGGCACAGCGCCTTATAAAATAGGCTATTCTGTAAGTACTGTTCCTGGTACCAACTATGCTACTACTGATGCTAACGGAAGCTCCATTATTCCATTAGGCACAACTATTTCAGGCTCCTATTCATTCGGCCTGCTAAATGTTACAGATGCAAACGGCTGTTCCCAAACATTAACCGGAACTGCGCCATTTGTTATAAACACAAACCCGCAAATATTTTTCAACAACCCATCATCACTGCTATTTTGCAAAGATTCGATCACGCTAAATGTGGTTGGCGCAACAACTTATTCGTGGGAGCCTGCCACAGGCCTAAACCACGCAACGGGCTCATCTGTAAAGGCAGGGCCGCCCACTACAACAAAGTATGTAGTTACAGGTACCCAAAATGGTTGTTCAGCCACAGCAGCACAATTGGTTACATCAGCGGTTATCAGCCTTGCCGTGCCCCGCGATACGGTGATGTGCGATGGTGGCACGCTTAAGCTTGCATCTTCCGGCAGTACTGCTGCAACGGTTTTCCAGGAAGGGTTTAACACCACTTTAAGCGGATGGGTATTTCAAAATAACAGTACCGGCGGCCTTAACCCGGCAGCAGCGGCCTGGAAATTTTTGCTCCACTTTCGCCCCGCCAACTCAAGCAATACCTTATCGTTTTATAGATCCAGCAGTGAAGACCAGAATGGCGGCACCACACTTACTACCATGCAGTCGCCGGCCTTTAGCACAATGGGGTATAGCAACATGCAGGTTAGGCTGATAGACAGGTTATATGCAGCTATTAGCGGCGGCATTTATATTACAAACGGCATTGTACAGTTTTCAACAGACGGGGCTAACTGGACAGACGTGTTGACCAGGAGTTCAGGCATTCCTGTCAGCAATTTTGACACGACTACTTTTACCGTTCCTGCAGCGTTTGAAAACCAGCCCACTGTGTACCTTCGTTTTAGCTACAAGGCAACCAACAGCCCTGGCTGGTGGGGTATTGACGATATTCTTATTACCGCAGTAAAACCACAAACATCTTTTGCATGGGTGTCATTGCCTTCTGGCTATACATCTTCCCTGCAAAACCCGGGCAATGTTTCGCCTGCATCGTCCACCATTTATACGGTTAGCACCAATAACAGCGCAGGTTGCACAGCCACGGCAAGCGTAAAAGACAGTATAGTGGTTGTGCCTGTGTTTACAGTAAGCGCGCCGGTTATAGCCCCTGCAAACTTGTCGTTCAACATGAGCTATAACGTAAGCAAAGGCCACCCCAACAAGTATTCCATTGTAGCTGCGCCAGGGGGCCTGGCTGGCTTTACAAATATTAACGATGCCACCCTTACATCAAGCCCCATTACGGTTAACACACCCGTACATGGCCCCGGCACATACAATTTTTATGTAACCATGCGCGATGCTACCTTAAGCTGTGCGCAATCACAGCAGGTAACGCTGCCACTTTCCGTGCTTAATAACAATAATGATCTTTCGGCCTTAAGCATAAGCACTGGTACCTTATCGCCGTCGTTTAACGCCGCTACTACCAGCTATACAGTTACAGAAGCATTGGGGGTATCATCAGTAACCGTAACCCCCACTATAGCGGCAAGCAATGCCAAAGGGGCTACCGTAAACGGCATTGCTATTGCCAGTGGCAGCACTTCTCAAAGCATACCGCTTACCAATGCTGCAACTATTATAAGCATAGTTGTTACTGCACAGGATAACAGCACAAAAACGTATACCATAACTGTTACAAGCCCGGCTAATATAAACCTGGTGCCTGTAACAACAGATGCCGCCGTTGCATACTCGCTGCGTAAATTATCAACAACTTACCTGCATGCGGCGGTAACACCACCCGCAGCCGTTACAGGGTTTACCAACTCAACTACCCCGCTGGTGCGTGTGCAGCGCGCAAGCGATAACGGCCAGCTTGATATTGGCTATACGGCCAATGGCGATATTGATACGGCAATACTAAAAAGCTTTGCTGGCGCGGGCGATGCTTTTGTAACGATATGGTACGACCAGAGCGGCAACAACCGCGATGCCTCGCAAAGCACTGCTGCAAGCCAGCCGCGCATTGTGCACGCCGGTTTGGTGGAGAGAAAGAATGGCAGGCCAACGGTTTATTTTTATGGCTCGGCTTTAAATAACGTGTATTTAAGCACTCCTTCTTTCATTGGTTTTAATACTGCTTTTTCAGCATTTGTTGCTACGGGCGTAAAAACGGATAACGGCTCTAACGGGATGATAGCAAAAACAAATGGCGCCCTGGCCGCACCGTGGGATATATACACCAACGGGTATTTTATCGGCGATGGCACCAATTATGATTTTATAACGATGCCGGTTTTATTTAATGCCTCCCAGCCCTTTGCTATATGGAACTTTGGAGGCCAGCAAAATACCACCAGCAATATTTATTTGAATGGAGATGTAAAAGGCAGCATAACCCCGTCAAGTTATGGCGATGCAAACGTGCCGTTGAAGCTGGGCACAAGAGGGGAAGGGGCAACAAGGCTTGATGGCTGGATAAGCGAAGCCCTGGTATTCCCTGCCATTATCTCTGAAACAGACAGGGTAGCTGTTACCGGCAATGAAACCTCTGCTTACTTGTCGCCATATATTGCTTCTTTCTCGCCAGCCTCTGCTGCAGGCGGAACAGTAACTATAAAAGGCAGCAGTTTTACAGGCACCACAGCAGTAAGCTTTGGCGGTACCGCTGCATCGTTTACCGTAATTGATGATAATACCATTACGGCAACATTGGCAGGCGGTGCTACGGGCAATGTGGTTGTCACCAATCCATGGGGCAGCGCAACAAAAAGCGGCTTCTTTTACGGGGCACCGCCGGATAATGCGATCAAGCTGAATGGTACCAACCAGTATGCAACAGCCAATACCGGCAGCGATGCTGTAACAGATAAGTTTACAGTTGAGGCCTGGGTAAAGGCGGCGCAGCCGGCAGCCGTAAGCACTATATTCTCTACTCGCAGCGGCGCAGATAATAGCTTTGATATGAAACTCCAGGGCGGCAACACTATTCATGGCGATATCGGCGATGGCTCCTCATGGATAACCACCAGTGCGGATGCAAGCTTTAGCTATACAACCGGCAGGTGGTATCATATAGCTTATGTAGTAACCACTACCGGGTACACTATATATGCAAATGGCAAAGCTGTGGGCAGCGGTACATTTGGCGCTGGCCACCCGCTGCTGTACAATGTAACACACACTGCAACCATTGGCACTTACGCCGCCACCGGTGAATATTTTGGTGGAGATATTGATGAAGTAAGGGTTTATAATGACGCGCTTACGCAGGCGCAGGTGCAGGCAGATATGCAGGGCACTCCTATTGCACTTCCAAACAACTTAATGCTGTATTGCAACTTCGGCCAGGCAAGCGGCGCCTCAATAACTGATTTTGGCATCAATAACTATACTGTTACAACAACAGCCAGCCCAACGTTTGAAGAAAGCTATGCAATGGTAATACCTGTTGTTAAGCCGGCAACAAATATCAGCGATGTTAGCTTTACTGCCAATTGGCAGGGCGCTCAAACAGGCACTGTTGATAAATACTTGCTGGATGTGGCAACCGATGCCGGTTTTACAAACATTGTAACCGGTTATAATGCCTTGGCAGTTACCGGCATAACACAGCAGGTTACCGGTTTAAGCCAGCATACTGCCTATTACTATCGTGTGCGTGCCGAAAAAGCATCGGTTACAGGGCAGGGTGCATATTCTGATACCGTTGTGGTTACAACCCCGTATTCCGTGCCCGTTATAACTAATTTTGATGCCGTAACATCTGATGTTAATACGAATGTGCAAATACAGGGCAGCCACCTGGATAATGCCATTTCTGTAACATTTGGCGGTGTAACAGCCAGCGTGGTATCAAATAATGGCTCAATTATTTATGCTACGGTGCCCTCTGCCAATGCCAGCGGGGCAGTAGCCGTTACAACTTTAGGCGGCACGGCTTTAAAAGGAGGCTTTTATGCCGGCAACCCGCCGGCCAACGCCTTGTATTTTGATGGCGTGGATGATAATGTAACGCTGCCTTCAGCCACTATTAACAACTTAACCAATGCTACTTACGAAGTTTGGGTAAACCCTGCCGGGCTGCGCGGCACAATACTGTCAAAACAAAAGAACGGCGTGGCTACCAACTCTGTGCTAAGCATAGGGTATTATGCAAGCGCGGTGGGCACAGCAGCAGAAGGCACGCCTGGTATTGTGTATTTCAGGAGCCAGAATGGCAAGCCATTGCTGGCCAGCAACATAGCATTACAAACCGGCCACTGGTACCATATTGCCATTGTATTTAATACAACTCAGGCGAGTGTTTATATAAACGGCCAGCTTGACAATACTGTTACCGGCGACTTTAGCATACCTGATATAAGCGGTGCAATTACCAGCCTGGGCGCATGGGCAGGTGATGGCGGGGGCCAGTATTTTAACGGGGAGATGGATGAACTGAGGATATACGGCAGTGACAGGAGCAGTTCGCTTTCTACAGACATGGCATTTTTTGCATCCTCAACTGGCAACGGTATTTCATCATACTATACATTTGATGCGGGCACACCTGGTAGCGATAACGCAGGCAATACTGTGCTGTATGACCTTACACCGAATAGCTATAATGGTACGTTAAATAATTTTGCTTTAAATGGCAGCAGCAGCAACTGGGTAGAAAGCTATGCAATGGTAATACCCGTTGCCGGGCAGCCTACCAGTATATCAGGCAACAAGTTTGTTGCGAATTGGTCCCTGCCTTTTAGTGGCACAATTGATAAGTTTATTGTTGAAGTATCAACGGATAGCAGCTTTAGTACCTTTACGCAATATGCCAGCCTGTTCGGCAACTCAACCAATACAAGTATTACTGGTTTACAGCCAAATACAAAATATTACTACCGCGTAAGAGCGGAAAAGAGCTCGCTTACAGGCCAGGGCGCTTATTCGGCAATCATGTATGCAACAACGCTGGGGCCAAGCGTTTGGACAGGCGCCACCAGCACTGCATGGAACACTGTTACTAACTGGAGCAATAATGTAATACCCGGCACAGCAGACGATGTTACCATACCATTAGCGCCTGCCAACCAGCCTAAAATAACCACCTTGGCGTCGGTGCATAACATAACACTTACTGGCAAGCTTACGGTAACTGGCAGGCTAAACATAAGCGGTGATGTAACCAGCAGCGGCACGTTTGATGCAACAGCAGGCAGCATAACCTTTAATGGCACAACAACACAAACCATAGCAGGCGCCATAACAGTAAACAATTTAACGGTAAACAACACAGCCGGGGTAACACTCTTCAGCGGCATAACAAGGGTGCTGGGAGTATACACCCCAACAGCAGGGGTGCTAACAAGCAATGGCCACTTAACATTAGCCTCAACCAGCAGCGGCACCGCAGCAGTGGCCAATGCAGGCAGTAACAGCGACTATGTAACAGGCGATGTAACCGTAGAAAGATATATACCCGGCCACCGCGCCTGGCGTATGCTAACAGCACCGCTAAGCCAAACAGGCACTATTTACAATAACTGGCAGAACGCAGGCACAGCAGACGGCTTAACAGGGGCAGAGATGTTCCGCCCCGGTGGCGGCAATGGCTTTGATGCAGCAGGTAAGGCAACCTCAATAAGGACTTATGATGAGATAGCCGACAACTGGGCAGACCTTGCCAATACCAATGCAACAAGCATTGGCAACAATAATGCATCAGCAGCCAATAAAGCCTTTGCTGTGTTTATTACAGGGCCCTATGGAGATAAACCCCATATAACCAGCGGCTCAGCAGCCACTACGCTAAAAGCCACAGGGCTGCTGCAAACAGGCACACAGGCGTTTGGTTACAGCGCGCCGGTAAACCATTACATACTCACAGGTAACCCCTACGCATCACCCGTGGAGCTTACCGGTGTGGTAAACAATGCTGCAGGTATCAGCCAGCAGTTCTGGGTATGGGATGCCAACCGCAACGGTACATCCTTAGGCGGTTATGTAACCTTTACAAAAGTAGGCAGCAGCTATATAAGCGATATGTCAGCAGGGCAAAGCCAGCAAACCACGGTGCTGCAAAGCGGGGAAGCATTCTTTACACAAGCCTCATCAGCTACGCAAAGCATCAGTTTTAATGAGAATGATAAGGCTGATATATCAAACAGTACCAATGGTGTATTTTTTGCACCAACGCCAGCAAGCATATCCCTGTTAAGGATAGCACTAAACAGGGGCATAAACAATACCATGCAGCCGGTAGATGGTGTGGTAGCTATTTATAACAGCAGCTATAGCAAAGATGCCAGCGACGATGCAGCCAAGCTGTTTAATTATGATGAGAACCTAAGCATAAGAAGCGGCAGCAACTACGCAGCCATACAAAAAGCACCGCTGCCGGTAACAGGCGACAGTATGTGGCTTGATGTATATGCTATGAAGGCAAAGGCAAACTACTCCTTCACCTTTACACCACAGGATATGCCAGCCACGGTACAAGCCTATATAGTGGATAACTACCTGGGGACCAGCACCCCGCTTGATCTAACCCAAACAGCAACCATAAGCTTCGAAACAGGCACAGACAAAGCCAGCTATGCAGAAACAAGGTTTGTGGTGGTGTTTGCAAAACAAGGCACCTTAGCTACGGTAGTAACCACGCTTAAGGCGTGGCCGCTGGCCAAGGGCATACAGGTAGAATGGCAAACTGCTACCGAGCAGGGTATACAGCAGTACCAGGCAGAAAGATCAGCGGACGGGCAAACGTTCACCAAAATGGGAACAGCAGTACAGCCAAGGAACAGCAACAACACAGAAACCTACAATATAACCGACCAGCAGCCCAATGCAGGCGATAATTATTACCGTATAAAAGTGCAAAGCAAAGATGGAACAGCAATATACAGCAACGTGGTATTGATAAAGATGCAAAAAGGCAAAGCCAGCATAAACGTCTATCCCAACCCTGTGATACGCAAACAGCAGTTGCACCTAACACTGCAAAACATGGCAGCAGGCAAATACACCCTGCAGTTATTTGGCAGCGACGGTAAACAGCTGATGCAAAGAACAATGCAGTATGATGGCCAAACCACCACGCAGCAGTTAAACCTGCCGCTATCCATCGCAGCAGGCAGTTACAGGCTTGTACTGCTTGATGAAAAAGGCAATGAATGGAAGCAGCAGGTTGTGGTGCAGTAGGGGAGAAAGTCGGGAAGTCTGAAAGTCGGCAAGTCTGGAAGTCGGGAAGACCAAAAGACAGAAAGTCGGAAAGTCAGGAACTTCGAAGCTTCAGAGGCAGTTGACCAAATGGGAAGATTATGGTTCATGGGCTATGCAAAGGGGCATAGCGGCGGCATGTTAGTAAGAAGCAAATACAGCATGATTAATCAAGCTCCACCGGAGCGGCATGTAAACAATAAGAACAATAAATGTGTAAATCCCTGGGCACAGGGCGGAAACCCCGAAGCTTTAGCAGGTAAACGTTGTAGTCTCACGCCATGGCGTAGCCTGGCAGTGAGGCAATAAACTCTGCAGTTGAAAAAAGAATAAGCCGCACAAGCGAGCGTGGCAAAGGATGATGCCATGTAAAACCATTGCCGGGCACAAAACAATAAAACACAGAACACAAAACCCAACTCAACTTTTTAACGTCATCAACTTGTTCTTTAGCTGGTCCTCAATTTTTACCAACTCCTGCTCAGCCTGCTGGCGTTTGGCTTTGCCGTCGGCCTGTATTTTCATCGTTTCCTCAATGGTTGAAATAAGGTCGTTATTTACCTTTTTCAGTGTTTCAATGTCAACAATTCCCCTTTCAGATTCCTGGGCTATACCAATAGTGCTTTCTTTAAGTAGTGCGGCATTTTTTTCAAGCAGGGTGTTGGTGGTATCGGTTACATCTTTCTGAAGTTTTAGCGCCTTCTTCTGCCTGAAAAGTGTAATGGCAATAACGATCTGGTTCTTCCACAGCGGTATAGTATTTAAAATAGAGCTTTGTATTTTTTCTACCAGTGCCTGGTTGCCATTTTGTATAAGCCTTAGCTGCGGGCCCGTTTGTATGGTTATGGTGCGGCTAAGTTTAAGGTCGTATATCTTTTTGTCCAGCCTGTTTAAAAACTGTGCAAAGTCGTTATACTTCTGTACGTCCTCCGGCTTTTTGGTTTGCTCTGCTTTTGCTTTAAGGTCGGGCAGGGTAGTATCATTCAACTCTTTTAATTTTAACTGCCCTGCTGCAATGTACAGGTCAAGGTTTTTTTGATACTCAAGGTTTTTGCCATACATATTATCAAGCAGGGTTATATCCTTAAGCATTTGCATTCTTGCATCGTCAAGCTCGTCAACTATTTTTTCAATCTGTACACTCAGTTTCTCATACCGCTCAATAAACCGCCTGAAAGTATTTACAAGGCCGCCTATAAAAGGTATTTTTGATAAAAAGCCGCCATCGCCGCTTAAGCTGTCAACATCGGTTTCCTTTACCTTTAAAACAAGGTTGGTAAGTATATCGCCCGCATACCCGCTATCTTTCGCCCTTACTTCGCTTAAAATGCTGTCTGCAAATGTTGAAATATCGCGTTGCGCGCCAACGCCATAGGTAATTATACCCTGCGAATCATCTACTTTAATTTGGTTTTTTATCTCCTGCACCCTGGCAAGTTCTTCAGGCGAAAAAGCAACCATATCGGTTGTGTCATTGTTTTTAACAAGGCTAAGGTTATCTGGTGTTGTGGTGTTATCAGTCATACTAATCTGTTTGTATTTTTTTAAATATTATTTTGAGGTACTGTCAATACTGTTTATAATTTTTTCCATTATGCCTGCTTTGGGCATGGGTACAATTTGCTTGATGGTTTCGGCAATACCTTCTACTTTTAAAATTTTTGGATCGTTTTGTATGCCTATCAGCCCTGTTCTGAAACCATGTTCCTCCCAGGCAATTTTTTGTATCTCGGGATCCTTAAGGGCATCAATTAATACGGCTGCTTTTTTGGTAACGGCAATTACCGGGTGCTCGCTCCATACGGTTGGCAAAGGGTACAAAATTTTAATTTTACTGTTTATCTGCGGCCAAAAATCTTTATGCTGCAACGAAAATTCAATGGCCTGGTTTTCGTAACCGGCAATCATCGGGTACTGGCCCACACCCGTTTTTAAAAACTGTTCAAATAGAAAGCCTGACGATGTTTGCTGAAACCCCTGCTTGTTAAAAATTTCTTTTATCACCGGCAGCAAAGTGTCCAAGGCTTTCTCGTTATCCACCACATCATTGTTCATTATATTGGCAATAAGGCCGGCGTACATATTGCCTGAATTGGACTTTGTAGGGTCAGT
>Ga0206931_1209_pt1 | contig 13385 bp, 11 predicted proteins | sample Alteio_BWOrgHeat_17_FD_152946 | JGI IMG/M metagenome (GOLD analysis project Ga0206931, IMG submission 152946) | Enriched cells from forest soil in Barre Woods Harvard Forest LTER site, Petersham, Massachusetts, United States -... | ecosystem: Environmental > Terrestrial > Soil > Temperate forest >...
CCAGAACGCGTAGATGGTGGCGGCAAACATGGTGGGGATGCTGAGGATGAAGGAAAATTCGGTGGCGGGAGAGCGCGCGAGGCCGAGGATCATGGCGATCATGATGGTGCAGCCGGAGCGGGAGGAGCCCGGGAAAACGGCGGCGACGATCTGGGCGAAACCGATGGCGATGGCGACAATCCAGCTGACTTCTTCGGCGAGGTGGCGGTTGCTGACGAGGAACTCGACGCCAATGATGATAAAGCCGCCGATGAAGGTGGCCCAGGCGACAGGCTCAATGGACTCGGGCAGCGAGACTTTAAAGTGCTTGGCGGCGAGTCCGCCGACGGCGGTGATGCAGAACGCGACGAAAAGCTTGAGGACGTAATCGCGATTTTCGGGCCGGGAGAACTTGAGCGTGAGTTCGCAGAGACGTTGCCAGTAGATAAGGACAACGGCGAGGATGGCGCCGAACTGGATGACTATATTGAATGTATCGGACTGGCGGCCGAGGTATTGCTCGGCAATGAGGAGATGCCCCGTCGAGGAGATGGGGAGGAACTCGGTGATCCCCTCAACGATGCCGAGGAGGGTTATTTGGAGTAAATGTGGCATTTAAGGCCTGTATCTGTAACGAGCTAGGGGCAAAGCGGCAATCCAAAATCGGTCTTAGGAGAGTTCATATCCATAAAAATTCAGAAGCGGTTGTGAATCATTAAGTTATTAATGGATTGTTTACAGAGTAGATTTGAGGGAGAAAAAAATAAATTGAGCAGAGATTTAAGAATAATATGATGATTATCAATGGCTTATGAGCTAAAATGATGGCGAATGGGGGTGGGCAGGTTGTCGAGGATAGGAGCAATCGGTACTATATAATTAGAAACAGGAGATGATAAGAAAATGAGCAACGCCTACTCAGACGCAGCAGGGGAAAGAGCCTCAGGGGATCAGATCAGAGTCGGACCGGAATTACAAAAACTCGAAGGAATGAATTTAGCGGCTGAAGCACGAACCGCCATGCGGGCCAACACCGACAGCCTCGTGCTCGGTGCCGATGAAATGGCGATTAATGCCTGCGCCATGAAAATGGAATATTTAAAGGGAAGCGCTGAGCGGAGCAACATCACCGCAATGGCCAGCGCTGAACGCGCTTTTAAACGGGACCTAGCTAATGTTCACTTACCGAGCGGACGGGGTCAAAATTCAAAAAGCGGATCCGCACATCTGAGCAAGGCGAATATACCGTGTGCCATCGCGGAGGGGCAAAAACTGTCCCAAATGACGCAAAGCGTCATTTCAATTTTGCCCATCGCGTAATTGCAGAATTACACTTTAAAATTTTATGCCTAATCAAGATCCAGACGCCGGTTTAAGGGAAGCAGGCTACGAGGGAATGCGCGGCAGCTTAAAGCTGAACATGGAGCACGTCATTGATACTGATTTGCGCCGGATGTCCCATTTCAACCCAAGCGTCTCGATGGGAATGGCCGTGTCCGCAGCGACACGGGAGTTCGATCATTTCAACAGGGCTATCGCCGAACACGCGGGACCGGTGGAATTGGCGCGGGGAGAACATTTGACGATGGACGGAATTCTCAGGGCGCAAAGCCTTTTCAAGCAAGGCCTGGACAAGGTCCGGAAATCGTGCCGCGAGCATGTCAAGGGCGGGTGCCCGTTGTCGATCCGGGAACAGAAGCGGCTTCAGTTCCATACGTCGCGACAGATTGACTGGATTCGCGCGGATTTAGCTTACGCGGCGTAAGCGACAGTCACAACTCCCCTCACCGCTTTTCCGCAATTTACTTTTTGAGGCGGTAGATTTTCCATTCCTCGCGCGGATTTTTGGCGCGAATAATCTCGGACAATTTCGCGCCGGGAAATTCGCCGGCGACGATGCGCGAGGCGGTCATGCTGGCAACGAGAGCGGGATCGGTGCTGCCGTAGCGAATGTCGGCGTAATGTTCGAGCGCGCCGGGACGGAGGGCGAGAAAATCGACGGCGCGATCGTGAAAGATTTTGATGGATTCGGCCGGATCGCGAGCGGCGAGAGAATCAAACGCGGCGCGGACACCGGAGAGGTTTTCCCAGTAGGAGGAATCGACGCAGCGGATTTTGCCGTCACTCCAGGCGTAAAGCTCGGGGGCGCAATCCAAGGCGCCGAGGACGGTGATCGAGCCGGCGGCCAGATGGGGCTGAAGGGCGCGATAGAGGACGACGCTATCCATGAGAGGGCCGACGCGGCCGCCGGGCACGACAAGAGGCTCAATCGCCGTGCAAAAGATCAGTACGCGCAGGAGAAGAGTCATCAGTGACTTGGGAACGACCTCATGTTTGCCGACCGACTCATAGAAGAAAATGGCAGCGACGAGATTGACGGTGGCCACCTGGAAGAGGCCGAGCCAGCGGAACTCGAGGAGAGCGGCGCAGGTCAAGCCGAGGACGACGACGGCCATGAAGATGACGGGGCGAAAGCGTTCCTGCAGCCATTGGGGGCGATTGCGAGCGAGGGCGTAAACGGCAAGGAAACTGGGCGCCATGTAATAGGGAAAAATAAGGATGTTAATTTCGGGCGGCAGGAACTCGGCGATAAAGGTATGGAGACGGAACATGACGGGATCGCGCATGGCGTGGATCGATTGCGGGCCAAAGATCATGGCGGCGAGGAAGAAGATGGTGGGAAGAAGCGCAAGCGCGGCATAGAGGAGATTGAGTCCCCTCGCCTTTTTGTAGACGCGGGGAAAAATAGCGAAGAGGCAGGACCAGGAGAGGAAAACGACGGCGTAGACGGGGTGATTGATTTCGAGCCGTTGCGGCAACTCGGGATAATATTCGACAAGGTAAAAGCAGACGCTGGCAGCGGCGGCGCACCCGGCCCACGCGGCCCAGTTGGCGCTGCGATCGGCATGGGCGCGGATATCGATGAGGGCGGCCAAAGCGACGAGGAGAAAAAGCGGCCACGCCTGGGCGGTGAGAATCCAGCAGCCGAGCGCGGCGAGAATCCCGGCGGCGCAGAAGAAGCGTTTGTCTTTTTTAATAATCCCGAGGACGAGCAAAAGGCATTGCAGGCAAAAGACGGAGCTGAAGAGCCCGTGATGATCGGGGCGGTAGAGATAATTTTCGATGAAGAGGTATTTGCACCCGGCGAGGGCGAAGTTGAAGCCAGCGGCCATTTTCAGGGAGCGGGTGACGGCGAGGATGATGGCGTTGGCAAAAAGGATGAGACCGGCAAGGACGAGCGGCCCGACGATGATGCAGCCAACGAGGAGCGGATCGCCCGCACTGCAGAGGGAGGCGCAGCCGCTGCCGAGGAGAATCAGCCAATAGAGCGGCGACGCCCAATAGACCTCGCGTCCATAAGGGGCATTATCGATATCGGTCCAATGCGTGAGGCGAGCGCCGCTCTTTTCGGCGTAGAGATGCCAGAGGTGGCAATCCATGTCGTAAAAAACGGGGCTGACTTTGTATTTGTCCTCGGAGAGCGGGACAGCGGAGATGGATTGGAAATTAAAAAGGAACGGGAGAAGAACGACGGCAAGACAGCTGAGGGCGTAGAGGGAACGATTGGTCATCGTCTATTCCTGTCCCGGTCGTGGCGGACTAAAAAAAATGTGCACTCGGGGAGACTCGAACTCCCATGGGTTTCCCCACACGCACCTCAAGCGTGCGCGTCTGCCATTTCGCCACGAGTGCAGGAGGTAGCAGCATAAAAAAACGGGGATTTTTGTCGAATTAAATCCGCGTGGCATGGGAAAAATCAGCCCGGTTTGGGGGGATTAGGGAGGGGGAAGAGGTGAAGAAGGTCTTCGGGCTCGGCCCGTTCATCCTGGAGTTTGCCGTCGTAAAAGATGCGGAGCATATAGCCGTAGTATTGGCGTTTATAGGAGGCCATGAGGTCCGGGGTCAGGGCATAGTCGGCGACCAGGGTTTCGGGAGCTTTTTTGGCCCAGTTTTGCATTTGCGTATCGCCCTGGAAAGCGACCTTGAGCTTGCCGACGCTGGCAACGATGGAATCGTCGGGCGATTTTTCAAAGAAATAGAGTTTAATAAGGACTTTGCCGGGATCGATGACGGGGCCGGTCTCGGCAGGCGAGATGGTCACCTTCATGGAAAATTCGTTTTGTTTGTTGGTGGTGCTAGAAGGTGTTTTCTCGACCTGGTCGACAAAGAGAACGTGAGAGTCGGGGGAACCGTCACTGAGATGTTCGCGGGAACCGATGATGATGACTTGCTCGCGCGCGAGGGTGTAGGCGTTGCCGATCTCGGGCCCGAGATCGATTACGCGCTGCCAGTAGGCGCGGGCGTGGATAGGTTCGTTCTGCGCGTCCATGAGCATGGCGAGACCGGTGAGCGTGATGGGTTCGCGCGGGTCGAGATCCTCGGCTTTATGGAGGGCAGCGGCGGCAAGTTTGTATTCACCCTGGCGGCGGAAGCGGCTGGCTTCGTCATTAAGCGCCATGATGGTCTGGCGATTATCGACTGGCGCGGCGACCGTGTTAACGTTCAGGCGGCCGGAGCGGAGCGGCGCAACGGGGCGCAGCGTGGGAATCGGCTCGGAGAGCGAACTGATTTTGTGGGGAATAATGGAGGGAATGACGGAGCTGCCGGAATCGGAGGCGACGGCCGCGGGCGGCGCGGTTTCGACGCGAACGGAAATGCGGCGGAAGTAGGGAATGGAGACAAGCGCGATCACTTCAGCCAGAAAGGTGAAGATGACAAGGTAGATCCCGATCGAATAGGTCTTTGGCCGTAAACGTTTTGCCGCTAAAATGACCGCCATGCGTGACAGTCTTACCGAGCGGGGGTGAGAGTGTCAAATGTTGTTGATCGATCGAGTCGAGTTATTGTCGATGCGCTGTATGTGTTACTCCAAAGTTTTATGCTTAACTCCGGTAGATTGGTACATCAATTTTTCTTTGAAGCGTTGTCCACGCAAACATTCCAAGGCTCTTTGCGTCCATTTAAACATTTCATGCGAATTGGCCGATTGCTGTTGTATCGACTCATGACCCGGAATGCGTTTCTGGGTAAAGTTTCGGGCATCTTTGTTGAAGATTATCTCCCAACCTTGCGATTTCATCCACTGTTGAAATTCGAGCAGGGTCGATTCGCATTCCTGTTGAGGAATGGGCACTGGTTCCTGCTGGCGGGTGATGGCGTGGAGCAATTTCATTTGCGTCAATCCACGATGGATACGTTCGGCTAGTATCTGAATCTCGGACTCGTCCAAGTCGCGCCCTTCAGAATGAATTTTCACCGGTAACATGAGACAAAAATAAAACGTGTCCGCTGGCCCCCATCCGAGCCATTCACCTGAAAACTTCAACTCCGTTTTATCCAGCGTATAGAGAACATCGGCACATTCACGAAAGCCCTGCTTAAATTCGATGACACTGTTGTCTATGTTTGTCTTAGGCATATTTTATGAAGCGGCCTTTAAAGATTGGACGAAGCTGTGAATCGCCTTGGCGCGATGGCTGAGGACGGCTTTGATTTCTGGGCCTAATTCGCCGAAACTTTTGTCGTGGCCATCAGGGACAAAGAGCGGGTCGTAGCCGAAGCCATTTTTGCCCTGGGGTTTTGTGAGAAGCGTACCGGAGCAAGTTCCAGTGAAGTGAGCTTCGATCTTGCCCGCACGCGCCAGAACAAGCACGCAGACGAACCGGGCGCGACGTTGAGCAGGTTGCAGGGCGCCGATTTTTTCGAGTTCATCGAGGACCTTTTTATTATTAGCAGCGTCATTTGCCTTGAACCCGGCATATCGGGCCGAATAGACGCCGGGCGCTCCCTGAAGGGCATCGACTTCCAGGCCGGAGTCGTCGGCGAGAACGTGCTCGGGAATCAATTTGGAGATTTCAACGGCCTTAAGGGTGGCATTGCCAAGAAAAGAGTCGGCGGTCTCGGCGATTTCAGGGAGATCGGGGTAATCGGCCAGCGACTTGACTTGGAATTTTCCGGCCAGCGCGGCGGCGATCTCGACGGTCTTATGCTGGTTGCGTGTTGCGATGACAAGCGTTTTGCTTTTCATTGAGGAGGTTTTCGCCTATCCTCGACCCTTAATGCAAGTGCGCAAACAATTTCCTTTTACCGATTTCGAGCCGAAGTGGCAGGACTACTGGCTGAAAAACAAGACATTCAAGGCGGCGAATCCGGGCGAACCGGGCGCGGAAAAGCCAAAATGTTACGTGCTCGACATGCTCCCCTATCCTTCCGGCGCGGGTTTGCATGTGGGGCATCCGGAAGGTTACACCGCAACGGACATCGTTTGCCGCCACAAGCGGATGCTCGGTTTCAACGTGCTGCATCCGATGGGCTGGGATTCGTTCGGCCTGCCGGCGGAGCAGCACGCGATTGCAACGGGAACGCATCCGCGGGTGACGACGGATGAGAACATCAACACGTTCCGGCGGCAGATTCGCGCGCTTGGCTTTTCGTATGACTGGGACCGGGAGTTCAGTACGACCGACACCGACTATTATAAGTGGACGCAATGGATTTTTCTGCAGCTCTATCATAAGGGGCTGGCTTATGTCGCCGACGCGCCGGTCTGGTATTGCCCTGATTTAGGCACGGTTCTCTCGAATGAAGAAGTTTTACAAACGCCGCAGGGTCCGCGCTCGGAACGAGGCGATTATCCGGTGGAGCGGCGTCCGTTGCGGCAATGGATGTTCAAGATCACCGCCTACGCGGAGCGATTGCTGAATGATCTCGACCAACTGGACTGGCCGGAATCGTTGAAGGAGATGCAGCGAAACTGGATCGGCCGCAGCGAGGGGGCGGAGGTCGATTTCGCGATCGAGGGCTCGACGGAGAAGATCACGGTCTTCACGACGCGACACGACACACTTTTTGGCACGACGTACCTGGTGCTGTCGCCGGAGCATGCGCTGGTCGACAAGACGACAAGCGCGGCGAAGCGCAAGGAAGTGGATAATTATCGGCGCAGCGTCGCGGCGAAATCGGAACTGGAACGGACGGACCTGGCGAAGACGAAAACCGGCGTTTTTACGGGCGGCTTTGCGGTGAACCCGGCCAATAATGAGAAGATTCCGATCTGGATCGCCGATTACGTGCTGGCGAGTTATGGAACGGGAGCGGTCATGGGCGTCCCAGCGCATGACGAGCGCGATAACGAATTCGCGCTGAAATATGGGCTGAAGATTATTGATGTTCTGGAGAGTCCCGAAGGCGCGGGCGCTTGTTTCTGTGGCGACAGCAAGGCGATTAATTCCGGTTTCCTGAACGGTCTGCCGACTGCCGAAGCGAAGAAGAAAATCACGAGTTGGCTGGAGGAAAAAAAGCAGGGCCGGGCGAAGGTGCAGTATAAACTGCGCGACTGGCTGTTTTCGCGACAGCGTTATTGGGGCGAGCCGTTCCCGATCATCTGGAAGAAGGACGGGAAACATTATCCGGTGCCGGAAAACGATTTGCCGGTGCTATTGCCCGACCTGGAAGATTATAAGCCGAGCGCGGAAGGACTGGCGCCGTTGAGCAAAGCGAAATCGTGGCTGGAGTTGTCGGACGGCGCCAAGCGCGAGACAAACACGATGCCGAACTGGGCGGGATCGTGCTGGTATTATTTGCGTTATTGCGACCCAAAGAACAAAGGGAAATTTATCGATCCGGAAATTGAGAAGTACTGGTTCCAGCCGAAGGGAATCGATCTCTACATCGGCGGCGCGGAACACGCGGTGCTGCATTTGCTCTATGCGCGGTTCTGGCACAAGGTGCTGTTTGACCTGGGTCATGTCTCGACGACGGAGCCGTTTCATAAACTGGTGAACCAGGGAATGATTCTCGGCGAGGACAATCGCAAGATGTCGAAGTCGTTCGGCAATGTGGTGAATCCCGACGATGTGGTGAAGGAATATGGCGCGGATTCGTTGCGCCTGTTTGAGATGTATATGGGCCCCCTCACCGCGGTAAAGCCGTGGTCAACGACGGGCGTGAATGGCGTTTATCGCTTTTTAGGCCGAGTCTGGCGCCTGGTGATGGAAGAAGACCAGGAAGGCAACTGGATTTTGAATCGCAAGCTGAGCAACGATCCGGCACCGCCGGAAATTCAGCGACGTTTGCATGAGACGATCAAAAAAGTGGGCGATGATATCACCGCTTTGCAGTTCAACACGGCGCTGGCGCAGCTGATGATTTTGGTCAATGACCTGACGAAGGAAGAAAAGCATCCGCGCGCGACGCTAGAGACGCTGGTGCTGTTGCTGGCGCCATTCGCGCCGCACATTGCGGAGGAGTTGTGGTCGAAGCTGGGCCACACGAAGACGCTGGCTTATGAGCCGTGGCCGAAGTTCGACCAGAAATATCTCGAGTCAAAAACGGTGGAGCTGGTGGTGCAGGTGAACGGCAAGGTCCGCAGCCATCTTATTGTGCCGGCTGAACTGGCACAGGCGGAAGTTGAGGCAAAGGCCAAGGCACTGCCGGAAATGGATGCATGGGTAGCGGGCAAAAAAATTGCGAAGGTGATTTTTGTGCCGAAGAAGTTGATTAATTTTGTGGTGACATGAGAAGAATCCTAACCCGCCGCGAGCAGGCTTTGATCGCCTTTGTCCTTGCCCTTCTGGTAGTGGGTGGCATGGTTAAGTCGTTGCGAGTATCATATTTTAAACATCCGATGAGTGAGGTGCGAAAGTAGCATGGCGAAGTTGAATTTTTCCGAAGTCGTTGACCACATCTGCAGCAAAGACCATCGTTATGATCCCGAAGTGTACGCATTCGTCCGTGAAGGGCTTGATTACACGTTGAAGTCGCTGAAGCGGCACGGGCATAACGTGAACCGTCATGTCAGCGGGCAGGAATTGCTGGGCGGCTTGCGCGATTTCGCATTGAAGGAATACGGCCCGATGAGCAAGTCGATCCTGAACATCTGGGGCGTGAAGGATTGTGAAGATTTCGGGCAGATTGTTTTTAATCTCGTGCACAGCGGCGTGCTGGGCAAGACCGACGCGGATTCGCCGGAAGATTTTAGACGGGGTTACAGTTTTGAAGAGGCTTTCGTAAAGCCTTTTGAGCCGCGCCGGGAATTGTCCGGCGGCAAACGTCCCCGACCCGGACACAAGAAGAAACGCGCGGGCGACAAAAAGAGCGCGTCTCTCTGACCGTCAGTGGATATTTTTCCCGAAGCGCTTAAGCTCGCGGACGATGGGAGCGACGGTTCGCTGCCAATCGTAAAGGTGGCGCAGCATCAACTGCGCAACGGCCTGCAAATTTTGGTGCAGAGCGATTTTTCGGCGCCGGTGGTCTCGCTGCAATTCTGGTGCGCAACGGGCAGCATTCATGAGGGACGCTGGCTCGGCGCGGGGCTTTCGCATTTGGTGGAGCATCTCATGTTCAAGGGAACGCCGAAGCGCGGCAACTCGGAAATGGCGCAGACGATCCAGGATCTCGGCGGCCACATGAACGCCTACACTTCGTTCGACCGGACGGTTTATCACGTCGATCTTCCGTCCGATGGCTGGAAGATGGCGCTCGATGTCCTGGCCGATGCGATGATGTATTCGTTGATCCCGGAAGATGAATTCGAAAAGGAGAAGGACGTGATCCGCCGCGAGTTCGCGATGAACCAGGACAATCCCGACCGGGAATTGAGCCGGCTGGTTTTCGACACCGCCTTTACGAAGCATCCGTATCGCTTTCCGGTAATCGGGCATCTCGATCTGTTCAATCAACTGACGCGCGAGAATGTGCTGACCTATTATCATCAGCGCTATAATATCCAGAACCTGACGCTGGTGGTCTGCGGGGCGGTTGAGCCGGCAGAAGTATTCGCCGAGACGGAAAAATTGTGCGGAGCGGCGGAGCGACATCCCCTGCCCGACGTTTACCTGGCGGAGGAACCGCCGCAACTGGCATCCCGCACGGTGACGCAGACTTTTGCGACGCAGCTGACGCGGCTTTCACTGTTTCATCCGATTCCCGGATTGCACCACGAGGACATCCCGGCGCTCGACGTGCTGGCGATTTTACTGGGCTCAGGCCGGAGTTCGCGCCTACACCAGGCGTGCGTCGAGAAGACGGACCTGGCCGAGGAGATCGACGCGTTTTCGTTTACGCCGATCCAACACGGCCTATGGGGCATCGATGCGCGCTGCGCTCCGGAAAAGCTGGCGCCTCTGGTGGAAACGTTGCACCGCGAGATGGAACGGATCATCAAGGAACCGCCGCAATCGAGCGAAGTGGAGCGAGCGAAGCGGTTGAGCCTGCTGCATCAGCTGCACACGATGAAAACAATGAGCGGCAAGGCCGGCAGCATCGGCCGCGGCTGGCTGCTGGGGCGCGACCCGCAATTCGGGCGGCATTTCCTGGAACGGATTCAGCAGGTGGGAATGGAAGACATCTGGCGCGTGGCGCGGCGTTATCTGGTTCCATCGACGGAGAACCTGGTTGAGTTGATCGCCGAGAGCGGCGAAAAGAAAAAAAGCGTGAAGGCAGGTGAGCTGGCGAAGACCATCCATGTCAAAAAGACGAAGGTCGGCAAGGGTCTGCGGGCGGTGCATCTCTCCACGAATATTTTGCCGCTGGTTTCATTGCGAACGACTTTTGGCGGCGGATTGCTGGCCGAGCCGAAGGGCCTGGCGGGGATCAATCATTTGACGGCGCACATGCTGGTCAAAGGCACGAAGAAGCGCACTGCCGAGCAACTCGCGGCGGACATTGAGCAATTGGGCGGTTATATTGCCTCTGACGCGGGAAATAATAGCGCGACTCTCGGCCTGGAATTGCTGGCGCGGGACTGGGAAAAGGGTCTCGACATGATGCTCGAGATTTTGACGGAGAGTTCTTTCACGGCCAAGGAATTGACGACGGAAAAGCGTAAGCAGGCGGCGGCGCTGCAGCTCGAGCTCGATTATCCGATGGCGCTGGCGCGGAATTTGATGCGGCAATCGCTCTACCCAAACCATCCTTACGCGTACACTTCGCTGGGACAGGCAGAAACGCTGGAGGCGATCACGCTGGAGGATGTCCGGGCGTTTGCGCAAAATAATTTTTTCAACCAGAACCTGATCATCGGCATTTCCGGGCCGCTCGAAGAGAAGCAGTGGAAATCGATGATCGAGGGGAGATTGAAGGATCTCCCGGCGGCGGCCAAGGCGGTCGGCGAGCAGAAACCCATCGCGAGGCTGGAAAAAGCGCTGCGGGTCAAGCATATCGCGGCCAAGGAACAGGCGGTGGTGCAAATCGGATTTCCGACCTCGTCGATCGCGAACCCAGACCACATAGCATTGATGATCCTCGATGAAGCGATGTCTGACCTGGGATCAAGGCTGTTTATCAAGGTGCGCGAGGAACAGGGGCTGGCTTATTTCGTGGGCACTTCGCAATTCAACGGATTGGCCGATGGTTATTTTGTTTTTTACGCCGGGACCGATCCGGAGAAGCGCAAGAGCGTGGAGAAAATCCTGCTGGAAGAAATCGGCAAGCTCGCCGAGGGCGGGCTGACGGACATTGAGATCAAGAGGGCGCGCGCCAAACTGTTGAGCATGGAGAAGATCGAGTCGCAAAACCCGAGCCAGGTGGTTTATCACTCTTCGATTGATGAGCTTTATGGATTCGGTTATGATTATGCCGATAAACGCATGGAGCGATTGCAAACGATAACGCCGGAGGAGATCAACGGCGTGGCGAAGAAATATTTTTCGACCCCCGGCTATGCCGTCGTCACCGTGACACCGAAATAAAATTATGGCCGAAGTCCAGAAAACAGATGCCGTCCACGCGGGCGAATTGACCCAGCGATTCATTCAATTTGTCATCATGCAGTCGCAACAGATTTTGTATGTGCTGGGAGGATTGGACACGGAGGGGGAATCGATCCCGCCTAATTTCGAGGCAGCGCAAATTTTGATCGATCAACTCGGGATGATCCAGGAGAAGACGCGCGGCAATTTGTCGGCGCAGGAAAATGCCCTGCTGGAAGACGCGCTGACACGGGTGCGATTCGCTTTTGTGCAGACGAGCAGCGGCGGTTCGGCCGCATCGGCTCCCAATCCGGCGGCTGCGCGCGATCCAGTTCCGCCGACAGCAACGCCTTCCCCTTCCCCGTCAGCACCTGCATCGAAGACTCCGCCGGACGACGATCACGAAGGCAAAAAGAAGTTTACGAAGACTTACGGCTAGTTTTTAGCCGCTGCCGCAGAGTCTTCCAGTTCCAACCATTCCCCGAGCTGGGTTGAATAGAGACCGCCGCGCACCGCTCCGCCAAATATGACGCGCCATGCGCGGATGTAAGCTTCGATCTGGAGCTGGTAAATCTCACAAAGCTTGTCCATGCCGCCGTCACCGAGGCGATTCGTTTTCCAGTCGATGATGAGCCATTCCTTTTTCGCCGGGTCTGGGTGATCGCGGGCTCGAATGTTCACCCTCCTCAAGACCGATTCCTCCAGCGCCGCCCGCCTCGGTCGATTGACCACCGCCCACGGTGTCATTGAGACGCCCGAGTACATGCCCGTCGGCACGCAAGCCAGCGTCAAGGCCATGACCCAGCGCGATCTCCACGAACTCAAGGCGCAGATCATCCTCGGCAACACCTATCATCTTTTCCTTCGCCCCGGTCTCGATGAAATGCGCCAGCTCGGTGGCCTCCACAAATTCATGAACTGGGACAAGCCCATCCTCACCGACAGCGGCGGTTTCCAGGTCTTCAGCCTCGCCAAGCTCCGCGAGATCACCGATGCCGGCGTTCACTTCCGCTCTCACCTCGATGGCTCCAAAATTTTTCTCGGCCCGCGCGAATCCATTCTCGCCCAGCGCGTGCTCGGCTCCGATATCATGATGGCATTCGACGAATGTCCACCATGGCCGTGTCCCGAAGAATTGGTCGGCGCCGCCGTCAAGCGCACCATCGACTGGGCGCGCCTCTCCCGCCAGACGTTTCTCGAAAGTAAAGGCAACTCCGAATATCCCGATCCGCACCAGGCTCTTTTCGGCATCGTCCAGGGCGGCGATCACCCCCACTTGCGTTGCGAATGCGCTGAAAAATTGATTGAGATCGGCTTCGAGGGCTACGCCATCGGCGGCGTCAGCGTCGGCGAACCCGAGCCGCTCATGTATCAGGCCGTCGAGTCGACCACGCGCTACTTGCCTGCCGATCACGTTCGCTACGCCATGGGTCTCGGCCAGCCGCACCAGATGTTTGAGCTCGTCGCCCGCGGTGTTGATATCTTCGACTGTGTTCTTCCCACCCGCGTTGCCCGCCATGCCACCGTCTACACCGGGGAGGGGACCATCAACCTGCGCGGCGCCCAGTATCGCCTCGACCAAAAGCCGCTCGAAGAGGGTTGCGCTTGTTATGCTTGTAAAACCTATACCCGCGCCTATATTCGGCATCTGTTCAAAGCGGGCGAAATTGCCGGGCTTGTGCTGCTCAGTTTGCACAACCTTCACTTTTACCTCGA
>Ga0206931_1205_pt1 | contig 13347 bp, 14 predicted proteins | sample Alteio_BWOrgHeat_17_FD_152946 | JGI IMG/M metagenome (GOLD analysis project Ga0206931, IMG submission 152946) | Enriched cells from forest soil in Barre Woods Harvard Forest LTER site, Petersham, Massachusetts, United States -... | ecosystem: Environmental > Terrestrial > Soil > Temperate forest >...
GACAGGAAGCCGAGTGGCGGGTTTGGCGCGATGTTGATGGGAAACAGCCCGGCGGTCGGGACGGCGGTGACGGTATTGCTGGGGCTGCTCGTAAGTCCGTTATTCGTAGCCGTTACATAAAAGTAGTAAAGCTGGCCGTTGGTCAACCCTCCGACGGTAAAGGAGCCGCTCAGCGATGCCGGCGTTATCGGCGGGGAATTGGTATAAGGCCCCGCCTGCGAAGCGCTCCAGTAAACGGTGTAAGTCGAGGAAACGGAGTCTGACCATGTAAGGGTTACCGAGGCGTTGCTAGGCGTTGCCGAGGAAATGACCGGAGGCGGAGGCGGCAACGAAGCGCTCGGAGTCGCGCTCACCACGTTGCTGGGCTGGCTTATCCCGACGGAGTTCGTGGCCGTTACATAAAAGTAGTAAAGCTGGCCGTTGGTCAGGCCGGTAGGTGTGAAAGTCGTCGTCGTGCCTTGGGTGGCTGAAGCCGGCACCGGCATGTTTAAAGTAAACGGAGGCGTAGACGAAGTTGTGCTCCAATAAAGCGTGAACGTCGAGGTCTGCGGCTCAACCCAAGTCAAGGTTACGGATGCGTTGCCGGGAGTCGCGCTCGTGATATTTGGAGCTGTCGGCGGGCCGGGAGTCGCACTGAGCACGTTGCTGGGCGGACTCGTTCCCCCGGCGCTACTCGCCTGAATATAAAAGTAGTAAAGCTGGCCGTTAGTCAGGCCGGTCAGCGTGTATGTCAATGGTCCTGTAGCCTGAGAACCCGGAACGGTAAAGGAATTGGAACTCAAAAAAGGCGGAACGCTCGTCGTCGTGCTCCAATAAATGGTGTACGTCGAGGCGACCGGCTCTCCCCAGGCGAGCGTTACCGACGAATTGCCGGGCGTGACGCTAGCCAGCGTGGGAGCTGGAGGCGGAGCCGCGCCGTTGGGCGTCGCGCTCACCAGATTGCTGGGCCAGGTTGACACCGCGCCAACCGTCGCGATGACGTAGTAGTAATAAGTCGTCCCGTTGGCAAGGCCGGTCAGGGTTGTAGAAAGGGCGCCTGCTCCGAAAGTCGGAAGCGCGGTGAAGGTTCCCACCGGCGACGTGTTCCAATAGAGGGTGTAGGTCGCATTCGGGCACTCCGTCCAGTTAAGGGTGACCGACGCATTGCCCGGCGTCGCGGTGAGGACGGGAGGCGCCGGCGGGGTTGTGATGCTGACCTCGTTGCTATATCCGCTGGAGCCGCCCGAGTTCGTAGCGAAAACGACGTAGTAATAGGTCGTCCCTGGCAGTACCGTACTGTCGGAAGCACTCGTCGATTGAGTTGAGCTTCCGATTCCGACATAGCCGGAGCCGGATGTCGTGCTTCGCATCACCCAGTAACTGGGCGTGCTGTACGGGCTTGTCGAGGCGTTCCACTGCAACAACACCCCGTTCGTGATGAGCGATGCCGTCAGGCCGGTAGGGGCGGATGGGGCGTTAAGGCCGGATACGACATCGAAGACGGCGCTCTCCGTCCCGCTGGTAAAAAGAGCGAAAGGCGCCATTTCGGCCGCAGCGAGGGATTCTTCCAGGCTGGGCGAACCGTGCTTGGGCGGAATCTTCTTGTCCTGCTGCTGATTTTGGTTCGTCAGTATCCTGACCGTGTATCCGACTCCCAAGGAAGCGGTCACCGGCGCGGAAACAGAAAATGATCCTCCATTGCCGGTCACGTAACTCACGCTCCAGCCGCCTGGGGCAGAGTTGCTCGCGATGCTCACTTCCAATGGGTTCAAGATGTCCCACGACGCGCCGGAGGCGGGAGCAAGCGTTCCCGTCGGTGGGAAGGAATTGTTTCCCCCTTGCGGAACCTTCGGATCCGGAGCTTGCCCCCACGAGACAGCGCAAACGAGAAGCAGGCAACAGGCGGCAGCCAGGCGCGCGGCGGCGGGCACGTGAACGCGGGCGAACTTTGCGAATTCTTGCAGCATGGGGTTCTTTGTAAGGCGATGGGGCGAACCTAAGCTGCTCAATGACTCTTGTTGCTAACGAGCGCTCCGCCCGAATGCAATCTACACTGATTTAACATGCATTGCAAAGTAATCTAAGATGAATGCCGAGAAACCTGACAGAATTACGAGGAACAGGATTCTGGCTTGAGCCGTCGCGACAGTTCGCGTTCGATCAAACCACGCCGGTTTCTTCCGTACCGGACAGTCGCTCGACCATCAAATCGGCGAGGCGGTCGTAGAAGATGTAGTCGCGGGCGCCTATCCGACGGTGAACTGACCCGCCCCATTGCTTTTTGAAGCGGGTGATTCCGGCATAAAGGTGATCCCGGCGCTCGAACGCGTCGATGCCGTACATGTCGTATTCAATGCAGCCGCGGACACGGGCTTGGGCCATGGCCGCTCGATGGAGCGGATAGGCAGGCATGTGGTTGCGGCCAGATGAACTGGATGCTCCGTATAGGTAGGTCGCCCGACGCCCAAAGTACAAAACAAAGATGGCGGCAAGCAGCTTGCCCTCATGGCAGGCAAGAAAAAGTTCGGCTGCGTTTCGATCGAATGCCGTAGAGAACAAATTCAAGAAGAATCCCAACGGTTCGACGAAGAAGCCAGTCCGACCGGACGTTTCCAGCATCAGCGCGTAAAAGCGATGGACGTCTGAGATGTCTTGGCTTGCCGTGATTTCGATCCCGTCTCGATCGGCAACGTGAAGGTTGTAGCGGCATTTTGGATGTGCCTTTGCCAACAACTCAGCCTCGGATTGGGCCAAATCTAGGATAAGTGTGTCCTCCGGAGTTAGGTCCGTCGGCGCATCTCCCCAATTGCGCAAGACGCTAGGAAGAGGTTTCGGCAGATGGGGCTCGATCCGCAAGCCGAGCGAATTAGGCATTTCCTTGACGAGTTCGACCAAGGCTCTAAGAGCGGATCGAACGGTGGCTATGTCGTCCCAGGGCAGTACCGGACCTTCCGGGCATATAACAAAGCCTGGCTCCCTCAGCAAGTTGAACTGCAGAAGCGATGCGCAACCAAGCATGGCTCCTTCGCACTCATAAACGAGCCTTGTAGCGTCATATCCTTCCGTCAACTTGAAGCGCACCCAAAAATCGGACTGCATGAAGCCGCTACGGGGATCTTTGCCGGCAAAATCATCCACCAGCGCTCCTTCTCCCGCCTGGATAGGGCGCCAAGCCGTACTCATCTCACTGGCTCCAGGAAAGGATTACAGCTTGGAATCGCTCCAAATCGGCTTGTTTCTTTTGGATGTCGGCTTCATTGACCCTTTGGTCTAAAACGATCGAGTCGAGATCTTGCTGAGTCTTTTGAATGGCGTTGGACACACCGATGGAGTCGGTACCGTAGTCGACTTCGTAGGTTGGGTCGTATCCGTTTTGGCTGTAAATCGATTGATACTGCGAGAGATCGCTCTCCGTCGCGGCTAAGTCAGTAGCCAGCGACAGTGTCTCCGCCTTATCGGAAGCAATGTCCTTTTGGCATTCCGCGATCATCTTCTTCAGCACCGAAAGAATCGCCGTTTTGAGGGACGCCGGTAACGGCCGGTCAGGTTGGGACGGACTGGAGATTGTCTTACCATCCAAGAACGCGGCATGACCCCCTGGGGAATATAGGGCGATTCTATTGTCGGGAAGGACGTGACACCCCACGAACAACTCGGCGACGCCGGCGGGAACCGGAATCGACTGGGATTCGGAACTGTATCCCAGACTTTTCATCGAGCCGGCCAGCCGCCGTTGCAGGTCCTGAAGGTTTCTATATTCGTCGGTGTCCGAGCGAACGCTGCCGAACAGGCTCCTCGTCCAGCCGACCCAAGATAGCCAGTCCCGCCGAGTACCGATTTCGCGATCAAGATCGCCGCTCTGAGCGCTAACTTCAGTTCGAATATTCTCGAACAACTTCGGCTCGGCGAACATCGTCATCAGCGGCTTCCCACCTTGCGAATCCATCAAATTCACTTGGCCGTTAGCGACTACTAGGAACACCGTCTCGGAAAGAGGAATCACAAAGTCGCCATTTTCCATTGCCATCAGGTCGTCGTCAAGCACGAAAAGCGGTTTGTGTGGCTGAGGTTGATAGAGATTGGAGGCATTACTGCCGGCGCCGCCGCTGCCGCCATAAACGCCACTTCCATGACCGTAAAAGTAGATTCTTGGAGAGTATTGGTACCCGTAAATGTCAACCGGGTCTCGGCCGTAGGTGCCCGTAAAGCCCCTTCCGCTGATAGGCGCATTCGGCGTCAAGATACCGCCGCCGAAACTGTCGTGCCCAAGCCCTCTGGAAAAACTGGCATGACCCAGGCCCGCATGGCCCTTAGCAAAGGCAGGATCCGGCGAGATCGAGTTGGCGATCGTCATGACCAGAATGAGCGTCGCAAGGAGTCGCGCTGCCCATTTGCCCCAAAGATCCAAGTCGAGAATCGTCCTTGAGAGGTATTCGCGTAGGCTGGCGAGTTCTTCCGCGATTCGCTTAGGAAGCTGCTTAGATCTTGTCGAAAGCTCGTCGACCAGTTTTGGAAGGTCGATGCTTTTTAGTGAGCCCACGACGTGCTCGGCCAGCGTCTCGATCATGCTTCGCGAATGGTACGGATGCATGATCTCCACTTGACGGATCAAGTTCGGGAAGTCGGGCGGTGCGTCCGCCGACCCTGGGGAAGTCGGAGCGACTGGATTAAGCAGCAGTGTCTGAAGCACCGGCTTCGTGGTGCGATTGACTGGGGCAGTTGCGAACCCGAGGCGAGCCTTTGCGGAGAATCGCGCCGCTCGGTGCAGCAAACTCAAATCTGCTTGCTTAGTCGATACTGGACATCCGATATCTCGAAGTTGCCGAATAGTCAGGCGACGCTTTGAGGCGAGAACGAATCCCCAGGCGCCATATCCGTGATCTCGAAAAGAGGGAATGCACACGCGATAGGGAAGCGTGGAAAGTCCCGCTGATCGAATTGTCGCGACGAGACATGCAAAGGCGGATGCCGTGTTTTGTGGCGAAACCCCGTTGATCGCGAGCACTCCGCCTTCGCTAAGCGCGTCCTCTAATTTCTCATACCACTCGACGGTAAAGCCCAGCGCGCCCTCTTTGGTCGTCGGGAAAGTGAAATCGCAAACGATCACATCGAAAGACGCTTTGGGGAGCGGGTATTCAAGCGCATCCGCCACGACGACGGTGACTCTGGGATCGTCTAACACCCCGCCGTTTAGTTCCTTGAACTCGGATCGCGCAAGATCTAAGACTTCGGAAGAGTAATCGATCAGGGTCGCCGTCTCGATTCCAGGAAATCGAAGGGCCTCTCGCAGCGCGAGTCCGTCGCCTCCGCCACAGATCAAAACGCTCTTGGGATTGCTTGCTAGGCACAGCGCGGGAAGAGTCAGACTTTCGTGATAAACCGCCTCGTCGGACGAATCGAACTGTAAATTGCCGTCGATATACAGTGTCTGTGCCCCGTCGGTGCGGCGAAAGTGGTGGATATTCACGAGCCTTTCCTTGCTGCGGGCAGACTTGTACCGGCAACGCCACCGATTAGTCCGGCAGTGACTCCGTATATAACGGCAACGACGAGGTAGATCGCGAAATCCATCGACTTATCCGACGAATGCATTCTGGCCCTGGCTATCGATAATCCAACTAGGGTGTAAAGCGCGGCGGATATGGACGTTATTCCGAACGCTCGCCAGAACTTTGCTGGCTTTGTGCCGTTGGCGACGCTCGTTCCGGCCAGACCGCCCGCCAATATCGGCAGCACCAAAAAGGCGAGCAAGCCCCACACGATCTGTCCCCAGGCATCTGGCGATTTGTAAGATAAAACGGCGTATCCCAGGATCGCGACCGCGAAGGCCAGCCCGATTCGATTGACGCTGAGCTTAGTCGCCTCAGCCTCTTTCTGTAGAATCAATCTTCTCAGTTGTTCGACGTCGCCTGGATGAGTTCCGTCCACCGACAGATTATTTAGGTGGTGCCTCGCCTGGGCAAAGTCGCCATCTTCGATCGCCTTACAGGCGGCTACCATTTCGTCGCTGCTCAATGTTTTCCTGTAGACACGCGGAAGAGTCCCTCCGAGCCATTATAAGACAAGACGTCTCGTACGGACAGGAGGAGCAAAATGACGAAATGGGAGTACCACGTGCAAGATGTGGCCGGAGAAGAATACGAGGATATTCAAGCGATGCTCAATAAGCTAGGCGATCAAGGTTGGGAACTCGTGTGTACAACCGAAACTGAGGAGAGCGTGTGCACGATCTGGATGAAGCGTCAAAAGTGGTGAGACCCCATGTACGCCTCGAGGCGCTCGGCCTCTATTCGGACGCTTTGTTTCTAGAGTCGATTATCGCAAACCCGTGCGGAGACAGTTCATGAAATCCGTAATGGAAGGGTCTCCCGGTTTTGGGATTCTTTGGGAACTTCCTGTTCGTTAACCCGATGCTGATAACTTGAGGTGTGTTCGACAAGTTCAGGAAAACTGTGACCCACTGTGAACCCAGAACGCGGTCATAACCCAACACTTTCGGATTCTGTGTGTCGATGATCTCGATGGAGCCTGCCTGAAGAGCAGGCGTCTTCGCGCGCAGCCGGATAAGGCGCTTATAAAAGTTGAGCAACGAATCGGCCTTGCCGCTCTCCTCTTCGACGGAGATCCCGTCGTTATCCTTGGTGGCGCCGGTTTTGGTCCACACGCCCGTGTTTCGATAAAAGTCGGCCGTACCTTTGCTGTCGATCTTATGCTTCCAACGATAGGCAAGACGGATGGGGATGTCGTTGCCGTCGGTGACGCCTTTGAGCTGTTTTCCCCGCATTCCCAACTCCTGACCGTAATAGATGAGCGGCGTGCCCTTGGCCGTCAGATTGAAAACTGCGCCAAGTCGCAGCAGGTCGCGATCGCTCCTTACTGCGTTCGCATAACGTTCGAGGTCATGGTTCTCGATGAAAATGAGCTGAGTCTTACCCGCCGGAGTAGCCGAGGCGGTATCGCGAAGCGCCTTTTCGATCTTCAGCTTGTCGAATGTCATGAACGCGAAGCGGAGGGGAATCGCATAGGCGGCGTCGACCTTCCCGTTCATAAACATGTCCGAGCCGAGTCCCCAGTCGGCTTGCTCGGCTAAGAATAGGATGTGGGGCTTTTGGGATCGGATGTCCTGTTCGATCGGGAGCCAGAAATTCTTCAGCATCCCCGTCATCACGTGCTTATTGTCGAGGTCGTCCATCATGTGGTCGATCCGAAACCCGTCGACTCCTCGGCTCGGGTCGCCGTCCGGCGCTGCCCAGTAGCGGAAGACATCCAAGATGGCCCGTTTGACCTCCGGATTGGTCGAATTGATGGCGGCAATATCGACCTTCTGTCCGTCATACCAATGAATGTTCTGGCCATAAAACGCCGACCCTTTCCGCCACAAATAATCCGCAACGTGTGATTGGGGATCCTTCTGAACTGCCTGATACCATGGATGCCGGTCGGCGACGTACTGAACCTCCATATCGAGAATCACCTTCATACGCAGCGAGTGAGCTTTACCGACCAGCTCAAAGAAATCTTTGTTTGATCCCAGCGTCGAATCGGTCTTCAAGAAGTCGTCCGCGAAGTAATTGTGATAAACCCGAGAAGCAAAGATCGGGTTTATCAAGACCACAGTGATGCCCATTTCGTGCAGAAATCCGAGCTTCTGAGAAATCCCGTTGAAGTCCCCGATATGGTCGCCGTTGCTGTCGTAAAAGCTGCGGGGAAAAATCTGGTAGACGACCTCTTTTTCCCAAGGATTTGCTTGGGAAGGCGCTAACCAAGCGGACGCCAAAGCTGCAGCGCATAGGATGAACTTCATTGTTTCAAAGCCTGATTTACCCTATCGTCTCAAATCCGGGCGGACGAGCCAGCGCTTTGATGATCGGCGCCTCTCAAATCACATACCACTTGTACATTGGTACCGATCGTAGCGACACTCCTTGGCCACTCATCCCTCACTAACCCTTAATATTCTCTTCATATTGGTTATCTCTTCAGATACGTCACAAAAAGGCTGCAAACGACTGTACAATCGGTACTGTGAGTTCAAAGACGAATGGTCGAACGATTGTAAAGGTATTCGCCACGACCGGCATGGAGACCATGTCGGCGCAGGTCGAGGCTGAGCTTCGAGAGCGACTTTGCGAAGAGTCGGACCATTTTCGCGTAGAGGCGGGCGAGCATACCGTAAGTACTTTTTCCAACCAGAACATCGAAGTTCAGGCTGATAATGTACGAGACCACGTCGTGGTTGTGCTCCATACGCAAACTCCCCCGGTCAGCGACCACATCATCCAACTGCTAGCTCTCTTGGATGCGATTAACAACGCTCACCCTCGCCAAACGTTCGTCGTCTTTCCGTACATGCCGTACAGCCGGTCGGACCGAAAAAACCGTCCCCGAATCTCTGTGATGGGGCAACGACTGCCGGAAATCTTAAACAAAGTTCTGAATGTGCGCCGCGTGATGTTGCTTGAGCCGCACGATCCACACATCAAACAGTATTTCGTACCGACTGCCGACGAGGTACCTGCGTTGCCGTTGCTGGTCAATTACATTCGCGACCACTATTTGTCAGTCTACAAAAGAGATGAATGCGCGGTCGTGTTTGCCGACTCCAGCGCGGCAAAGCGTTTCGAAGAGGTTCCGTCTTCCCTTGGTGTCGAGCCCGCTTACATCTATAAGTCTCGAACCGATCATTCCGAATCGCCCACAGTTAAGGTCGTTACCGGCAATATCCGGGGCAAGCACTGCTTCCTGGTAGACGACGAAATCTTAACCGGGAACACCGTGCTGAAGGACGCGGCAATGCTCAAAGAAGAAGGCGCGGCGACGGTAAGAATGCTCGCGGTCCATGGCGTTCTTTCCGATCAGAAGCTGAGCGCACAGGAATTGATGACCAAGCTCGTCAACTCCCCTCTAGACGAGTTTGTCGTCACCGATTCCATCCCCCTTGGCGACAAGGAGTCGTTCGCCCAAGGCAAGCTAAAGATCATTCCAATCGCCCCCCTCATCGGCGAAGCCTGCAAACGACTAATCCTAGGCGAATCCCTAAGCGAACTCCACCGGCTTGGAGCTTGAAAGAAGCTTATCGGCGAGGACTCAAAATCGGTAACCGACATCGATCACTATTCCACTAAAAGCGACCACGCTGGCAGTTTGGTATTGGGCTTCCACAAACCATCTCGCCGCAATGTCGTAACCAACCACACCGGTGTAGACCATAACCGTAGCTCCGGTTATCTCCGGGAAGTTGCCGGAGATGGATGCATTTGCCAAGCCAATTCCAGGGCCAACGTAAAAGCGCCTGTCTCGGTATAAGAACTCAAGGGTTATTTCACCCAGCGTTGCCGTCTGGCTATTTCCACCGCTATTCACGACAATGCCTTGCGTCTTAAGCGCGTCGCGCAATTCGAAGTTACCGCTTTCCAACAGGTTATAGCCGTAGGTGATATCATAGCCCGCCTTCTTGCTGACGTCCAAATCGCTAAAGGTAGGGAAGTAGCCGCCGACACTAATACGATAGCGAAGTTTCTCTCGCCATGCCGGAGTGCCAGGCTCGGGTGAGTCGTCCTTCTTGTCGCGTTTATTGACAGCCGCCTGATTGTTCGTCTGTGCCGGCATCGTTGAGTCCGATCCCCAGCTAGTCATCGTCAAGACCATAAATGCAATCACCCAACCGGCGACTGTCGTTCCGCGATTCACCTGGATCATTGGTTTTTGAGACATCTTTTTAAGCTCCTCGGCCACGTAGCTCTACGGATACGACAGGTGTCGTAAGCAGATGGGATGAGTATGCTGCGGCTGGTTCGCTCGTGTCAATTAGGATATTGACGATTCTTGGCCAAGCTGAGAACAACCCAAGGTCTGCATACTTGACCGCATTGTATTAATATGAACTCCATGCTGAAAAAGCGCCATGTTTTGCCTCTTTACGCGTTGGCTATCGCGGCCGCGCTTGCCTTCACGTTCCAGCAGGGTGCTTTGCCCGAGACGGTTAGGCCCGTCGTCGATGGGGCGCCTACTAATTACAATTGGGTGGAGCGTCATAACGCGGTCGTTGATCGCGTCAAGAAAGGCAACGTCGATTTGCTCCTGATTGGCGATTCGATAATGCACATGTGGAGTTCCGCAACCCGGTGGTCCAGGAGACTATCTGTGGGAGAAATACTTTGGAAGCCGAAACGCGGTGAACCTCGGTTTTGGATGGGATCGTACGCAGCACGTTCTTTGGCGTCTTGAGAACGGCGAAATCGACGGCATTCACCCGAAGGTCGCCGTGCTGATGATCGGGACGAATAACATCGGAACAAACTCAAATGACGACATCGTTACGGGCATCGATACGATCGTCAGCACGATCCGACATAAGCTGCCGAAAACGAAGATCCTCGTGCTAGGGATATTCCCACGGGACCCGTCGCCGACTGCCTGGATTAGGAAGCAGGTTACAGAGATCAACGACAAGATTTCGCTGCTCGGTAAGGAGAAGGGAATAACTTACCTTGACCTTAGCTCGATCTTCCTGCAGCCGGATGGGACGATTTCAAAGGAGATCATGGGCGATTATTTGCACCCAACACCCAAGGGTTTCGGTATGTGGGCAAGAGCAATGGAGCCCACGCTGGCAAAGTTGTTCGGTGACAAACCGAGAGATCCATGAACATGAGTGCATAATGTTTCTCGGGCATGGAGTTCGCCCCTTAACCGCTCCTCCGGGATGCTGATGACTCCTACTTTTGCTTAGGCGATTGGAGGTAACGGCATGCGGTACTTAGTGGAATCGGGTTATGTGGCACTTGGGGCCGCCATCGGCGCGAACAGTCGGTTTTGGTTGGGAGTCCTAACCAACGCAAGTAAGCAGCCTTTCCCCTGGCCCACTTTATTGATTAATATAGTCGGCTCGACTCTGCTTGGAGCGTTTTCGGCCGCCGCAATCCTACGTGGGTTGGATTCGCAATGGAGGCTCTTTTTTGCGGTTGGAGTGTGCGGAGGCTTTACGACATTCTCGACCTTTTCCTTCGAAGTGATCGATCTGTTTTATGAGAAGTCATGGAGGGCGGCCGGGTTTTATGCGTTGTTGAGCTTTGTGCTGAGCGTCGGTGGCTGCTTCCTCGGTGGGCATATTGCCCGCGTTTTGCTGAGTCAGCCGCACCAGAAGCAGCCCGAGAACGGGAATCCGTTCGGGAAATAAGCCGATGCCTATCGTAGTCCGTGTCGCCCAGGAGTCCGACGGACAGCGCGTTTGGCAGTTGCTCAGACAATTCGCAACGTCGTACCCTCCCGACGAAACTGCGTTTGTAGAGACATTTCCCTCCCTATTGGGGCGCGTCGAAACGGTCTTCCTTGTAGCCGAGGCCGATGGCTTCGTACACGGCTATCTGCTCGCATTTGAGATACCGACGCTTTTTGCAAACGGCTCGATCCTAGAGATCATCGAACTCGTAGTCGACGAAGCAAGACGAGGCGAAGGACTGGGTTCGAGGCTAGTCAACGAAGCTCTCCAGATCGCATGGACCTGCCGATGCACCGAAGCCGTAGTACCGACGAGAAGGGCGGCTCCCTTCTACGAGCGTCTTGGATTCAAGAAAACGGCCGACTATCTCAAGCTATCAAAGAACTAGAACGTGACCAGAATTCGACCGGTCAAATATCGATCTTCCGGATAACGGACAGCGAAATTAAGGAGAACGGCTTCTTCGCTATCGCCAACCCAGAACTGTTCTTCGCTGCTCTCGAAGACAGCCCCCGGCCAAGACCTCTTTAGGATGGCAACCGCCTCTTTCTGACTTGCATCCAGCCCAACCCAAGTCGCGGTTATTTCGACAAGCCCGTCCTTGTGGCTGAGCCTCCTCGCCTTTTGAACGAGTAACTCGCGAATCGTATCGAGTTGCGTAACGATTCGAGCCTGGATTGGCACAATGTCCTTCTCAGCAATGGGTTTGCCGCTTGCGATCAATTGCGACCGAAACGTCTCGAACGCCGGTTTCTTTATGTAAGGCATCGGTTACAGCACACTCGCGGCGATGCTTGCCTTTCGAGCCAGCGCCGCCTGGACCAACCCCTCGAAAAGAGGATGGGGTCGGTTGGGGCGCGACTTAAATTCGGGATGCGCCTGAGTGGCCACGAAGAATGGGTGGGTGGGAACTTCGATCATTTCTACGAGCCGGTAATCGGGAGACACGCCCGAGATGACCATTCCGTGCTGTTGAAGTTTCTCACGAAAGTCGTTGTTAACCTCATACCGATGACGGTGGCGCTCCTCAATCCGATTGTGGCCGTACAGGCGGGCGGAGAGGGTGCCGTTCACGACGTTGCAGGGATAGGAGCCGAGCCGCATGGAGGCGCCTTTCGATTTGACCTCCTTTTGTTCCGGCAGTAAGTGAATCACCGGGTACGCGGGACCGTCTAACATCTCCTCAGAGTTAGCGCCTTCTAAACCGCACACATGGCGAGCGAATTCGATGACAGCGGTTTGAAGTCCAAGGCAAATCCCTAAGAAGGGAAGTCCGGATTCTCGCGCATACCGAATCGCGGCGATCTTGCCCTCTATTCCTCTGTTCCCAAATCCCGGGCCAACCACGCGGCCATCCACTCCCTCCAGTAGAGCTGTTGCCGGTACATCACCTTCAAGACTGTCGCTCTCGATCCACCGAATGCATACTTCGCTATCATTCGGTATGCCGGCGTGGGTTAGCGCTTCGGCGATCGACTTGTAGGCGTCGCCGTTCGACGTGTATTTGCCAACGACAGCGACCGTGCAGGTCCGTTTCGGGTTTTTCAGCGTGTCGACGAGCTTTTTCCATTCGGCCAGATTTGCGTCCCGTTTTTCTAAATTGAGTCGGGACGCGACAAAATCTCCCAGCCCGGCTTCTTCATAGGAAAGCGGAACTTCGTAAATGGTCGGCACGTTTGTCGATTCGATGACGGCTTGCGGAGGAACACCGCAGAAAAGTGAAATCTTCTCGCGCACGTCATGTGGAAGCGGCACTTCGCTTCGGCAAACGAGTACGTCGGGAGCGATGCCGATTTCGCGAAGCTTATAAACGCTGTGCTGAGTGGGCTTAGTTTTGACTTCTTGCCATGGGCCAACGGTGGGCACGAGCGTCACGTGAACATACATCGTGTTCTCGTGGCCCAATTCGGTTCTCATCTGGCGAATAGCTTCTAAGAAAGGCAAAGACTCGATGTCTCCCACGGTGCCGCCAATTTCAGCGATCACTACGTCCGCTTCCTGCTCGCGTGCTAGAGCGTGGATCGACCGTTTTATCTCATTTGTGACATGAGGAATGACCTGAACGGTCGCTGTCGTTGGCAAATACACGTCGAACGGCGACGCCTACAAGTCGATCGCCGAAGCGCTAACCCACGCCGGCATACCGA
>Ga0206931_1222_pt1 | contig 13070 bp, 14 predicted proteins | sample Alteio_BWOrgHeat_17_FD_152946 | JGI IMG/M metagenome (GOLD analysis project Ga0206931, IMG submission 152946) | Enriched cells from forest soil in Barre Woods Harvard Forest LTER site, Petersham, Massachusetts, United States -... | ecosystem: Environmental > Terrestrial > Soil > Temperate forest >...
TCGTCAAATTTGCCCCGCTGATCTTTGTGCCGCTCACCGTCATTTCATGTGACCCGTTCCTATTTGTCGAACTTCGGGAAGAGCCAGGTAAGTTGCGGCATATCGGGCACTGGTATTGGCAAAAGCAGGATGGTGGTCGTGATAAGCTCCACTTACACGTTTAGGGCATCCTTGGCATCTTCGGAATTGAGCTCGCAGACAGGGTTCGTTCAAACGGGTCGAAATCCGCAGCCTTTCGGAAAATGTCGGTTCGTGAATTCCAGCGGTTCTATTTCACTTTCTTGCCGTCACTGACTCGATATCGTTGTAATGACAGCACCGTGGCAGTTGAAACGGCCCGGAATTTCTCAGAGCACACAACAAATCGATCGGTCGTCTTGCTCCAATAGATGAATGGAGGACTGTCATCGTCGAACAACTCGTGCTCGATGTGAATGAATGTGCCGTCGGCGGGAAAATAGAGCTTGCCAAGATCGCCGTCGTCGTTTTCGCCCTCTTTGAGCACAATCCCGCCCGCCGGTCCGGCGGAGATCAACATGATGTTGGTCCAGGTTGATGTGTGTGCGATCGGGTTCGCATTTCGATGCACTTCGAAGAGTTTACGTTCCGAGAGATAATAAAAACCATCTGCACCAGCCGGCATGGAAGTCCATTCGATGCAAGACGACTTCGCCTGCATGGAGAAGGTCTTTTTAAAACGCGTTCCGCGCAGCTCGTATCCATTACCATCCCAGATGACGACAGTGCTGCCGTCGCTTAGGGTGACCAGACCCGTGACGGGGTCTTCCGCCAAATGTGGCGAAGCTGACGCTGTAACCGTTCCGTGCGGCAAGCCCGGTACCGGCCTCCAGCCCTTGCGTTTCCACCACCGCAAGCCCGGCAGCGGAATCCAACTCTTGCATTCCCACCACAGCGGATCGAGCAACAATTTGCCGACGTTAGCGCCAGGATATTGTTCTTGGAAAACCAGTATTCGATCACCGACAAAGCCACCTGCGCGTACGCTCATTTCAATGCCGTTCACGATGACGGGCAGGAGCTGTTCGGGCTCATTGTCCAGATGTCGAAACAGGTGAGGTCGGAATCGAACTGGCCTGGCGGCTGGATCAGTCAAGAAAAACAGCAGCCATCGTCCATCCAGCGCGTGAGCCACATTGGGAGCGTATTCATGTCGGGTGTGCATCACAGAAGGCGGCCAGGTGTTGAGGTCCCAGAAATTGGTTTGGACAGGATTGTAGTCGCTCGAAACCAACCAGCCGTCAATGACTTCGCATCCCAACGATCGGAAATTGGCGGAAAGTGGAGCTTCTTCTGCCAACCGGTACTTCACTCCTGGTTCGTTACCCAGGTGTTTGGCAATCATGAGGTCGGGATCGCCCGCAAACGCGCCCGCGATTGGGACGGCGAGGTCCGTCGCTTCCCAATAGGCCAGTCGCTGATCGGCGGCAGCACGCAGAATTCCAAGCAAACCTTTGAAGTGGCGCCGGTTGCCTTTCTTCATGGTCGCGATCTTCGATTCGACCCAGGCCAGGACTTCGGGAACTCGTTCCGCAGGAATGAACACTCCTGTCGAATAGTTCTCGGTGAACCAGGTCGGGAAGCGGCCATGCAGATGCGGAAACTCTTTAACGACTTCCGCGAACATCGGTTCGGGCGAAAATGCATATTCGCTGGGAAAATCAACAGCGAGGCCATCACCCTGGTCTTCCCATAAACAGAGGGCAAACCCACGTTGGTATTGGTGCTGCAACGAACAGGCGCTGAACTTGACTGCCAACTGACACAACAGGGACGCGGCCTCGTCGGGGTCGCTCTCGGTCAACGACTCGTGGACAGTGTCCCACAGCTCATCCGCGTCGGGAATGACACGGTCGAGCATCGTTGGCGTGTGCGAACGCCGAAGCAAGCGAGGAACGAATTCTTCACGAATGGCCTTTTCGCTGATCAGATGCAGGGTGCAGTCGTAACCCATTCCCGAAATCCTGAGCGAGCGGTTGGAGACTTCGAGCAGTCTCAATAGCGGAGACAGATTCCCGAGTCATTCAGGGAAAGCTTGTCAGATGAGTCTTGTGAAAAGTGACGTACGTCGGCTTGGGATAAGTTTGGATTCAAGGTGCCACGTCATCACTTCTCGTAATACGCTTGATCAATCGCGCCATGGCTGATGTCAACAGTCCAAACCTCGTCAGTCTCATTCAGTTTTGCTCTCAGCGCGTAGGCGGTCCTTCGACTGAAAGCATAGTTCCAAGTCAACTTACCCGCCGAGTCCCTTCTGGATTCCACTTGCAATATCGCTTCCGGATCGGTCCCTGTAACAAAGGCAAATACGGCACCGTCAGTGATTTTTGGATCGGTGCTCTCATAGCGATAGAGTGGCTGCTCGAGCAATCGGAGGTGTTCCCATTTCCGTCGTTGATCGAACCCAGGACTGACGTCGGCTTGAAACTCACGAGCGATGTTACGCATCTGGGCGAGTCGAAGGCGCGGCGATTCGACCGGTACATCAGCACCAGGAACGGGTTGAAATGTGACGCCTGCTTTCTTCGTTCGCCAGACTGTCGCACCATTTCTGACGACCTTCAGGGGTTTTTCTGTCAGAGAGTGAAAGGCAAAGTGCCAGCTCTTATCGATCGCCCGCCAGATGCAACCCATGGCCACGGGATTGCCCTGAGCGGTCCACACGAATGTTCCGCCGTGGATGACATTGTCTTGGTAATTTGGCCACCGCAAGACAGGTTCCTTACGAAGCGTGACCACGTTCTCCGCATTGTCGCCAACCGTGAATCGGTATTCCGCTGCCGCTCGATCGGCCTCATCCCGTAGTTTGTCGTCATCATCGGCCGGGTTTTCATCGACGCGATTCGGTGTCGCCGACTTTTGGAGCGGCTGCTCATCACCATCGACATCAGCACTCGCGACGGAAATAGAAATGATGGCAATCGCGATCAACAATGAACGGATCATCCAGTGATTCATCGCGACCCAATCTTTCAGGAAGCAGAACGGGGACACACCACTTTGCTGAAGAGTGTACCAGCCGAATCGCTGTTCTCACAGATTCAGGGGATCGACGTGGATCGACGTGCGGCCAATCAGTTGTGTCTTGCGTCCGAACGTCTCGTCGCTCGATGGAGTTGACCATTGGTCGCGAAAAAAACAAAGAGGACATTCTGCTTTCTCGACTAAGCAGAATGTCCCCTGGAATCGCCTTTGTCTGACAAGTTCTTGCTGCGTGTCTCCAAAATCACCATTCGAACATTCCCAAATTCAACAAAATTGGGATGACTAGTCCCAAACGATGATCCGTCGAAGGGGGCGTGCGTTATTTAGTCGCTCAGAGAGTCCCGTCATAAATGAGATCGATCATGCCGCGACCGCTTCTATTCGGAGTTTTTTTCACGCTGTTTGGAACTTGCTGGTCTGTTGGGCAGGATGTCAAGAACGATTCAAGGCCCGAAAGTGAGGTCGGCTTTGAAGGAAAAAAAGCTGGAGATCGGCGAGAGTTAGTTTCAGGAATCTTTTTCAGGTGGTGTCCTGCGGGGACGTTCACGATGGGGAGTCCGAGGGCGAAGGCGGAAGTCGGATATGACGATGGACGGCAGGGCAACGAGGATCAGGTTTCGGTCACATTGACAAATGGATTTTGGCTCGGTGAAACAGAACTAACCCAAGGACAGTGGCAGAACCTGATGAGGACGACACCGTGGAAAAGGGGAACTTTGGTCAAGAAGGGTGATAATTTCGCCGCCAGTTGCATCAGTTGGGACGATGCGACTTTGTTCATGCAGAATTTGACGAGTTCGGAGCGGCGGACTGGAGCACTTCCGGCAGGTTGGAAGTATTCGTTACCAACCGAAGCACAATGGGAATATGGTTGTCGAGCAGGAACGAACACGAAGTATTCGTTCGGCGAGGATGAAAGGAATTTGAGCAAGTATAGTTGGTCGGGAGGAGTTGGTGGAGGCGGAAACGCGAAGACCGAGCACTACGCACATCAAGTTGGGTTAAAGCAGCCGAATCCGTGGGGACTGAAAGATATGCATGGCAATCTCTGGGAATGGTGTGCTGACGGGTACGACATCCAGTTGAAAGGTGGTCAAGACCCAATCGGTGCCGTCAATGCCTCGAAACGGGTAGATCGTGGTGGCAGTTGGGCAAGTTACGCCGTTTACTGCCGGTCTGCGTCACGGGGCGGGGTTTCGCCAGACCACTGGAACGAAGACCTAGGCTTCCGCCTCGCTGTCGTTCCAGAGTAAGCCGAAGCCAGGGATGTCAGCCAGTTTGGATGAGGCCAAAGGAAACGGGTCCATATAACATATGGACCTATCCCGACCTATCCCCTTTCCACGCTTCGACATTAAAACTCTTTGGCTCCGATCGTTTCAAGCCAATAAAGCAGGTGGTCAAGATCTCGCAGAATAAGAGTTTTTGGAATTAAGTGTCTGAACTTTTCTGGAATCGTCGGCGCAAAGGTTGACGTCGTTGTGACACGAACCTGATCGATACCATTGTGTTGTTCTCGCAAGCCAAGAGCCGCTCGAACGATCTGATGATTTACCAGTAGTGATGGTTTGTACGCTTTCGTTTCATCTAAGATCTGTCGGCCACGCTTCTTTGCAGCGATGTCGAATCCACCGTCATTCGAAGGTGGCGATAGGGTCACCTCACTCCAGCGCGATTCGCGATAGGCTCCCGCAACAAACTCCTCGAACTTGCGATGCGAAGACGGGAAGTACTCCGCGAGTGACGGGTCCAACAGTAGTTCTTCTCGCAATGCAGACCACGCTTGTGTTGTAGATGCGACAATTTTGCCACGTTCAACACTCTGGCCGAGTTTGACGATCTGAGTCTGAAACAAAATGCCGGCATCGCGAATCACCGTCATTCCATAGGCAACGGCAGCGTATTGACCGTTTGGTTGCGGCACGACATAACCCTCGCCGAACTCCATCCAAATGTTGTTTGGGTCACGGTCTTCGATCTTGTCCACAAATCGCCGCTTGTACTTTGCCATAATATCACGCTTGCTCACTGTTCTGTGAATTCGCCATCTTCATCGCCTCCTCTGGTGTCGTGGACTGCGTGGGCGGCGATTCCAGGTCGCCGTATTCCAACGGGAGGCCAATGTGTTCGTTTAGGTTGCGGCCGATTTTCTCGGGCAAGCCACGAGCACGCAAGTATATGCGGAAGAATTTGTCCAGAGCGTCCATCGAAAAAAACAAAGGGGCATTCTGGACCTGTCCCTTTTGGCTTCCCGTCTTGGTCACTTCGACTCTCACAGTTGGACACTTGGTGGCAGAGGATCGAGATAGATAGGAACACCTCCGTCCATCTGCGACAAGAACTCGACCCTATTCTCTCCGTGGCTGCCCTGTCGGTATCGCAAGAAAGGCTCCAATGGGAGAAGTGGCCCGTTATCACGATGGATATAAAGACCAGGCGTAGTGGCCGTGGTAAGCTGCGTTTCACCAACAGCAGCAGTAGTATTAACCCAATTCGTGTTTACGGAAGAACAGACGCAATCACTTGGAAATAAAATTGGCGATGGGTTGAAAAGTCCCTCAACACCCCGCAACGCACAGTATCGCGTCTCGGAGAATTGATCCGGTATTCCTAGCACAAGTTCCGCAGCGCACAATGGCGCGAACATCGTTATGAGCATGTCGACGACGTCTTGACGATCCAACGATTCTTGGCCAGAGGGACCGTTATGCGATACCGAGTGAGCTCAGCGGTTGCGCAGAGAGATCCAATCCCGAAACGCTTTCTCCGCCTGTCCCTTCGGTCCGAAATCGAGAACTGGACTATACTGGGCTAGTGCTAGGCGCTCCAAGATTGTCTGGATAGAGCGAAGCCGGAGACCCCAAGGTTGTGGCCGCTCAAGCCCCCCTTTGAATTCGAGCTGCGCGCGAAGGGCGTCTTCCATGTAAATGGTGGCGAGTTCGCAAATCATAAAATGACGTGGCCAGTCTACTGGAGCAGTTTCGTCGTAGCGAACAAACAATATCGCCAATGGAGTAGGCAAGCGATCGCTCAATTCTCTAATCATTATTACTTCGTGCCATCGGTTGAATCGACCAGTTGAAATGCCGAAGATACGTCAGTCGCTCGCGTGAAACGGTTGCAGTCTGTCAGGAGTATCAAGAAGATGCCCAAGATTTTCATTTCGTACCGTCGAGACGATGCTGCCTATGTAGCGCAGTCCATTCGTGAAAAGCTGGCGGCTCGTTTCGGAAAGGCGAACGTTTTCCTTGATGTAGACATTCCGATCGGAGTGGATTTCCACGAACTTCTCAGCGAAGCAGTGGCGCAATGCGATGTTCTATTGGCGATCATTGGCGATCATTGGCTAGAAGCTCGTGATAAAAACGGTGAACGACGTTTGGACAATCCCGATGACTGGGTTCGGATCGAGATCGAAGCAGCTCTGTCACGGAAAATTCGAGTGATCCCAGTTCTTGTCGCAAAAGCGTCGGTTCCCCACACCACACAACTGCCCGACACATTGAGCCATCTCGCTCGAAGGACAGCAACCGAAGTCCGACCGGGGCGTGACTTTCAGGGACATCTGGATCGGCTCGTTCGGGACATCGCAGCAGCACGAGGCAGGTCTTTACTGCTGACGACTCTCGGTCTTTTCGTTACGTCATTGTTGGTCGTTTTCATTGTGTCGGCGAGCCTGGGACTGCTCAAGGTCGAAACAATCTTCCATCAACTCGACAGCGAACGTGGAAACCGTACGAGTCCGACTTCAATTGGGGCAACTCAGCGTTCGAACTCGAAGCCGTCAATTTCAACTCAGCGAATTGTGTCGGAGACTACAGGGAAGCCTTCGTTTTCGAGTGATCGAGCTTTTGAAGGGACGAGAACTGGTGACAGGAAGGAATTGGTTGAAGGCATTTTCTTTCGCTGGTGTCCAGCGGGATCATTCACTATGGGCAGTCCGAAAACGGAACAGGCGCGATCTGATGACGAGGACCAAGTTTCTGTCATATTGACCAAAGGCTTTTGGCTTGGTGAAACGGAATTGACACAAGGACAATGGCAAAAATTGATGGGGACACCGTGGAAAGGAGAAGTAAATGTGAGGGAAGGTGTGAACTTCGCTGCGAGTTACATCAGTTACGATGCCGCCACGGAATTCATTGAGAAATTGACGGCTCAGGAACGGAAGGCAGCGCGGCTGCCGCGTGAGTGGAAGTACTCGCTTCCAACCGAAGCTCAGTGGGAATATGCGTGCCGAGCAGAGACGAAAACGAAGTTCTCTTTCGGCGACGACGATACGAAGCTCAGTGAATATGGTTGGTTTAACGGCAAAGCGGACAATGTGAAGACTGAATATGTACATGAAGTGGGCATGAAGAAGCCGAACGCATGGGGGTTATTGGACATGCATGGCAACGTTTGGGAGTGGTGCAGCGACTGGTACGACACCAAACTTCAGGGGGGCCAAGATCCTCAAGGGCCCGCCTCCGGCTCGGATCGGGTGTATCGAGGCGGCAGCTGGTTCTTCGAGGCCGACCTCTGCCGGTCAGCGAACCGATACGCGGACTTGCCCGGCTACCGGCTCGACTATTTGGGCTTACGCCTTGCCGCAGTCCCTGAGTGACACGTTGCCTAGGATTCATCACGTTCGATACACGAGAACTCAATTTGGATCTGTCAACTTTTTGCTACTTGCTGGCGGTGTCAATTCAAGACAATAAATCCCTCACCCCCCCCTCCTCGCAAGGCCGGGGCGAGGGGCCACCAATTGGCGGCTGCGCCTTTCTCCATGATTCTGCTCTTGATTTGCACTGGCGATTGAGGCAATTTCTCGTGAGATAACATCCTCGATTGGGAGACGGTGTGATGACGTCCAACAAAAACTGGTGGAACTTGCCTGGATTCGCACTTCCTCTCCTTTTTCTGACATGTCTAGGAGACCAAACGGTCACCGCGCAGCAGCCTGACGCAACGGCTCTCAAATCGATGTCGATTGCGGAGTTGTTTGAGCGCATCAAGGCGGGCTCGGACGAAGGAAAACGTGGGGCTTCTACGGATCTCGAACGGCGTTCGCCAGAACGGTATCTTCTGGAACTGATCCGACGTTCGAGTCCCAACGTCGAACTCCGGCTGAAGCAGCTGCTCCGAAGTCGCCAGAACGAGCTTCAAGTCGCAAGGCGAGAACTGGAGCAATTGCATGAAGACCGGGACTCGAAAGCCCTGTCGAAACAGGAGGCGCTGGTTGAGGAACTTCAAAACAATTTCGTGCTGTTGACGACATTGCGGCGCGTGCAGAAGAAAACCGACCCTCTCGTGGTCGAAGTGAAATTCACGGACGATTACCAGGCATGGGCACGGAATGCACGGAAGTATTGGTTTCTCGCCAGCGGACCAGAAGCGGTGCTGGCCGCGGAACAAAAGGTGGCAACCGCTCGAAATGAATTACAACACGCTCGAAATGTATTGGAAAAAATCTCGAAGGACGATGATTTTGCTGCCTGGAAGAATCAGAACGAACTGGTCGAACGTGCCGTAGAATCGGTTGCTGACTTGGAATCAGATCTGAAACATAGGCGAGAATCCGTCAATGAGGTCGAAATCGAAATTCCGGCGGATTTCACCGCGACCACTCGAAATTTGCCGACGTTGATCGCGCGGCTGACATCGGCCGATCTCGAACGGCAGGCGATCTTCATCACGAAAGGTGGTGACTATCGATCGGGTCGATACGCGCGATGGAGAATCGAGGTGCGAGATTCTCAAGATCGGCTCATCCCCATGCGACCAAACACGAGCATGTCGGGGGGTGGCATGTTTCAAAGGGGTTTTCTGGAATTCGATCAGTCGTGGGAAACGGATTTGCGCATGGCCGACTACGTTGATCTTCCAAAACCCGGCGACTACACCGTCACGCTTGTTTACCACAACGAAGTTACGATTGCCGATCTTAACATCCCGTTGAAAAAGGGGGCGGACCCTCTCCGGGAACCGGATGATCTCGAGAATCTGTTGGTTTTCCGGTCGAAGCCGTTCAAACTCAAGATTGTCAAAGCACCGCGGCGCGTCGTCCGACTCGAACCGGGATCGCGCGAGCAAGCCGAGTCATTGATCCCGTCGCTGCCCAAGGAGGGGACGGTCAAGGTGCTGTTTTCGAAATACGACGACGGTCTTCACGATTTCGTTTCCCCAGAATCGGCCGAGGGAAAACTACTTAAAATGGATTGGCAGGCCGTTCCGGAATTGCTGGCCGCAATCAATGACCCCCAACGAGACCGCCATCAGAAAGCCTGGGCGTTGTCGTTATTGTATTCGATTGCCGGTGAACGAGATTTGAATCCCTTTCAGCACGTCATCGCATTCGGCTCGCTTCGTTGGGAACAAAACGCGACAAATTATGGGTCAGCAAATGGCAGATTTTCCGAGAACGACCAGGATTCATTGATTGACAAATGGAATGAACTGAAAAACGAGTACCTCGAGTTTCGTGAGGCAGAGCCCGTACCAAAGAAGTGAAGGAATCGCTTCAAATTCCTTGGCATCGACCAGGAAAAGGTATCAGGAACCGAATCCACGTTTCGAAGAACACTTAGCGTCAAGCGTTCAGGCATATACGAACTTTCCCGACATAATGGGGGGCCCCGAGAAAGGTGCTCCATCAGGGAATATTCCGACGATAGACCTTCAGTGAAACATGGGCGATTCCTCTGCTAAATCACTTCGGCTAGCGATCGTCTCCGCAAAGTTGTTGAGCGACTCTTTGCCTGATGAGGCAATGGCGAAGATCCCCATATAAGAAACGTCACCCGTCCAGCAGATCAGCCAAGACGCTCGCAATCTGTTCGGCATCGTCAGCGGAATCGGCTTGAACTGTCGCGACCGGAACGTCACCACTCAGAACGGTGATCGTATTGCCACCGATTGATTTTCTGATCTGCGGCCTTGGCGATTCAAAAACGATCAAAACAGGCTTCAGGTCGATAAGAATCTTCAATAGGCCATGTTGCCGGATGGCTTCTATGTCGCCGCCTTCGATCGCGTTCAGGACGGCCTTGACAGATATCGTAACCACTTTTCACTTTCTCAAACGAAAAAGCCTCGTCCACCACGACAGCGCACGGGGCGACAATACCGACCCTCATGGAACGGCATGTACCAAGACCACTCAGGAAATGACGAACCCATCACGAGTGAGAACAAGCCAAAGAACCGTTGGCGATTATTTGAGTTCATCCATTTCTCCGACTCGTTTCAATGGCTCAGAGGAAGTTCTTCTTAGCCGACCAACCAACCTTCCTTCTCGCTCCCCGAAAAAAACTTTCTCACGATGTCACCCTCTCGTAAGATCAAGGTTCAGGAGTTTTCTTCGAAGTCGATTTGCGGGGCTTGGTGAGCAACCAAAGAGTGAGGGCGGTCAATGGTATCGACGTGGTGTAATAACGGATGAAAACGCAGGTGGTTTGGGGATCACCTTCTGAAACCACACGAAATCCAAACGGTGTTGATGGCACTTCAGATGATTTCTCGGAAGAAGTCCAATCTGAAAAATCCGTTGAAGTGGCCCAATCAACCCTCGGCATGTTTGCCGGGAGCTTCAGTGTGCGGTATTGGCTTCGACTCCAACCCATTCCTAAAGGGCATGAACAAAACGTATCGAACGTACTCTCGTTGACCGTAACCGTTACGGTATCGACCACATACAGGCTTCGCACCCAACCGCCCATCAGCACCAACGCCATCAAGAGCGTCGCCACGCCAATCTTCCTTCTCCATCCCCGGAAAAACTCCCGCATGATTCACGTTCCTTCGGTGGGAATGGGTTTAGCGATTTTCTTCAGGGTCGATTTCCGTGGAGTAAGAATCAACAAATAGGCGGAAAGACCCGTCAGCGGGATGTCAATCCAATACGGGACGGCCCAGACTCCCACCGGAAAGATTCCGTGAATAAGACCTCTCCCGCAGTCGAACCCGCACCATAACCACCGCCAGCGCCATTTGATTGCGGCATTGTCCAACGGTTCTCCTATGCCAGACATCTCTCCGACCGAAGATGATTGCCAAAGCACCGGGGCTGCGGTCGTATTTAGTTCCTTATAACTTGTCCATCGGAGGTATCCGTCCTGTGAAGCGAAGACATGACATGGTTCTCCAATCGCAATAATCACTTGATCGTTTGTTCTCATGTTTCTCAACCACCCGCCCATGAACACGCACGCCAACCCCAGCGTCACCACGCCCAGCTTCCGTCGCCACTGCTTGAAACACTCGCCCATGATTCAGTTCCCCTCATTTGCAGCGGGTTCCGCGATTTTCATCGAGGTCGATTTGCGGGGCATGGCCTTCTGCAAAATAAAGCCCGTAAAACTCCACATGCCAATCGATTGCATCTCCGTCGATGAGGTTAGTTCCCTTGATAAAAAACTCTTCAGGCAACTGCGACATGATTTTGATGGGACGATACCACTTCCTGGCTCTGGTGAGACGAATCTGGCCGGTTTCTTGAGTGTAATGCCAAACCAAGCCCTCGTGTTGTGACACAATGAAACGATGAGTCGCATTGTCGCTAGGAATTCTGAATTGGTCCCCAATGTTCAGACTCCTCACCCATCCCGCCATCGCCACCAAGGCCATCAGCAGCGTCAGCACCCCGAGTTTTCTCTTCCATCCTCGAAAGAACTCACGCATGATTCCCCCAAACCAACCCACATCACCCCAACGGTCTTGCGTGCCTGATTCGCTCAGGGATACCATGTCAGAATGTCTTGAGGTCGTCAATCACGGCCAATGCTGGTCACGTTTGAGGCCAGATTGGAAACGGAGGCTCTCATCGTGGGTCGGTTCGATTTGCGTACGATCGACGACCACGATTTGTTGCCATGTCGTCTGATTCGGAGTGGATATTGAACAGAAGGTAACGAAGGCAACGAAGTAGGAGTTGGAAGGGGCTCTCTGTTTGCTCATTCCTGTTTCGCGCCTGGCAACATCATCCGAGAAACCGCGCCGACCAATTTGATGGAACTTCATCAAGAGTCCCACGGGGATCGAGCAGTTTCATGTAACTCATCAGTTGCGCCTTGTGGACTGGAAGGACTTCTTGGACCGCTTTGATTTCTATCAAGAGCGCGCCGGGGACAAACAGGCGAGGGACTTTCCCCAAAGTACAACTTTACCTTTGATCCTTTTCCCGCTGCTGAACCCCTTCGTTACCTTCGCTGCCTTCTGTTCAATTCCCCGGTTTGAAACCCCTGCAAATTCAAAATCCGCCGTTTGCCAAGTTCACACGAGCGGAGCTGCTAAAATCGTCTTGCCTGCTACGGGCGATCGATCTGTCTGGATTCGTACAAACCGAATGATCCACACAATGATTTGTTTCGACTCTTGTATTTTCGTGGCGGCCGAGCCGCGTCTGTATTCGAAACCGTTGTCGGAATGTTAACGATCGTGGACTCGCCTGTTCGTCATTCTCAACAGGGGGCAAGTCAGTTCAGTCGGGATTTACGGATCGTCCTATCCTCAATCATCACGTCGATTCCCGGAAGACCGCATTCTGGAACATTCAAGTGGTCGGAATGCAAAATGCAGAAGCCTGTCCCCACACTGATTCGGGTGCAGCCGGTCATTGGTGGTGTCAATGCAAGAGAAGAAATCCCCTCACCCCAACCCTCTCCCGACCACCGAAGCGGCGGTGCCCGGGCCGGGGCGAGGGCCCACCAATTCGCGGCTGCACCACACCGATTCGCACCATGAGGGGAGTCTTTGACAATGAATGTTCCGCGCAATACTCAGTTTGATTCGACGTGGGTCGCCAAGGGAGGCCCCAAACCGTTGCAACTGGCGCTGGCAACATTCGGGATCCTCGCCCTGGAGCTTGCCGTCATCCGCTGGATGGGCGGCCAAGTTCGGATTTTTGCCTATTTCAGCAATGTTGTGCTGATCTCTGCGTTTCTTGGAATGGGATGCGGCGTCGCCGTGGGGCCGCGACGGCCCGGACTGCTCCACTGGACGCTGCCGGGGCTGTGTGTCCTTTCGGCAGTGCTCGCGTTCTCCGAACCACTCGGCCTGATGCATCTGAAGTTTCCCGATATGTC
>Ga0206931_1223_pt1 | contig 13029 bp, 12 predicted proteins | sample Alteio_BWOrgHeat_17_FD_152946 | JGI IMG/M metagenome (GOLD analysis project Ga0206931, IMG submission 152946) | Enriched cells from forest soil in Barre Woods Harvard Forest LTER site, Petersham, Massachusetts, United States -... | ecosystem: Environmental > Terrestrial > Soil > Temperate forest >...
TTTACTAAATCGGCCAACGATATTGATGGATGAATGTGTGTTGCAATATGAAGATGGTCTTCAATACCATTGATGCGATACAGGTGACAATTAGATTTTTTTAAAATACCCCATATATATTTAAATAATTCCGGTCGGTTTTTTTTGGCTAATGTGGGTAACCTGTCTTTTGTGCTGAATACGATTTGGTTTACAGATTGAATGTATGTGCTCATGTTATGTGGTATAGGTTGAACCCCATCCGGGGTTCGGTTTCACAATTGTATTCTTCCACCGGGTTATACCCGGGGCTAATCGTATTTAACTCCTTCGGAGTTGTATGTGACGGTGAATTTGTAATCCGCTTTTTATTACTTCCCCTTAAACACTGGCTTCCGCTTTTCTAAAAATGCGCTGGTACCTTCTTTCATGTCTTCGGTGCTGAAGCATTTACCAAATTCATCGATCTCGGTGGCGTAGCCATTTTTTGTTTCGTCAAAAACAGCATTGGCGGCGATAATACAGGCGCCTACGGCGTATGGTGCTTTGCTGTTTATAATGGTGAGTATAGACTTCGCTTTATCAAGTAATTCAACCTGCGGTACAACATGGTTAACCAAACCGTATTGTAATGCTGTGGCAGCATCAATCATGTTTCCGCTCATGGTAAGTTCTAAGGCGCGTCCCTTGCCTATAAGCTGCGTTAAACGTTGTGTACCGCCATAACCGGGTATCAACCCCAGGTTAACTTCTGGCTGGCCAAATTTTGCGTTATCACTCGCTATGCGAAAATGGCAGCTCATCGCCAATTCGCAACCGCCACCTAATGCAAAACCGTTAACACATGCAACAATAGGCTTCGGCGCATTCTCGATCTTAAAAAAAATGTCCTGCCCTTTTTTAGCCATCATCTTGCCCTGCTCTACACTTGCACCAACAAATTCGCTTATATCGGCACCTGCAACAAAACTCTTTGGTCCCGCACCAGTAATAATTACAGAGCGTATCTCATGGTTGCTGTACACTTCATCCATCACATCATTAATATCCTGCATCACCTGCCTGTTAAGTGCATTAAGTTTATCAGGACGGTTGATTGTTATTGTGAGAATATTTTCTTCCAAAGAAGTAAGTATGGTTTCGTAAGGCATAGCGTAGTTATTTTATGGCTAAGATACTATTTGACTGATTAACCACAGAGTGAAAGGAGTTTCTGCACGGAGTAAAAGGAGTTTATTTTATTTCCTCTGTGTTTCTTCAACTCCTTTCACTCTGTGGTTAGTATGCCGGGAAACATATCAATTTTCTTTTCTACCTTTCTTCCATGAACCTGCTTGACATAGTTTCATACACGGGTATTTTCGTATTCGCAATAACTGGGGCGTTAAAAGCACGCACCTTTAAGATGGATGTGTTTGGCGCATCAGTACTGGCATTTGTAACGGCCTATGGTGGCGGCACCCTGCGCGATCTGCTGATTGGGGTACGCCCTGTTAGCTGGGTTAACGATAACATTGCCTTGCTGCTTGTATTTACTGCCACTGCCATAACATTTTTCTTTAAAACAAATTTTCACCAGTTCAGGCGAATAATTTTTTATACTGATGCTGCCGGGCTTGGCCTGTTCACCATTACAGGTATTGAAAAAAGCATGGTGCATGGTATTAATGAAGAATACGCGGTAATAATGGGTGTTATAACGGCAACCTTTGGGGGGCTTATAGCAGATATACTTTGCAACGCAGTGCCCAACCTTTTAAAGCGCGGGGAGTTGTACGCCACGGTAAGCCTTATAGGCGGTATTATTTATGTTGTAATGAAGCATCTTGAACTGGAATATAATACCAACCTTATTATTTGCATATTGATAATTGTTGCAATAAGAATATATTCAAAAAGAAAACGGCTTACGTTGCCGGAAATTTAGCAGGGTATTGATTATCAACTATTTTATGCTCTACAGCGTTGCGTGCCAATGTCAAAAATACCAGTTATCTTTTGGTTTGCCGAAGCTTTTTCTTCGCTCATCAATCTTAATTATATAAAAACTTATTTTTTAATATATTCACCCGAAATTCTGGAAAAATGAAGAAAATATTATTAGCCGCATCGCTGTTTGCGGTAGCCACAGGTTTTAGCCAAACGGCCAAACCATTTACCATTAATGGGTCGCTTACGGGCATAAAAGACACTATTTCAAAAGTTTATATACGGTATGCTGTTAATGATACCCGCGTGTTTGACAGCGCAGTACCCGTTGACGGTAAGTTTACGTTAAAAGGCAACATCAGCGAGCCGATACGTGCTACTGTGTATGTTAGGTATGCAAGCAGCGACCCTGCTAAAAAGAACATCTCAGGCGACAGGGATGTTTTATCTGCATTTGTTGAACCCGGCGTTCCGGTAATGATCAATTGCTTAACTGACAGCTTTGCGCACTCAGTAATAAAGGGCGGCACAATGAACGTGGAGTTTAAAAAAATACAGGCAAGCGAAAAAAAATATGACGACCAGCTTAACCCGCTGTTTGATGCTTACTCAGCGGCACGCAAGGCAAAGAACAAAGCCGCTACTGACAGCCTTGAAAAAATAATTGACAGGGTTGACAGCACAAAAACTGAAGATGTGTACGGCGCTTATATAAAAAAGCACCCAACATCGCCCATAGCTATTTATATGCTGCAGCAATATGCCGGCTATGCTATAGATGCTGATAAAATTGAACCATTGTTTAATAAACTGCCTGACGCGCAAAAGAAATATTCTGTGGGTGTTACGCTTAAAAAGCAAATTGACGTTGCCAAACTTACAGGCATCGGCAGGCCGGCACTTGAGTTTACACAAAACGATACACTTGATAAACCTGTTAGCCTTAGCAACTTTAAAGGCAAATATGTACTGCTTGATTTTTGGGCAAGCTGGTGTGGCCCGTGCCGCGCCGAAAACCCCAATGTTGTAGCAGCGTATAACAAATACCATGATAAAGGCTTTAATATTTTAAGCGTATCGCTTGACCAGCCGGGTGCAAAAGACAAATGGCTGAAGGCAATACATGATGATAACCTTACATGGACACATGTTAGCGACCTTAAATTTTGGCAGAATGCTGTTGCCCAGCAATACGGTATACAGGCAATACCGCAAAATTTTTTAATTGACCCATCTGGTAAAATTATAGGTAAAGACCTGCGTGGCGATGCACTGGCTGAAAAGCTGGCTACCATATTTAATTAACAACAACAACAAGCTTTTTACTTAAGGGATAATATCTTTTTAGAGAAGATATTATCCCTTTTGTTTGTAAATACAACATGATATGATTGATGGTATTAAAGATGGCCTCTGGAAACAATTTGGCGCTGCTATAGACATGCTGAAAAATGCAGTAACACTATGGCCTGAAGAGCAATGGAACGCCAATAAAAAATTGTTTTATATTACTTACCATTGCCTGGTATTTCTTGATTACTACCTTACCGTCCTACCTGCAAACTTTACTTCGCCCTTACCTTTTACAATAATGGAAGAAGGTGAAGTGCCTGCTGATGCATTGGATGATGTAATACCTGACCGCATTTACACAAGGGAAGAATTGCTTGACTATTTACAGCTAAGCAGGCAAAAGTGCTACACACTGATCGCAGCGCTAAATGAGGAAAAATTGCAGGAGCGGTGGATAGAAAACCCGGGCAATATGAACTATTCTGTACTGGAAATACTGCTTTACAATATGCGGCATGTGCAGCACCACGCCGCACAACTGAACCTGCTTTTACGGCAGGCGATAAATGATGCACCCGGCTGGGTAGCGCGGGCTAATGAGGCGTTATGATTTATTAGCGACAAAATATTTTAGAATAGTATTTCATTTTTTAGTGGCAATAAAAAACAGCGTTGTATCGCCGTCCTTCATAACTTTATTGCATACAACCAACTGCCATGTTGCAAAATATTTACTACAAGTTTGCCAGTGTATTTGCCTGCCTTGTTGCTTTTTATACCAGCTATACACAAACAACATCACCAGTGCAACATATTTTTCCACAAGGCACTATTACTTATGGCAATATTAATTATGCGGGAGACACAAGCCGGCACCACCTGCTTGATATTTACCTGCCTGCCAGTGCAAAGCCTAACACACCGGTTGTTATTTGGGTGCATGGCGGTGCGTGGATGGTGAACGATAAGTATGCTGACATGAGCTATATGGCCAATACAGTTAAAGGCTTTATCGACAGTGGTTACGCACTTGCCTCAATCGACTACCGTTATAGTACCCAAGCACCTTTTCCCGCGCAGATACAGGACTGCAACCAGGCGGTTGAATATTTATACCAAAACGCAGAAAAATATAAACTTGATAAACACCGTTTTGCTTTAATTGGTTTTTCGGCAGGCGGGCATCTTGCAAATCTTATGGGTTTATCAAATAACAATGATGTGAAGGAGTTTTACCCCAATGGCGTAAAACCACATTTTAGCATAAAAGCGGTGATTGATTTTTATGGCCCGGCAGACCTGCTGGTTATGGTGGGCGGGCCGGTTAATGATAGCATTCCACCACCAAACCCCAACCCAATGGCACTGTTATTGGGTGCCCTTCCGTTTGACCGGCCAGACCTTGCCAAAACCGCCAGCCCTGTTACATACATAGATAAAAAAGACCCGCCGTTTTTGATTATCAATGGCCAGAAGGACCAAAGTGTGCCTTATACCCAGGCGATATTATTAAGTTCGTGGTTAAGGCTTAACAACATACCCAATGAAGTTGTAATTGTACCTGGCGCGCCACATTATGGGCCTATGTTTGACGTGGAGTATATACGCAAGAAGATCTTTGCATTGCTGAGAGAGCGTTTGTGAAAACACTATAGTTATAAACCCTTAAATAGTTTATCGTTATGGATGTTAAAAGAAACTGGTGGCGCATTATTTCGCCATGTCTTATTGCTTCTATTGTTGTAATTATCGGTATAATAGACAGCTATGCAGACGTTAAATCATCCGATGGCTGGAGTATTTTGGGCGTAATTGCATTAGCCCCCATTTTATTAACATTGGTAGTTTGCGATATCGTTCTAAAACTAACCATCAAAAAAACAGCGATTCTTTGGCTTAGTGAAATTGCGGCCATAATTATTACAGCTATTGTAGCTTATTCATAATCCAACTACGTTAGTTAAATAAGGGAGGACATGTTTGTAAACCATTCCTTTAATCATAATCTGCAATTTTTGCTGCACATTTGCGGTTTACAACAACCAGCATGATATCAGGCCACCAAACCACACTGCAGCAGTTAGCCGTTCATAAAATTGGCAATAAGCTGCAGGATGAATTATATGCACTATCCAACCAACGGACAGAAATAAAAGATGAAACACTTAACACTATATTGCTTGAATACTTTTTAAAACCGTTTGAAAAAGTAAATGAGCGGTATAAAATGCACCACACAACAAACGAGTTGCAGTTGAACGAAGTGTACCATTTTGCGGAACTGATATTTAATGATGCAGAAAGTTTTCACGCCAACAGCAGGCAGCTTGCCAAACATTTGTATGATATTTCAAGCCACCCCAAAATAAAAGCGGGAGAGTTGTATGTAACATACTTTAAAGAGGTGCAACTTGATGGGGAGATGTTTGATGCAATTGGCATATTTAAATCAGAAACAAAAGAAACATATTTAAAGGTTGAAAAAGCTGACACTGATTTTGCCCTGCAATACGAACAGGAAGGTATAAACGTAAAAAAATTAGATAAAGGCTGCTTAATATTCAACACGCAAAGGGAGCATGGTTATATTGTTGCAGTAATTGACCAAACCAACCGCAGTACCGAAGCTGTTTACTGGATTGATGATTTTTTGAAACTTAAGATATTAAATGATGATTACACACAAACCAACAACACCCTGCAGATATACAAGAACTTTGTAACGCAGGGCCTTGATGAGCTTGAGGTGCCTAAAACAGACAAGATCGACCTGCTTAATCGCAGTATGAAATATTTTAAAGAGAAAGATGAATTTAACCTGGATGAATTTGCCAATGAAGTAATTGTAAACCCTGTTGGTGTAGAGTCGTTCAAAAAGTTTAAGTCAGAGTACGAGCAGGAATATGACATGCCTGTTACTGATAGTTTTCAAATAAACAATGCAGCCGTTAAAAAGCAGTCGCGTATTTACAAAAGCGTGCTGAAGCTTGACAGAAATTTTCATATCTACATTCACGGCAATAATGACTTAATTGAGCGTGGCTTTGATGAAGCAACAGGCAAACATTTTTACAAAATTTATTTTGATAAAGAAGCTTAGGTTAGCTTGTTTGGTGTATAAGATGCGAACATTGCAGATTGCGGATTTTAGATTGCCCCGAAGGGGCCACTTTGTGGCAGATTTATGCCAGTATTTATGCCGCGTTTTATGTATGAAGAACAACAAATGCCGCAAGCCATTAGCCGGTGGTTACAACATTTGCATTTTGTTTGCCGCATGCTTCACTATTTTCCGGTACAATTCATCAGGGTTAAAAGGTTTGCTCATATAGTCGTTCATGCCGCTTGTAAAGGCTTTATCTTTTATTTCAAGCATGGCAGATGCGGTAAGCGCTATTATAGGCAAGGTGTGGTATTTTTCCTCCGGCAGCCTTCTAACTTCCTGGGTTGCCTGGTAGCCATCCATTTCAGGCATTTGCAGGTCCATCAGCACAACATCATAGTCCTTTTGCTTTATCATATCCACGGCTATTTTGCCGTTCATAGCCACATCGCAGGTGCCCTGCCAGTTTTTTAACAGTTCCTGGGCAAGCAATATATTCACGCGGCTGTCGTCAACAATAAGTATCTTAATATCTTTTATGCTTCTTTTGCCGTCTTCACTACGAGTCTCTTCTTTTGCCGCCAGCTTTTTATCGCTGTTTTTAAAAGTAAGCTCAAATGAAAATACAGATCCTTCGCCGGGCTTGCTCTTTAAATTAATCTTGCTGTGCATGATCTCCAGCAGGCGTTTGGTGATGGTTAGCCCGAGGCCAGTGCCCCCAAATTTCCTGGTGGTATCGCTGCTGGCCTGTGTAAAGCTTTCAAAAATATTTTCCTGCTGTTCTTCCGGTATGCCGATGCCGGTATCTTTTACCTCAAAGTGAATGGTTACAGTTTCTTTTGTCTGGTTTGTAAGCATTGCAGATACAATTACGCTGCCTTCCTCGGTAAATTTAACGGCATTGGTTGCAAGGTTGGTAATTATTTGTCCAAGCCTTACAGGGTCGCCGATTACTAGATCAGGAAGCTCATTATCCAATAAGAGTTTTAACTGCAGCCCTTTTGATTTTGCCTTATGCTGTAATGCTGCTTTAATAGTAGTTATTACTTCTTTTATGTTCAGATCAACTTCTTCAATTTCAATTTTGCCCGCTTCTATCTTACTAAAGTCGAGTATGTCGTTTATGAGCACCAAAAGGTTTTCGCCGGAGAATTTTAATATCTTCAAAAATTCCTTTTGGTCTTCGCGTGCGCCACGCAAAAGCAGGTGGGTGAAGCCAATTACCGCATTCATTGGTGTGCGAATTTCGTGGCTCATGGTAGAGAGGAACTGGGATTTTGCAATTGCTGCCTGTTCCGCCTGCTCTTTTGCTTTCTTAAGGGCCTCGCTTGCCTCCTTCTGGCCAGTAATTACTTCAGTAAACATAATGATGCCGCCAATCTCGTCACGCTTCTCGTACCACGGGTGCATCTCCCATTTTATCCATTCATTATGCCCATCGCTAAGTGTTACATATTCTTCATCCTTTCTTAATATTTCTCCTTGTAAAGCACGCTCATGTAACTGTTTTCTTTCTTTTAATATAATTGGGAAGATGTCATAGTGGCTTTTACCGGTAACGTCTATCTCTGTAAGCCTGTAATCTCTTTTCCAAATATCGCTGGCAGCTATATAACACATGTTCCTGTCAAGCATCGCAATGGCAACGGGGGCAAACTCAATAAACCTTGTGAGCTGCTCCTGTTTAAGCCGTATGGCTTCCCTTGCCTCTTTTTGTTCCGTAACATCTGATATTGCGCCATGCAGTTTTATTACAACGCCCTGGTGGTTTATATGCGGCTTGCCAATAGCACGTATCCAGCGCACCACTCCATCTTTGCGCACAATGCGCAATTCATAGTCTGCAGGTATTTTTTTGTGAATGGCATTTTTAATGGCTGAATAGTAAATATCCCGGTCTTCGGGATGTATCATTTGCCCGAATACATCCGTTTTTGGGCCTGTTCCTTCCGGTGTAAGGCCAAATATGCGGAATGCTTCTGCAGACCAGGTATTGATGCCTGTTACAAGGTCGCTCTCCCAACTGCCGCTGTGTGTAAGTTGCTGGGTCTCATTCAGTAAAGCCTCGCTCCGTTTAAGCTGTTCTTCAGATTTCTTGCGTTCTGTAATATCGTGCCAAACCACAAGCATTACAGGCTTACCACTTATCTTAACTGTATTAAGCGTTACCTCAACAGGAAATTCCTGGCCGTTAAGTTTTTTGTGCATCCATTCAAAACTGTGGATACCGTTTTTTCTTGCAATGCCATCCATCTCAACAGATTTTTCATCTGAACGGCGGCCGTCGGGCTGGTATTCGGGCGAAAAAACAGAGGGATGGTAAGAAAGCAACTCAAGTTTGCTGGTGCAGCCTATCATTTTTACCGCAGCGTTATTGCAGTCAATAATGCCCGTTTCGTCAAACAGTAAATGCGCGTCAGTAGACTCTTCAAATATTACATCAAGGCGTTCGCGTGCATTTTTTTGTTCAGTAATATCCTGCATTGTGCCATAAGCGCGCACACATTTACCATCTTCAAAAACCGGGTAACCAAATACACGTATCCATACATCCCTCCCTTTTGCGGTAACCAACTCAACCTCCATGTCGTACGCGGTGCCTTTTTCAATAAGCGCCTCAAATGCTGCTTTTATTTTGTTGTGGTGCTCAGCTTTGTAAAATGCCAGCCCGGCTTTTACTGATGGTATAAAATCATCATCAACCTCATGAATTTGCCTGGTAACCTTTGTCCACGAGGTTTTATTGGTAAGCAGGTCAATTTCCCAACCACCAACCCGCGCTGCCTGGTTGGTTTTTGTAAGCAGGTCGCGTGTTTTGGCAAGGTCTTTTTCAAGTTCTTCCTCTCTAGTGATATTAATATTACAACCTGATACCTGCATTGGCTTGCCATCCTTATCGCGTTCGGTTACCCTGCCTGTGCACAAAACGGTTACTATTGAACCGTTTTGATGTTTATAATGCAATTTTATAGTAAACGGATTACCGCTAAGGCCAGAAATATTGTTTTGTATTGTTTGTGAGAAGAGGTCTTTGTCTGCGGGTACCAGTAAATCGGTAAGTGTTTCAGCAAGAGGTGGCAAGACATCGTCTTGATAACCCAGCATTGTTGTGAATGAGGGGCTTAGCCAGGCGGAATTGTCAACCAATTGCCAATCCCAATAACCTGTAAGGGATTCTTCAGGTGACAGATTTTGCTGATTTTTCATAAAGATATTAGCTAAGTTAACCAATTTGCTGCGCTCACATTATAACTATTGTTATGTTTTAAGCTTTTTTTTAATTAAGGTGGATATTTTTTGCAAGCTTGCCTGTTACCAAACCCAATTGCCGGGTGTTTGTTTAAAAACCACATTTACAGTTGCTGTTTTTAAGCAGAATTAAAGGTTATCGCACGGCGTGCAGGTTAAATAACAACACAAGTTGGCCGTAGTTAATTATAGCCAACTTGTGCCAATAAAGAATTTTTTGCTGGGTTTACCCGGTATAATAACCCAACTTAAACAGTTGCTACGCGGTTACACCTGCAATAACCGTGTCCCAGTCAAAAGCCGGTCCTATGTCTACCTTTTCGCCCGATGGCCTGAAGTTTACATGGGTTACAATACCTGTACTGGCCTGGGCATCAGCATCACTGCCAAACAAGTTGTAGCGGCTGTCTTCGGGCAAAAAGCTGCGGGGTATATTGTATTTTGTAGTTAAAAAACGCAACAGGGTAATAAGGCTTGTATACTGTGCAGTTGTAAAAGTAGCGTAATAACTATACCCCCTGTATACCTGCGGCAGCTCGGTATAAAAGTCGGTTTCATCAAGCGTGCAGTAAACAAATGCATTATCTGCACCCCACAGTTCGTTGCCTTTAAGTGTAAGCGGGCCTATGTTAGAAAGTTCAATTGCTACGCTGCTGCTGCTTATAGTTTGGTTGCCGCCCACGGCTTTTGGCCCTACATGGTAGCTCCAGTTTTTTGAGGCCCATAAATTATAAATAGTGCCATCCCGGGCAATTAAAAACGGTACTGATACATGGTTGCCGGTTTGTGTAAGGGTAAACAGGTCACCCTTAAGAAAGCCCTCGGTAAAGTGCACAACTATTCTCTTTTTTTCTACCAATTCTGTAAAATAATAGCTGGTATCGCCGTCGTGCCTTGTGCAGTCAACTGCATTTAAAGTGCCTGCGGGGTCGCCCGGCATATCAACGCTAAAAGGGGCCAGGTCAAAAAGTTTGCCATCGGCATCGGTTTTCGAAACTGCAAAATCCTGCTCCTGGTCTGCAATACTGCTTGCTTTCATATAGTTGTTTTTATGTTTGTAAGGTTTTGCAGGCCAATACTTTACAACATGATACGCACAAGTCATACACACATGTAAAATGCGTCTGCGTTTTACAGCGCAATATATATTCTCTCAAGTGGGATGTTATAAGCCGGGAAAGTTTAAACCTGCTGCACAATTTCGGGTTGCTGGTGTAACTTACGTATTTGTTTTTGTAAATGCAAATGTTATGGCGCTGTTACAGCGCTTTTTCCATAACAAAGTGGGGAATAGTTACTTCTTCAAACTCCTTGCCCGTAACGGAATAACCCAGTTTCTCATAAAACCCAATGGCTGTTTTACGGGCGTGCATGGTAATTTTTCTAAAGCCACGGTCATAGGCAATGTTTTCGGCAAATTGCAGCAGCGCCCTGCCCATGCCTTTGCCCTGCAGGCCGCTTACCACTGCCATTTGCCTTAGCCGCAATGTTTTAGCCGCTGTTTTGGTAAGCATGCAGCATGCCTCAAGTTTGTCATCATCAAAACAACCTATCAGTATGTCGTCTTTTTCCTTTTCAAGTTCATCATCAGTAAAAATAAGGCCAAGCGGTTTGCGCAGCATATTTAAGCGCAGGTCAACCATTTGCTGGTATTCTTTACTGCCGTGATCTATTATCTGTAATGCCATGTTGTTGTTTGGGGTGCTCAATTTAGCAATCATTTTTTAAAAACAGCGCACTGCTGCTAAAAATAACCTGTGTTTTAGAGCGGTTAACCGCTTTTCTGCAAACAAAAAATCAATAAAATATTGTGTTTAGCTCAAAATATATATTTTTGCGGCTGAACAAAACTTAAAACAATGTCAGACATAGCAACAAGAGTTAAAAAAATCATTGTTGACAAATTAGGCGTAGACGAAGCAGAAGTAACAAACGAAGCTTCGTTTACAAATGACCTGGGCGCCGATTCATTAGACACAGTTGAGTTAATTATGGAATTTGAAAAAGAGTTCAATATTTCCATACCCGATGAACAGGCTGAAACAATTACCACCGTAGGCCAGGCCATTACTTACCTGGAAGAACACGCTAAGTAAAAGAAGCCCCGTTTTAATGATACTCAGTAATCCGTCCCGGCTCAACCGGGACGGATTTTCTTACTTAAACCACAGGCTTACCATATATGCAATTAAACAGAGTTGTAGTTACGGGTATTGGCGCTATTACACCACTTGGTAATGATTTACAGCAGTATTGGGATGGTTTGGTGAATGGCGTTTCCGGTGCAGACTTTATTACTAACTTTAATGCAGAGAAGTTTAAAACACGCTTTGCATGTGAAGTAAAAGGGTTTGACCCGGTTGCTTTTTTAGACAGCAAAAAAGAAGCCCGTAAAATTGACCGCTTTACACAGTTTGCGCTGTATGTAAGCGATCAGGCAATGAAAGATGCCGGTTTGAACAGGGACAATGTTAACCCCGACAGGACAGGCGTTGTTTTTGGCAGCGGCATTGGCGGCCTTATTACCTTTCAGCAGGAGGTGATGGAGTTTGCCAAGGGTGATGGTACGCCCCGTTTTAACCCTTTCTTTATTCCCAAAATGATATTGGATATTGCCGCAGGGCAAATATCTATGCGGCATAACCTGCGTGGCCCCAATTTTGCCGTGGTTAGCGCCTGCGCCACAAGCACCAATGCAATTATTGAGGCATTTAACCTGCTGCGCCTTGGCAAAGCAGATATTATACTTACCGGCGGCGGCGAAGCTGTTATAAGCGAAGCCGGTGTTGGTGGTTTTAACGCCATGAAGGCAATGAGTGAGCGGAATGATGACCCTAAAACCGCCAGCAGGCCTTATGATAAAGACCGCGATGGGTTTGTTATGGGTGAAGCCGCGGGTATTTTGGTGCTTGAAACCCTTAACCATGCCCTTGCACGTGGTGCAAAAATATACTGTGAAATTGCAGGCGGCGGCGCTACAGCCGATGCTTACCATGTTACGGCCCCCCACCCTGAAGGCCTGGGAGCGCGTAATGTAATGCTTGCTGCACTTGATGATGCGGGTATGAACCGTGAAGACATTGACTACATTAATACTCACGGCACATCAACCCCGCTGGGCGATGGTGTGGAGGTTAAAGCTATAACCGATGTGTTTGGTGAGCATGCTTTTAAAATGAATATAAGCTCCACAAAATCAATGACAGGGCATTGCCTTGGCGCTGCCGGTGTTATTGAGGCAATTGCATGTATACAAAGCGTGGTACATGATATTATACCACCTACCATTAACCACTTTACTGACGACCCCGAACTTGACCCAAGGCTAAACTTTACCTTTAATAAGGCCCAACAGCGTACCGTGAATGCCGCTTTAAGCAATACTTTTGGTTTTGGCGGACATAATGCCTGCGTAATTGTAAAAAAATTCGTAGCTTAATTTTGTGAAGTTAATCAACGCGATTTTTAAGCGCAAC
>Ga0206931_1226_pt1 | contig 12881 bp, 11 predicted proteins | sample Alteio_BWOrgHeat_17_FD_152946 | JGI IMG/M metagenome (GOLD analysis project Ga0206931, IMG submission 152946) | Enriched cells from forest soil in Barre Woods Harvard Forest LTER site, Petersham, Massachusetts, United States -... | ecosystem: Environmental > Terrestrial > Soil > Temperate forest >...
GTATCATCTCATAATCTTCACCACCTGCTTCCATGAAAGTTTCCTTGCCCCTTATTGCAATTTCTTCCAGTGTTTCCAAACAATCACTAACAAAAGCCGGGCACAATATCAGCAATTTTTTCACCCCTTCTTTTGGCAGTTGCTCCAGGCGAACATCTGTAAAAGGTTCCAGCCATCCCTTACCTAAGCGTGATTGAAAAGACAAGGCATATTTCTCTTTGGGGATACCCAACTTTTCGGTAACAAGTTTTGTTGTTTCAAACACCTGGTGCCTGTAACACGTAGCGTGTGCTTTTGATGCAACATTGCAGCAGTCATTTACTTTTAAGCAATGGCTTTTTGTTGGGTCGCTTTTCATCAAATGCCTCGCTGGTATTCCATGGTAACTGAATAATATTTGGTCATACTCTTTTGCAAGGTGTGGCCGCATGCGTTCTGCCAGCGCCTGTATATAACTGCTGTTATTATAAAACGGTGCAACAATTTTTAGTTTAAAGGGATAATTATATTTCTTGTGCACATATTTCATGTATTCCACAGCTGTTTCAAAGCTGCTCATGGCATAATGCGGGTACAGCGGTACAATAATCACCTCTTCCAAACCAGGGTTAGCTTTATGCAATGCATCATAAGCAAATTTTGGGTTGGGGTTACCATAACGCATCGCCAGTTCCACAGGAATATCCAGCTTTGCCTGCACGGCTTTTTGCAGTTGTTTTGAAATGATGATAAGCGGTGAACCTTCACTCTGCCAAATAGTGCTGTAAGCTTCTGCTGATTTTGGTGTGCGAAACGGTACAATAATACCTTTAACTAATAACGCGCGCCTTATATAAGGCAGGTCAATAACCCGCCCATCCATTAAAAATTCATCAAGATATTTTTTTACATCTTTTAATGCAGTTGAATCAGGGGAGCCTAAGTTGGCAAGAATAACGCCTTGTTTTGCCATGCACTTTATATGTTTTGCGCAAAAATAATGGCATATCGGCGGTAAAGTGCAATTTTTAACTGGTACAGATATTTTACAGGTTGTGTAATGAAAACATGACAAATAAATGACAGTCAATTGACCTACCGTATGTTACAGCCAAAACCTGTGCGGTTACCTTTGCGGCATACTGATGGAATTAGATAGTGTAAGCAACATGGAGATAAACCAATTTTTTACAGCGGGTATTAATTATAAGAAAACTGACGCCGGGGTTAGGGGCCAATTTGCCATAAATCCATCGCAATATGTTTTACTAACACAAAAGGCGAAAGAAACAGGTATTAGTGAATTTTTTGTTTTAAGCACCTGCAACCGCACTGAAATTTATGGGTTGGCGCACAGCGCAGATGAACTTATACATTTGTTATGCAGCGAAACAGCGGGTGGGGAGAAAGAATTTAAACAGCTATGCTACATAAAAAACGGGCAACTTGCCGTTAGTCATTTATTTGAAGTTGCTGCAGGCCTTGATTCACAAATATTGGGTGATTATGAAATTGTGGGCCAGATAAAACAGGCAGCGCGCATTGCAAAAGAAAATGGTTTTATGGGCACATTTATGGAAAGGCTGGTCAATAATGTGCTTCAATCATCCAAAGCAATAAAAAGCCAAACCCAGCTTAGTGGTGGCACGGTATCAGTATCATTTGCTGCTATACAGTTTTTAAAAGAGCAGGTGGCAGATTTTAGTCAAAAAAATATACTGGTACTTGGTACCGGCAAAATAGGCAGCAATACCTGCAAAAACCTTGTTGATTATTTAGGCGCCCGCAATATTACCCTTATTAACCGTACTGAAGACAAAGCTGTACAGTTAGCCAGCGAGTTAAACCTGCAAACCGCCCCTTATGAAACGCTTGAACAACAGGTAGCGTTAGCCGATGTAATTATTGTTGCCACAAATGCAGCAACCCCTGTTATTACAAAGGCGGGTTTGTTAAACAGCACCCCCAAGATATTAATTGATCTTTCTATACCTAATAATATTGAGCCCGCCGCAGGGGAACTTCAGCACATTACCTTAGTTAATGTAGATGGCCTTTCCGCCATAAACGATAAAACTTTACAAAACCGCCTGGCAGAAGTACCCAAAGCAATAGCCATTATAGAAGAACACAAGGGCGAGTTTACAACATGGCACGGCATGCGTAAACATGTTCCGGTGTTAAAGGCTGTAAAAGCCAAACTGCATGATATGCAGAATTGCTCACTTTTTCAGTCTGCTTGCCCTGAACCGGCTTACGAATATCCTGCCTCACCTGAGGCCATTCAAAAAGTAATTAACAACATGGCCGTAAAAATGCGCAGCCAGCACCAGCCCGGTTGTAACTATATTGAGGCGATCAATGATTTTATTACCAGCCGCGTTAACTAATTTTGCCTGATGAGTACTGTTTTAAAGATTGGTACGAGGGATAGCCAACTGGCTGTTTGGCAGGCTGTATTGGTAAAAGATGAGTTGGCAAAAAGCGGCGTTGACAGTGAGCTGGTATATATTAAAAGTGATGGTGATATTGACCTTGTTACACCCATTTACGCAATGAATGTACAGGGCGTTTTTACCAAAGCGCTTGACGCAGCTTTATTAAGCAAAAGAATTGATATTGCCGTACACAGCATGAAAGATGTGCCTACGCAATTGGCACAGGGTATTGCGCAATCTGCCGTTTTAAAACGTGCATCGTATAAAGATATTTTTGTTTATAAGAATGAAGACGTAATTGAAAAGTGGGGGTTGCTGGATGATATAACTTCATCCTTTTCAGGCCCGGGTCTTCTTGCCACAAGCAGCGTGCGCAGAAAAGCGCAATGGCTGCACCGTTATCCAGGCCACATTATTGAAAACCTTCGGGGCAATGTAAATACAAGGCTGCGTAAGGTTGATGAAAGCAACTGGGACGGCGCTATTTTTGCCGCGGCCGGCCTTGAAAGAATAAACGTGCGGCCTGCAAACAGCGTTGAATTAAACTGGATGTTACCAGCGCCTGCCCAGGGCGCAATTATGGTTGTATGCAGGCAAGATGATAATGCCGCTAAACAATGCTGCAGTATACTAAATGATGAAGAAACGGCACTTTGTGCCAGGCTGGAAAGAGATTTCTTAAAAACATTGATGGGCGGGTGTTCCACCCCTATTAGCGCCCTTGCCGAAATAAGTGAGGGTGTTTTAGTTTTTAAAGGAAGCATTCTTTCAACCGATGGAAAAAACAAAGCAATAATAGAAAAAAGTTTTGCAGTAAATAACAATTTCAGTCCCGCCAACATTGGTGTTGATTGTGCCGCTGACTTATTGCAAAATGGCGGAGCAAATATTGTACAAACAATACGCAATGCAGCAAACTAAAATACGTATATTATGCGCCCGGCCCGTAGAGCAACACCTTATAACAAAGGCTGCGGAAAAAGCTATTGACATACAGGTGCTTCCGTTTATAGAAATAAGAAAAATACAAACCCCGGCTTTTAACGAGCAGCTCACCCTTCTTGCCTTGCAAAAAATAAATGCCGTATTTACCAGTAATAACGCTGTTGAAAGTGTTGCGTTAAATCTTAATATAAAACCAGGCTGGAAAATTTCCTGCATTGGGGGTATAACAAAAGAGGCTGTAGTAAAGTATTTTGGAGAAGAAAGCCTCGGGGTTACTGGAAGAAATGCCTCAGCACTTGCACGCAAAATAATAGACAATGGCACCATAAAAGAAGTGTTCTTTTTTTGTGGCGATCAGCGGCTTGATGACCTGCCAGAGACTTTGCGGGCCAATAACATACGGGTACAGGAAGTAATAGCCTATCAAACACTGCAAACGCCGCATGAGGTGGAAGAAGATTTTGATGGGATGATGTTTTTTAGCCCCACTGCTGTACACAGTTTTTTTTCTATGAATACAGTACGTGTTGATGTTATAATGTTTTCCATAGGTAAAACAACAACAGCCACCATACAGTCTTACTGTACAAACAGGGTAATTACAAGTGAGTGGCCCGGGCAGGAAAACCTGGTAGATAAAGTAATTGAATATTTTGGTTAAAAGAAAATTTGATAAAGGAATTGAAAGAATTATACTAACATGAGTGATTTAAAAAATGATCTGTTGATAAGGGTATTAAAAGGCCTGGAAACCGAAAGAACACCTGTGTGGATGATGAGGCAGGCCGGGCGCTACCTGCCTGAATATATGGTATTGCGTGAGAAGTATGGCTTTTTTGAACGTTGTCAAACGCCTGCGCTGGCAGCCGAAATAACTTTGCAGCCAGTGGATATTATTGGTGTGGATGCGGCCATTTTATTCTCAGATATTTTGGTGGTACCGCAGGCAATGGGACTGGAAGTGCAATTGATTGAAAGCAAAGGCCCCATATTACCCGCACCCGTGAAAACCGAAGCAGACCTTAACCGGGTACGCGTGCCGAATGTTGATGAAACTTTGGGTTACGTATTTGATGCTATTAAACTTATTAAGCAACAATTGAATGGCAGAGTACCGCTAATTGGTTTTGCAGGCGCCCCGTGGACGTTGCTTTGTTATATGGTGCAGGGCAAGGGCAGCAAAACGTTTGACGAAGCAAAAATTTTCTGTTACACACAGCCTGTGCTTGCTCACAAACTGTTACAGATGATAACAGATACCACTATCGCTTATTTAAAAGGACAGGTAAAAGCGGGTGCGGATGTGGTACAAATTTTTGATAGTTGGGGCGGCTTATTAAGCCCGGATGATTTTGAAAATATATCATTAAAGTATATTCGCCAAATTGTGCATGCCCTTAAAGATGAAGTTCCGGTTATAATATTTGCAAAAGGTGCATGGCATTCGCTGCAAAGCATGGCTGCAACTGGTGCACATGGTTTGGGCATTGACTGGTGCATTACGCCGCAATTAGCAAGGCAGTTTGCAAGGAAAGATATAACGCTGCAAGGCAATTTTGACCCCGCGAAGCTGTTATCGCCCATACCGGTTATTAAAAAAGAAGTAAGGGATATGTTGAAGGCATTTGGCAGGGGCAGGCATATTGCCAACCTCGGCCATGGGATATTGCCAAACGTGCCTGTAGACCATGCAAGGGCCTTTGTGGAAACGGTAAAGGAGTTTGGGTAGCAGAGACAGCCGGTAACAAAAAATGTTTTAACTACATGCTGATGGAAACAAAAACATTGTACAAAACTGAAACAAAAGAATTCAGGGGCAGGTGGGTTGATTATATATATGGGCTTCAGCAGCGCATTTGCAAAGCGCTGGAGGAAGAAGATGGCAAAGCCGTTTTTATTGAAGACGAATGGCAGCGTGGCAAAGATGGCAAAGGTGGTGGTGGCCTTACAAAAGTTATTGCCAATGGCAATGTTTTTGAAAAAGGCGGCGTTAATACGTCAGTTGTATATGGCCATGTTACTGATGTTATGCGCAAGCAGTTAAAACTTGATGGAGCTACGTGGTTTGCATGCGGCCTATCGCTGGTTATACATCCTTTAAGTCCTTATGTGCCGACAGTGCATGCCAACTAGCGCTATTTTGAGTTGTACGATGAAGCAGGCAATGTATGTGACCGCTGGTTTGGCGGGGGTACAGATTTAACACCCTATTATTTGTTTGAAGAGGATGCAAGGCATTTTCACGCAACGTTAAAAAATACCCTGCACCCTTTTGGAGCAGAGTTATACCCCCTCTACAAAAAATGGTGCGATGAATATTTTACCAACACACACCGTAATAATGAAATGCGTGGGATAGGAGGTATTTTTTATGACCACCTGCGGCCATTAGATGAAGCAGATGCCGAACGTTTACTGAGTTTTCAGCAGGCAAGCGGCAATGCCTTTTTAGATGCGTACCTGCCTATTGCAAATAAAAGAAAAAATATACCTTTCACTACCCGCGAAACGGAATGGCAGGAAATAAGAAGAGGGCGTTATGTAGAGTTTAACCTAGTGCATGACAGGGGTACTTTATTTGGTTTAAAAACCAATGGGCGTATTGAAAGTATTTTGATGAGCCTTCCACCACGGGCAAGATGGTATTACAACTATCAGCCTGAACCGGGAAGCGAAGAAGATAAGTTATTACAGGCGTGTCTAAAACCTATTGATTGGGTGTAAGGGATAGTAAGCTCTGAGGCTTTGTTAAATTGCTTAACCGTATTGACTTTTAAAATTTACTCAAATGTATTTGCAAAGAAGAAACAGGATATTAAGGCAAAGCCCCGCAATAAGAAGTCTTGTTGCTGAAACAGCTTTGTCGCCAAATGATTTTATTGCGCCGTTGTTTATTGATGAGGGCGAGAACATAGCATTTGAAATTCCGTCCATGCCTAACTATTACAGGCGCTCACTTGATTTAACGGTGAAGGAAGTTGAGGAATTATGGAGCATGGGTATTAAAAGCGTACTGCTTTTTATAAAGGCCAAAGACGAGGTAAAAGATAACACTGGCCTGGAAGCATGGAACCCCGATGGCCTGATGCAGCGAAGTATTAAGGCAATTAAAAATGCCGTACCAGGGATGCTTGTGATGACAGACGTTGCTCTTGATCCCTATTCTTCTTACGGGCATGATGGCATTGTAACAGATGGCGAAATTGTGAATGATGAAACCGTTGAAGCGTTGGTGAAAATGAGCATTAGCCACGCGGTTGCGGGCGCCGATATGGTTGCACCGAGCGACATGATGGACGGCAGGATTGGCGCCATTCGCGGAGGGCTTGAAAAAAGCGGTTTTACAAAAACAGGCATTATGGCCTATAGTGCAAAATATGCTTCGTGCTTTTATGGTCCCTTTAGAGATGCACTGGACAGCGCCCCCGGTTTTGGCGACAAAAAAACCTACCAGATGGACTATGCTAACCGTAAAGAGGCCATTAAAGAAACACTGATGGACATTGAAGAGGGTGCTGATATTGTAATGGTAAAACCTGCGCTTGCTTACCTGGATATAATACGTGAAGTAAAAGATGCAGTTGATGTGCCGGTAAGTGCTTACAACATAAGCGGTGAATATGCTATGGTAAAAGCCGCTGCCAAAATGGGCTGGCTTAATGAAGACAAAGCCATACTTGAAATACTTACTGCAATTAAACGTGCTGGTGCAGATTTGATCGCAACTTATTTTGCAAAAGATGCTGTAAAACTATTAACGCAATAAGGGAATTGCTTATTTATGAAAAAGAACATAATCGCTTGTCTTACGCTTTTAATGGTCGCCTGCAATGTTTTTGCCCAAGCGCCAAAATTTTCGCTTGAAACACCTGCTGGTTGGACAAGAACTGACACCACAAGGCAGTCCAGTAACAGTACGCTTGTTAAATTATCATCTCCGAAAGGCACCGTTGCAGGCAAGTATAAAGAGGTGATCGAACTTCTGGTACAAAATATATCTCCACGCATAGAGGTCCTGAAAGACAAGCTAAAAGAGGGTACAGACTTTTTTAAAGTAACTGCGGAAGGTCACACAACCATTGCTAATACCCCTTCTTATTGGTTTGAAATAACATTAAGACGGGCCGGTTCCAAAATAACAAACACTGAGCGCTACTACCACATCGAAAAAAATGGTGTATCATACATGTTTATATGTGTAATACCGGCTGAAAATTTTTCCCAATTGCAGCCTTATGCCGACGCAGTATTGAAGTCGTTTAAGGTTACAGAATAACTGCATATTGCTGTTTAGGGTTTAGCATCAATTAATACATTTAAATCAATTAAATTTGCAGCATATTAAATCTAAATGGCAGCGCCGGCGTTAAAATATATTACACCCAAAGAATACCTGCAAATGGAAATACTTGCTTACGAAAAGCATGAATACTTTGACGGGCAGGTTGTGGCTATGGCTGGTGCAAGGGAGGCACACAACCGCATAGTAGCAAATGTTATTGGTGAACTACATGCTCACCTAAAGGGTAAGACCTGTGATGTTTTTCCTTCAGATCTAAGGATTGCTACCCCATCTTCAAATTCGTATATGTATCCCGATGTAAGCATTGTTTGCGGCGATATCAAAAAAAAAGATGGCGAATTTGACACCTGCACCAACCCTACCGTAATAATTGAAGTAATGAGCGACAGCACAAGGGACAGGGATATGGGTTATAAGTTTTTTTACTATCAGCAAATACCTTCTTTAAAAGAATATATACTGATAGATTCATTAACATACTTCACTGAAACTATTTACAGGCAGCCCGATGATTCGTGGAAGTTTGATACGGTTAATGATATAAATTCTGCAGTTACCGTACGTTCAATTGATATAACCCTTCCGCTTGCCGACATATATTACAAGGTATCTTTGCCTTAGTATCTTTCACAACATTGCAGGTCTTTTAAAAAACATTATCATCATTAACAATTAAAAAAATTTCACTATAAACTTATTCCATGTATCAAAAAAGCAAAGAGCTATTTGAAAGGGCACAGCAAAGCATACCCGGCGGCGTAAACTCACCTGTACGAGCATTTAAAAGTGTGGGCGGCACGCCGCTCTTTATTGAAAAAGCAAAAGGTGCTTATTTGTACGATGTTGACGGCAATAAATACATTGACTACATCGCCTCATGGGGGCCGATGATACTCGGCCACGCGTATGAGCCTGTTGTTAAAGCCATACAGGACCAGGCTGTTTATTCTACATCGTATGGTGCGCCTACAGAGCTTGAAATAAAAATGGCTGAGCTTATTATAAGCATGGTGCCAAATGTTGATCTTATACGCATGGTTAGTAGTGGTACCGAAGCATGTATGAGTGCCATACGTGTTGCCAGGGGTTATACTGGCCGGAACAAAATACTAAAATTTGAAGGCTGTTATCATGGCCACGCCGACAGCTTTTTGGTGAAAGCGGGCAGCGGCGTTGCAACACTTAACATTCAAACGGTGCCGGGCGTAACTGCCGGTACAGCTAACGATACATTAACCTGTGCCTATAATGATTTGGAAGCGGTTGAAAGATTAGCGCAACAACACAAAGGTGAAATTGCAGCTATAATTGTTGAGCCGGTGGCCGGCAACATGGGTTGCATTTTACCAAAGGCGGGTTTTTTGGAAGGATTGAGAAAATTATGTGATGAAGAAGGCACATTATTGATTTTTGACGAAGTGATGAATGGCTTTCGGCTTGGCCTTGGTGGTGCGCAGGAAAAACTTGGTATTGATGCAGACCTTGTTACCTACGGAAAGGTTATAGGAGCAGGTATGCCGGTTGGTGCATTTGGTGGCAAAAAACATATTATGCAGGTTGTGGCACCGTTAGGTAACGTTTACCAGGCGGGCACATTAAGCGGCAATCCAATCGCTATGATCGCAGGTTACACATTATTATCTATTTTAAAAGAACAACCCCAGTTATTAAAAGAGCTGGATGATAAAACTGCATATTTAAAAAACGGTCTTGATAAAGTATTGTTGGCATCAGGCACGCCTTACGTGATCAATTATTTAGGCTCAATGATAAGCATACACTTCAGCACTCAGCCTGTTACCGATTTTGCTACTGCTGCATCAGCAGACAATGAATTGTTTAAAAAGTATTTTCATGCTATGCTCAGGCGTGGGGTGTATTTACCACCTTCTGCATTTGAAAGCTGGTTTTTAAATAACGCACTCTCGTATGAAGACCTCGATGCAACTATAAAGGCAACCGAGGAAAGTTTAAAGGAGATATTGTAGAAGTTTCTAAAAATCCTGGTTTTATTATCTTGCTTCTTCCTCTGTATCAAACCTGTCAACAGCATGTATGCCCGGTAGTTTTTTCAGGCGTTCAACCAGTTCACTAAGCTCCTCTTTGTCGTGCACAAACACTTTAATAGAGCCCCTGAACAACCCTTCCTCGCTTTCAATAGTGAGGGCTGAAATATTCACACGCATTTCACCACTTATAACATTAGTTATTTTGTTTATCACGCCCACGTCGTCAATACCAATTATCTTAAGCCCGGTGAGGAACGATATTTCTTTATTTTTCGCCCATTTTGTTTTTACTATACGCTCACCATGGTTGGCCATCATTTGCGGGGCATTTGGGCAACTTGTACGGTGAATAATAAGGCCTTTGCCAGGGCGTATAAAGCCAAATACATCATCGCCCGGTATGGGGTTACAGCATTTGGCAAGCGTGTACATTATTTTATCGCTGCTCTCACCAAAAATAATAAGTTCAGAATCTTTTTTTGATGGTGTGTGATGTTTTACTTCCGCATCATGATGTTTTGTTTCTGTAACTGGTTTGGCCTGTGGTTTGGGCTGCTCCAGCTTGTCGCCTAAAACATTAAAATCCTTCAGTTCTTTAAGGTCAATCAGCTTTACCGCTATGTTGTAAAACAGGTCTAATTGCGAAGCAACTTTATAAAAATTCACCAGCTCATCAATGTTGTGCTGGTTATACGCCGCCCCCAGACCTTCAAGGCGGCGCTGCAGGGTATATTTACCGTCATCAGCCACCTTTCTTTTTTCCTCTCTTAGTGCGTCTTTTATTTTGCTTTTTGCCTTGGCAGAAACAACAAAATTCAGCCAATCTTCAGTGGGTTTTTGTTTTTGGCTGGTTATTATTTCTACCTGGTCGCCGCTCTTCAAACGATAGCTTATCGGCACAAGCTTATGGTTTACTTTAGCCCCAATACACCTGCGCCCTATTGCAGAGTGAATGGCAAAAGCAAAATCAAGCGCGGTTGAATTTATCGGCAGCATTTTTACATCACCCTTTGGTGTATACACATAAATTTCTTCTGCAAGAAAGCTGGTTTTAAAATCCTGCAAAAAATTAATGCCATCCATATCCTGCGTGCTTATGGCCTCGCGTATTTGGCCAAACCATTTATCAAACCGGTCTTCGTCATTGCTGCCTTCTTTATATTTAAAGTGCGCTGCCAATCCTTTCTCGGCAATTTCATTCATGCGCTTGCTGCGTATTTGCACTTCAACCCAGCGGCCCTGGGGGCCCATCACAGTTGTATGCAGTGCCTCGTAGCCATTGTTCTTTGGTTTGCTCAACCAATCACGTAATCGCTCGGGCGATGGTGAATATTGATCAGTAATAAGCGAGTATACCTTCCAGCAATCTTCTTTTTCTTTTTCGGGCGGCGAGTTTAAAATAACGCGTATCGCAAAGAGGTCGTACACTTCTTCAAATGCAACACCTTTCTTTTTTATTTTATTCCAAATAGAATGGATGCTTTTTGGCCTGCCGTAAATATCAAAATCGTAACCAAGGGCTGTAAGTTTTTCTTTCAGCGGTTTAATAAATTCGTTTATATAACGGCTACGTTCGCGTTTGGTATCGTTGAGCTTGCGGGCAATATCTTTATACGCTTCCGGTTCAAGATATTTCATGCTAAGGTCTTCCAGCTCTGTTTTAATATTATACAGCCCCATGCGGTGCGCAAGCGGTGCATATACCCAAATAGTTTCACTGGCAATTTTTAATTGCTTTTCCTTTTTCATGTAATCCAGTGTGCGCATATTGTGCAGGCGGTCTGCCAGCTTAATCAATATCACACGCGGGTCGTTGGTAAGCGTAAGCAATATCTTTTTAAAATTCTCAGCCTGTGCGCTTGTATTGGGGTCAATTACGTTTGATATTTTGGTAAGGCCGTCAACTATGCGTGCAATCTCGCTGCCAAACTCCCGTTCAACATCTTCAAGGGTAACATCCGTATCTTCAACAGTGTCATGCAGCAAAGCGCAGATGGTTGAACGTACGCCAAGACCTATTTCTTCAACACAAATCCTTGCTACGGCCAGGGGGTGCAAAATATAAGGCTCGCCGCTCTTGCGGCGCATGGTTTTGTGGGCGTTTGCAGCCGTTTCAAATGCTTCACGCAATAATTCTTTATCGCCTGTTTTAAGATTTGATCGTATGCTGCGTAACAAAGCCCGGTATTGCCGGAGAATTTCTTTGCGTTCCTGTTCTTCGGTAAGGTTATATTTTGGCAATGGTGCCTCTAACACATTAAACTGCTCTTCAGCCATAAGATAACGAATTTACGAAAAAAAGGCCATAGTTTTTAATCGTATCCAAATACCATGTTCTGCTAAACTGGGCGACCACCTCAGAGCTTAAATGCACCCACTTTACTATAGAACGCAGCGGCAATAATATGCTATACCGATTAGCATCACCCATTGATGGTATGTAATTTACAATTGTATTTTTAACAATTATTTTTTACCACGTATATTTACCATCACAACTTATTCTGTATGAAAAAAATTGCCACCCTTTTATTGCTGCTCGTTGTTGCCGCATGCCTCAATGCCCAATATAAAGCCAATAAATTGTTATTCGGCGTTGCATATTATGATGAATATATGCCTTACGACAGGCTGGATAAGGATGTCGAAATGATGAAAGCCGCAGGTATAAACGTAGTGCGTATTGCAGAATCTACCTGGGGTACTGTTGAGCCGCAGGATGGCGTGTACGATTTTTCGCATATTGACAGGGTGCTTGATGCTATGAACAAAGCAGGCATAAGCGTAATTATAGGTACGCCAACGTATGCAGTACCAACATGGCTTGCTAAAAAATACCCCGATGTACTGGCTATTACAGCACGTGGGCAAAACCAATATGGTGCGCGGCAGAATATGGATATTACCAATGTGCATTTTAAATATTATGCTGAAAGAGTGATACGTAAAATAATGGAGCACGTTAAGAACCACCCTGCCATTATTGGTTACCAGCTTGATAACGAAACTAAATCTTATGGCACTGCAGGGCCTGAAGTGCAAAAGCTTTTTGTGCAGTATATGAAAAATAAGTTTGTAACGCTTGACAGCATCAACCACGCTTTTGGACTTGATTATTGGAGTAACCGTATAAACAACTGGGACGATTTTCCTTCTACCACCGGCACTATAAACGCCAGCCTTGCCGCTGAGTTTGCAAAATTTCAA
>Ga0206931_1227_pt1 | contig 12837 bp, 12 predicted proteins | sample Alteio_BWOrgHeat_17_FD_152946 | JGI IMG/M metagenome (GOLD analysis project Ga0206931, IMG submission 152946) | Enriched cells from forest soil in Barre Woods Harvard Forest LTER site, Petersham, Massachusetts, United States -... | ecosystem: Environmental > Terrestrial > Soil > Temperate forest >...
CCAAGTTAAGGGATGGTTTGCTAACTAATTTGATACTTGAATAAAAGAGCTATGCAAAAAATATTTTTACTGTTTATTGGCCTTGTAACTGGCCAACTATTGTTTGCACAAACAGAAGACTCATTGCAAAAAGTTGCAATGAAGCAGGCCCAGGCAGGGGATTTTGATGCGTCATACCGCACGCTTAATGCGGCGCTGAAACAAAAACCGAATGACCTGGCCTTGCTTAAAGACCAGGCATATATATGTTACCTAAAAAGAGATTTTGTAACTGGACTTACCGTAAGCCAGGCATTGGTGCAGCGCCCGGATGCAGACGAACAGTGCTACCAGATAATGGGGAACATTTATAAAGAGCTGGCTGAATTTAAAGAAGGCGCGAAAATGTATAGGTCTGCCCTGCAAAAATTTCCGGCAAGCGGGGTGCTGTATAGTGAATACGGTGATTTGCTGATGCAGGACCATGATATGAAAGACGCAATCAGCACCTGGGAGAAGGGCATACAGGTTGATGTTAACAACAACAGCAATTACTACTATGCATCAAAATATTATTTTGCAACCAACAACCTGTTATGGGGCCTGCTATATGGTGAAATATTTGTAAACATCGAAAGCTATACACAACGCACCACCGAAATAAAGGACCTTTTGTATGCTGGTTATAAAAAACTGTTCACAGGTAACACATTACAGTCAACCAATTCAGGAAGTAAAGGCATAGCCAAAGCTATTTCCGACGTATTGGTAAAAGACGCTTCACCAATATCCGGCGATACTATACTGGCAATATCTGCCATACGAACAAAATTTATTGTTGACTGGGTAAATTCGGGGCAGGCAAAGGTGTACCCGTTTCGCCTTTTCGACCTGCACCGCCAGCTGATAGAATCCAAAGCATTTGATGCCTATAATGTGTGGCTGTTTGGGGCCTCTGCCGATGAAAAAAAATATAATGCCTGGCAAAAACAAAATGCTGCCCAGGTAGACCAATGGCAGCAACTGCTGCACAATGTTGTATTTAAGATTCCAGCTGGGCAATATTATACCGATTAGTTTTATTCGTGGAGTGTATTCGCAGCTTCGCCCTGTAAGGACGATTCCTTAGTGGCAATTTGTGCCAAACATCCCGCCCAAAACTTAGCGTAAAGTTTTTTTTCAAAAACAGTAGCAATTTATATTGCCATTACATTTGCTGTATGACACATATTGCCCATGCGCCCGATGGTTATGTAAAAACTGAAGTGCACAATCATATAGCCACAATTGAGTTTTTTCACCCGCAAAGTAACTCCCTGCCCGGCAAATTGTTGTACGAACTGGCGCACGAAATAACTGTAGCCGGCAACAACAATGTGGCGCGTGTAATTGTGCTTCGCTCGGTTGGCGAAAAAGCATTTTGTGCGGGGGCTTCATTTGCTGAACTGGTTGCAATAAAAAATGAGGCTGAAGGGTTGCAATTCTTCAGCGGGTTTGCTTATGTTATTAATGCCATGCGCCACTGCAATAAATTTATTATAGCCCGCATACAGGGCAAATGTGTAGGTGGCGGGGTGGGCCTTGCTGCCGCCGCAGATTATGCCTTTGCCACCGAACATGCTGACGTTAAACTTAGCGAACTGGCAATTGGCATTGGCCCCTTTGTTATTGGCCCGGCAGTGGAAAGAAAAATTGGCTTGGGAGCGTTTTCGCAACTAAGCATTAATGCAACCGAATGGCAAACTGCCGCATGGGCGCATGCAAAAGGATTGTTTACCGAGCTGCATGCACACTCGCACGACATGGACAAAAGCATAGCCAAGCTTGCAGGTACACTTGCTGCTTGCAACCCCGAGGCTATGGCTGAAATGAAAAAAATGTTTTGGCATGGCACCCACAACTGGAATGAATTATTAGGCGAACGCGCAGCCATCAGTGGCAGGCTGGTTTTAAGCGATTTTAGCAAAAAGGCAATTGAAGCGTTTAAGGCAAAGGCAAAATAAAAAATCCTGTCATCTGCAAAATCTTCCCAATCCGCGTTCCATAACTCCGCTCCTGTAACGCAACATCCAATTATTGCAGCATATTATACAGAATCAACAATTAATCCCTAATTTCCTTCCTTCAAACCAAAACAACTTGCCATGATAATTATACAGCTGGTTATTTTGTTGGGCATGATATTGATTGGCTCGCGCCTGAAGGGTATTGGGCTGGGTGTTATGGGCATGGTTGGGTTGTTGCTGTTCATCTTTGTATTTCACCTGCACCCTACCGAGCCGCCTCTTGATGTTATGCTTATAATTATGGCTGTTGTTACAACCGGGGCAGCCATGCAGGCCGCGGGCGGGTTGGATTACCTGGTAGGCGTTGCCGAGCGTATTATACGCAGCAACCCTGCACGTATTACATTTTATGCACCACTCACAGTATTTTTCCTTTGCCTTTTTGCCGGCACATCGCATATTGTATATTCAGTGTTGCCAATTATTGCAGAAGTCTCCGCCAAAAAAAGAATTCGCCCTGAAAGGCCCATGAGCATTTCTATCATAGCATCTCATATTGCTCTCACCGGCAGCCCCATGAGCGCCTGTACGGCGGCCCTGGCAGGCATCCTGGCGTATGGAGGTGCCGCGGGTGATATTATGAAAATATGTATACCGGCATGTATCATCGGTGTATTGGCTGGTGCGGCCTCTGTTTGGAAGATGGGTAAAGAGTTGCATGAAGACCCTGAGTTTTTGGAGCGTATGAAAGACCCGTTGTTTGCAGCTTCGGTTGATGCATCTGAAGCCGGTATAAAAAAATCAGTAAAACCCGGCGCCAAAACAGCGGTGCTTATCTTCACCCTCACCATATTGGCAGTAGTAATGTTTGGCATTTTTCCTTCGCTCATTCCAAACCTTGGTAAAGGGGCGGAGAATGTTATCATCAAAGCAAATGGGGATTTGAAAATGCCTACGGTAATTATATTATTGGCGCTATCTGCAACTGCTCTTATTCTCCTCACCACAAAAACAAAAGCAATTGAAGTTAGCCGCAGCAGCCTGTTTGCTGCCATGGGCACTGCAACCATTTGTGTGTTTGGCGTGGTTTGGATGAGCAGTACTTTTATTGGCGCCAACCAGGATATAATAAAGCATGTGTTTGGCGATATTGCTAAACAATACCCCTGGACATTTGCCATTGCCATTTTTATAATGGGTGCCTTTATATTCAGCCAGGCCGGCACTACAAAAACCATGATGCCGCTTGCTATAACGTTGGGCATCGCCAACCCTGCATTAATTGCTATGTTCCCCGCTGTGAACAGTGATTTTGTTTTGCCCGGTTACCCAACTTTATTGGCCGCCGTTGATTTTGACAGAACAGGTACCACCAAAATTGGCAAGAACATTTTAAATCATAGTTTTTTGCGACCTGGAATAGTGGCGATTGTTGTGGCCATTGCTGCCGGTTTTGCTTTGGAGATGATAATATAAACCCCGGGAGTGGGGAAAACAACTAACCACAGTGTACACAGAGTTAAAGAATGCACAGAGTAACACTCCGTGAAACTCCATAAAAAACTCTTTTAACTCTGTGGTTAAGTAAAACCAGGAAATAATATTTGAAAGGATGATGACATTTGACGAAAAAACTTTACCTGTTTACTGCGATAAGCTTGCGGCAAAGGATAAACACCTTAAAGCGATAATTAGCGAACACGGTTACCCCCCATTTTGGAACCGCACAGCAAGTTTTGCAACGCTTATACATATTATACTTGAGCAGCAGGTCTCGCTGGCATCTGCCAAAGCCGCTTTTTTAAAGCTACAGGAAAAGATCGGCCACATACAGCCTGAAAAAATATTACTGCTTACTGATGAAGAAATGAAGGCTTGTTATTTCAGCAGGCAAAAAATAGTTTATGCAAGGCATCTTGCAACAGCCATAGTAAATAAAGAGTTGGTTATTGAAGACCTGGAGAAGATGAGCAATGATAATATTCGCTTATTGCTCAAAAAGCTAAAAGGCATTGGCGATTGGACGGTAGATGTGTTTTTGATGATGGTATTGCACCGCACCGATTTTTTTCCACCCGGCGACATTGCATTAATGAAAAGCGTTAAAGAGGTAAAAGGCCTGCCAATGGACACGCCCCGCGAGGAATTGCTGCAAATAGCCGAAGTATGGAAACCTTACAGAACTGTGGCTGCCTTTCTTTTATGGTTTGTGTATTTAAAAAGAAGAAATATCGAACCGTAGAACCACGATTTGTGGGATTTATAAGGATTGGATGGGAAAATGGTATTAGAACCATGATTTGAGGGATTAAAAAGGATTGGTGATGGAAAATGGTGTGTAAACTTGGGTATCTCCTCAAAATCCTTCAAAAAATCCAATAAATCATGGTTCTACAAATCATCATACATATACAGCGGGTCAATAGGAGTATTGGCGTCCATCTCAAAAACAGGCTTAATTATGCCATTGCTAAGGCCATATACCCAGCCATGCAGTTGGGGCCTCTGGTCACTTTTCCACGCCCGCTGAATGATAGATGTTTTTGCAAGGTGCATTACCTGCTCTTTTACATTTAATTCGGTTAGCAGGTTGGCCCGCTCCTCAACATCTTCAATCGCATCCAGCTCTTCTTTATGCAGGCGATAAACATCTTTTATGTTACGCAGCCACATATTAAGCACCTGTTTGTAATCGTGGTTTGTCATGGCAGCTTTTATGCCACCGCAACCATAATGCCCGCATACAATAACATGCTGCACTTTAAGGTGCACAACAGCAAATTCAAGTACGCTCAGCAGGTTAACATCAGTATGTATAACAAGGTTGGCAATATTGCGGTGTACAAAAATCTCACCGGGGTGCGTGCCCGTTATCCTGTCAGCAGGTACGCGGCTGTCACTGCAGCCTATCCATAAAAACTGCGGGGTTTGTAAATGTTCAAGCCTTTCAAAATATTCCGGGTCTTCTGCCAGCATCCTTGCGGCCCAGGCCTTGTTATCATTCAGTAGCTTATCGTATGGTTGCATTTCATAAATTTAGTTGTATAAAAATACACACTAATTAAGCTTTTGTTTTAAACCTGCATTATCTAAAACTTAATTCTGCCTATATATTAAGGCCGCCACAGGTGCTTATTACCTGGCCCGTAATATAGCTGCTCATACTACTGGCTAAAAACAAGGTTGTATCTGCAATTTCTTCTGCCCTTCCAAAACGACCCAGCGGAATTTTCTTCAAAAACTCGTCCGCACCTGCACCTTCTTTTAAGTAGTGGGTCATATCTGTTTCAATAAAGCCCGGTGCAATGGCATTGCAGCGTATGTTTCGGCTGCCAAGCTCTTTTGCAACAGATTTTGTAAAGCCAATAATACCCGCTTTACTGGCCGCATAGCTTGATTGACCTGCATTTCCGCCAATGCCCACAATACTGCTCATGTTAATAATACTGCCGGCTTTTGCTTTCATCATCGGGCGAATAACCTGTTTAGTCATGTTAAACACACTTTTCAGGTTGGTTGTCATTACATCGTCCCATTGCTCTGCTGTAAGGCGTAGCAGCAGGTTATCTTTGCTAATGCCTGCATTATTTACGCAAACATCAACCGTTCCAAATTCTTTCATAACATCAGCAACAAAACTTTCGCATTGCACAAAATCGCCCGCATTGCTTTTATAAGCCTTTGCCTTTACACCAAGAGCCTGCAACTGCGCTTCAAGAACGGCTGCCTTTTCAGCGCTGCTATCACTTACATAGGTAAATGCAATATTACTGCCATGCTCGGCCAATTTTAAAGCTATGGCGGCGCCAATGCCGCGGGCAGCACCTGTTACTATTGATACTTTTCCTGCTAATAATTGCATGATGTTAGTTTGTTGTACCGGCAAATGTAATTGCTGATTTTGAGATTTTGGGATTTTGCGATCTTTTTTGAGCTTAGTTAAATCCCGGAATACCCAAATCTCAAAATCAGCAATTCAATCATACTTCTTTTCAAATGCGTAATAATAGGATGCATACAGCCCAAATGAGAGGGATAACATAAACACTTCAAGCAAAAAGCCGGGGTTATATAACAGGATAAAAAACAATGTTGCTAAAATGGCAAATACTATTCTAATATATCCGTCCATTGTCATGTCGCCTGTAAAAAGCAGCGAGTACAATAGTGATAGCAGACCAACACCTAATGATGCAATTTGCAAATAGTCGGTGGGGGTAAAATAATCAGGGTAACCCTTCCATACAAAAAGCAATTCGGGCAGTAATAACACAGTAAAAGATAACAGTGCTGTAAAGAACCTGTATGCCATATACAATGGAAAATTGCGCTGCATTTGCAAAAAAAAGTCGTCAAATATTTTCATTTCAAAAACAATGGCGCTGTTTGTTGCTGCGGCAAGCATAATGCATAGCAATGTGGGCCGGATATCATAATGATCGGGCTGGTATAATTTTATAAATATGTACAGTAACAGCAGAGAAAGGGTTTTGGATATAAACAGCATCTGCTTGCGCTGGCGCCACAAATAAAACAACGGCAACGAAAATAATGGCTTTGGAAGTCTTGGCAGAGCGCGTAGCAGGCTTGCGTTTTGCAATAAAGGCCTTTTTTGCAAAACTCTTAAATATAATAGGGGGGTTGTGCCGATAACTGCTGTATTAAACAGTATTATTCCTGTTCCCGCAACAATATGGTTTGTTTTAAAGGCAATAGCCGTAACAAACATGGTGTAAATAAACACTGGCATATAAACCAATAACTGCACAAACAAAAAATATGCATAGCAACGTATATAAGAAAGATTATACAGGCAATATAAAAACAGCTGTTGCGGCTGTTTAAGCTGCTTTATTACATAATCCATGCACTTGAAATTATATAATAACCAGGCTGCCATAACCAATACCAGGAACGACGGGTTTTTAAGCATACCGTCAATAAGGCTTAAATGAAACTGCGCTATGTTTTGCGGTATGCCAAATAAAACAAAAAACACAAATAAAAAAAAGCCTGTATTTACCTTATAAAAGTGGCTAACTATTACCTTTTGCAATATGGATAGGGCATTCATCATATCTGTATGCTTGCAATAGTTTGGCCTGATGCCATTAGCGATGATGTAAATAATAATTGCCCAGCATAAAATGCCTGGTGTGATGTTATTAAAAAATTTGTACCCTGTTTATGCCTGTTTTGTATAAGTGCGCATATTGTTTGTACAGCGGCAACATCAGCGGTAACAAGGGGCTCATCCAGCAATATCCATGCTGGGTTGCCAATAAATGCCAGCGCGATACTAAGCTTTTTAACCATGCCGCTTGAGTATGTGGCGACGGGTTTTTTATAAGCATCGTACACATGCAGTTGTTGCAATAAATATTCCGTATCCTGTATACTGCCCTTTTTGGCATGGCAGTATAATTTTACTAACTCTGCTGCAGTTAAAAAATCAGGGTACATTGGTTCGGTTTCTGCGTAATTAACAAGGCGCACAAATTGCTGCCGCCGTTTTTTTATACTGTATGTGCTGTTAATAATAATGTCGCCTTTAAAAGGTAAAAGGCCTGCAATAATTTTAAGCAGGGTGGTTTTGCCGCTGCCATTCTCGCCCTGCAGCCAAACAATGCCATCATCAATAGTAAACCGGTCAATATTCAGAGCAGTATAAGCGCCATATTGTTTTTGTACATTCTCAAATAGCAGCATAGGCTAAGTAAAGCAAAATCGATATTAATTGTAAAGGGGGTGAAGTGTTTTACCAATTATTTATAAATGATGGAAACGGAAAAATGCAGCTACTCAGTAACCAAAAAAAGCATTTCCTCAATATATTTTCTCTCGTTGCTAAGGCGCGGTATTTTGTGCTGGCCACCTAAACTGCCTTTACGGCGCAGCCATTCAGTAAATACACCTTTGGGCAGGTTATGTACTATGGGCATGCGCAGGGCTATATCTTTATGCCGTTTGGCTTCGTAATCGCTGTTCACTGATTTTAGGGCGCAGTCAAGCTCATAGGCAAATTCGCTTATGTTGGCAGGGGGCCGCTCAAATTCAACCAGCCATTCATGCGCGCCATTGCTGTTATCGCTAAAATATACCGGTGCAGCGGTATAGTCGGTTACAACGGCGCCGGTTCTTTCACAGGCTATGGTTATGGCTTTGTCGCTGTTATCTACTATAAGTTCCTCGCCAAAAGCATTAATAAAATGCTTAAGCCTGCCACTAACTTTTATTCGGAAAGGGTATAATGTTGTAAACTGAATAGTATCACCCAATAAATAACGCCACAAGCCACCGTTTGTAGAAATTACCATGGCGTAGTTTTTACCCAGTTCAACTTTATCGAGACCAATAGTGCGCGGGTTTGGTTTGCCATATTCTTCAGCAGGCATAAATTCATAAAAAATACCATGTTGTAAAAACAGCAGCATGCCGTCAGCATCAGGGCTGTCCTGCGCGGCAAAAAAGCCTTCGCTTGCATTATACATTTCCAGGTAATGTATTGGCTCGCCCATCAGTTTTTTAAACTGCTCCCGGTACGGCACAAACGAAACACCCCCGTGAATATATAACTCAAGGTTAGGCCAAACTTCCTTCAGCGTTGCTTTACCGGTTATTTCAAGAATGCGTTTTATTAAAACCAGCGTCCAAGTGGGAACGCCGCTTATGCTTGTAACATTTTCATTAATGGTGCTTTGCGCCAATTGCTCAATTTTCCCTTCCCACTCATCCATTAATGCTATAGACAGTTCAGGTGTGCGTACCCATTGGCCCCAAAACGGTGCGTTTTCCAGCAATACCGCGCTAAGGTCCCCATAAAATGAATCTTCATTAATTGGGCTTACCTGGTGGCTGCCGCCTATAACCAAGCCTTTGCCGGTAAGCAGATCACTTTCGGGATTAGCATTGTAGTACATGGTAAGCACATCCTTCGCTGCCTGGTAATGGCAGTTATGCAGGCTCTCCTCTGTTATTGGTATAAACTTACTTTTATCGCTGGTGGTGCCGCTGCTTTTTGCAAACCAGTTTACCGGCGTATTCCACAATAAATATTGCTCACCCTGCATCAGTCTCTCAATACATGGCTTCAGTTGGTCATATTCGTGAATGGGTACCCTTTGTTTAAAGGACCGAAGCAAAAAAAGGTCATGAAAACCGTACTTACGCCCTATTTGAGTATGTTGAGCATGTGTCACCAGGTCCTGTAATACCTCTCTTTGTGCAGCAACAGGGTCTTGCACCCAAAGGCCAATAGAATTGCTGCGCAAACGGGCTAATCGTGATATTGCGGGGGATAGTATTTTCATGCTGGCACCAGCAAAATAAGGAATTTATTACAAAAAAAGCTGATTATTGTTATGTTTTGAGGAAATTATGCCGTTGAAGCGGTTTGGGCGGAGGCAGTATCATGAAGTTTCAAAAACGTTATCATTTCATTTAAGGCAGAACCCGGATCAACAGTGCTGTTAAAAACTGAGTGCGCTTTATCAATTATCGCTGTATCATTATTTTCGGTACCGTATTGAATAATTGCATCCTTTATCTCCAGCAAATATCTTCCATATTCATCAAGTTGAAGGTCGTTGCTAATATCGCTGTAACGATAAGCAATAGAACCCTCAATATCATTTAACTCCTGTTGTTTATTTTCATAGTCATTAGCGGCCCGTTCAAGAGCCACCAGTATGGAATCGAGGGTCACTTTTTCTTTATCCTTATTCCCCATCTCAATAATCCAATCTTTACGTTTCAGCTCAAAATTAGTACCCAGGTATAACCGCCTAACCTGGTCGTCGTCGGCCAATTCTTCGGCAGTACCATGCTTAAATATTTTACCTTCAATCAGCAGGTAGGCCCTGTCGCAAATAGACAGGGTTTCGTTTACATTATGGTCGGTTATTAAAATGCCTATATTCTTGTATTTAAGGCGTGCAACCACGGTTTGTATATCTTCTACGGCAATTGGGTCAACGCCTGCAAAAGGCTCATCCAGTAAAATAAATTTAGGGTCAACAGCCAGTGCCCGGGCAATTTCTGTGCGCCTGCGTTCACCACCACTGAGGCTGTCGCCGTTATTTTTGCGTACATGGCCAAGGTTAAACTCATCAATCAATTCATCCACTTTTTTCCGGCGTTCTTTTTTTGACATGTTGGTCATTTCCAGCACTGCCAAAATATTGTCTTCAACACTTAGCTTGCGAAAAACACTTGCCTCCTGCGGCAGGTAGCCAATGCCCATTTGCGCACGTTTGTACATGGGCAATTTTGTTATTTCTTCGCTATCCAAAAAAACAGTGCCTTCGTCGGGTTTTATTAAACCAACCACCATATAAAATGTTGTGGTTTTTCCTGCGCCGTTTGGGCCAAGCAACCCCACAATCTCGCCCTGCTTAACTTCAACCGAAACATTATTAACCACCGTACGGCTGCCATATTTTTTAACCAGGTTTGATGTATGTATAGTAAGACTCAAAATTGTTATGTATTTGGGCAAAAATAGCGTATCAAATACAATATACGGTTTTCCTGCACCGTCTTAACACATGTTTTTATATAGCGTGGCTGGTGTATATTGCAGCCATTTTACAACAATGAAAGTAACCGATCATATACAGCAGTCCGGGAAAACGCTGGTTTCTTTTGAGATATTACCGCCACTTAAAGGCAAGGATATTACGTCTATATACAACCATCTTAACCCTTTGATGGAATTTAAACCTTCATGGATAAATGTAACCTACCACCGCAGTGAAACAGCTTTTAAAAAAAGGAAAGATGGAAGCTTTGAGAAGGTGGAGGTGCGTAAACGCCCCGGTACAGTAGGTATTTGCGCTGCCATAATGAACCATTATAAAGTTGACGCGGTGCCGCATATTATTTGCGGCGGCTTTACTGTTAGGGAAACAGAGGATGCATTGATTGACCTGAATTTTTTAGGAATAGATAATGTACTTGTGCTGCGCGGCGATGCGGGTAAAAATGAGGCGTCGTTTGAACCGGAACCGGAAGGCCACAGGTACGCCATTGACCTGCTAAAACAGGTAGCCAATCTTAATAATGGTATTTATATTGACGATGATATACGCGATGGCGGCAAAACCCGTTTTTGTATTGGTATAGCAGGCTACCCTGAAAAACATTTTGAAGCGCCCAACCTTGATATTGATATGCAGCGGCTGAAGGATAAAGTTGATGCAGGCGCCGAATACATAATGACACAAATGTTTTTTGACAACAAAAAATTTTTCAGTTATGCGGAACTGTGCCGCAGTAAAGGTATTAACGTACCCATAATACCAGGGCTTAAACCCATTACGAGCAAAAAGCAATTATCTGTTTTGCCACGCATATTTAATGTAGACATACCGTATGACCTGAGTAACGAGATAGTTAAGTGTAAAACAGATGAGGACTGTGAGAAGGTGGGTGCGGAATGGCTTATACAACAATCAAAAGAACTAAAAGCTTTTGGCGTACCTGTACTGCATTATTACACACTTGGCAAACCAAAGGTGATTTGGAACGTTGTTAAAGAGGTGATATAACCCAGACCAACTCTGCAAGTATTAATCTTCAGCCAAAATTTGTTATTTCCAGGTAAGATCTGACACAACAGGAAAATGGTCTGATAAATATAGTTGGGGCACAATGCATTGTTCGGTTTGCAGTTTTTTGTCCGCAAGGCAAACATCAATACGCAGGGTATAAAAAAGTTTATAAAAAGTAGCGCCAATACCAAAGCCTTTTTCTAAAAATGCATCCTGTAAATTGCCCCGTAATTTATTATAGGTATATGAGGCCGGTGTAGCGTTAATATCCCCGCAGTATATTACGGGGTAAGGGCTTTTATCAATAAGGTCACGAATAATGGTTACTTCTTTTTCGTGTGCAATTTCCGTTTCGCGTATCTTATACTCTACCTGTCTTTTTCGTTTATAGGTTACCTCATAAATGTTTTTAGCATTCTTTTGTCCTGCGGTATCAGTATATAACATTAGCGATGCCAGGTGCGCAGTAAATATCCTCACCCGTTTATTATTAAAAAAAATATCTGCCGAGATAGCACTCTCAGATCTTGCGGGGCTTTTAATATCTGTACGTGTGCTGTCAAGTAAGGGTATTCGTGAAAAAATGGCCACACCTGAATGAACAATTGTATGACCATAAATGGCAGTCGAGTCGTTTGAACAATATGAAAAGCTAAAACCCATGCCGGTCAATTGCTTTTCAACAGGCGTAACCCGGACGGAGTTTTCAACATTATGGTATTCCTGTATACATACAATGTCTGGATTGTAGGTTTCAATTGCCTTAAGAATTAGTATTCTTGTACCTGGGGTTTGAAACTGCTGGCCAAAGGCTTCCACATTCCACGTCATAATCCTGAGTGAACCATTTTTTTTTTGCATGTTCCAGGTAGATTTATTAACAGCCACAGTATTGCCAAGGTTTTTAAAACCAGCCAAAAAAGCAATTAATAAAAAAATAACTGCAAACTGCCTGCGGATAAAGACAAGGCTTATACAGCATATAATTAATGAAACAAACAAATAGGGAAATAAAAGGGCAAAAATACTTATGAATGAAAAACTGGCCGACGGAATACAAAACGAAAAACACGAAACAACATACGCTATAGCAACAATAAAGCACACGGCCACCCATGTTGCTTTTAATATTTTTCTCATAATAATAATAACAGCTTAAAGGTACATATCCTGCTCACTTGCCTTCTTTAAGAAATCTTTTTCTTCGTCGGTTAAAAAATGATATCCTTTTTGATTTATTTTATCCAGCAGTTCATCTACCCTTTGCTGGGTTATTACCGCTTTTTTTACAAATGGCTTTT
>Ga0206931_1228_pt1 | contig 12814 bp, 10 predicted proteins | sample Alteio_BWOrgHeat_17_FD_152946 | JGI IMG/M metagenome (GOLD analysis project Ga0206931, IMG submission 152946) | Enriched cells from forest soil in Barre Woods Harvard Forest LTER site, Petersham, Massachusetts, United States -... | ecosystem: Environmental > Terrestrial > Soil > Temperate forest >...
TCTCATTTTCACCGGTACCAAAACAAAAACAAATTTCCCTTCGTACGCCCATACGGATCAGCATCCGGATATTTTCTGTAATAAAGGACCGGACGAATTCCCGCAGCTCTCTGCTGTCGTAGTAATTGTAATTTTTTTCTTTGCCCTTTTCATCTACAGATGTGAAGCCCAACGGACAAATGGAATTGATATAAAAATCACGGTAGAACGCCCCGGTGCCTCCGTACGCGCGGATCATTTCGTAGATAAATACGGAAGAAGGTTCGTGCGTCTGTTTACCGGTATACCCGATCTGGCATTCGCTCTCCAGTCTTTTCGGATCTGTGAACGGTATTCCGGTTAATCCGGCTCCGAAACGACCCGGATTAATACCGAGTATAAGATGGCGCCGACGGTGGTCGCCATAATATTTATGATAAAATTTCTCTGCAATCAATAATGGCTGGTCAGATTCTGTGAACGGATTCATCATCCGGATGCCCTTCGGTAACGGGATACCGGTATAGCAAAGTTGTTTGTTAAACCGGATGGCTTTTTCTGCAAATGTCATCCTGCGAATTTATCACAATCCGGACGTTTCAGAACCGGCAAGAAAAAACCCTTCGTTTTTGAAGGGCTGCCATGGTCGGATGAATGGTTCCAGAAAGGCCGTTCATAGAGCCCGTCCCAGGTTTCATTTAATTTATATGTTGGTTTTTCATTTTCCGTTAAAAACGATACCAGGGTCAAATCAAGTTTACCTGATTATACATTTCCTTCGAAATACGAAGTGTTGATTGTGTCTGTCCTGTTTCATTTACGATCATAAAAACACCGCCCATTTCGGTCAGCAGGCGGATTTTGTATTCTTTATAAATAATCAAATCAGATGTGCCGTCTTTCGCTGACAGAGCCCTGCTTATTTTTTTTTCAAAAGACCGGATATCCTGTTTGTTTTTAAATATAATATTTCGCTCATCTTTTTTTGTTGACATCCCATTCTGGTATATGAAATAACATTTCCCGTCTTTCTTCATGGAAACCGACAGATTCCCATCCGCAGCTGTTAATACCTTTTCGTCACCTGTAGCCTCCTTCTGAGCGTGGCCGCTTGATAAAACGAACAAAAATGATATGAATAAAATCAGCGTTTTCATGTTCTTTCCATATTATATAAATATCCGGGCCGTATCAGTTCGCCAACGGCAGATCAAAGACTACAACAGTACATATCTTTCCGGCAGCGTGATGCAAAACTTTCAGTTTCATATTCTTAAAGCTTTTCCTTCCTCTACCCGATCTGAAAAAACAAAATCAGGACCTTCATACCATTCATTTGTTTGGCAGTGGAAGTCGTATAAGTGTGCAAATAATTACACAGACCATCAAGCCATGATTTTGGTATCTTTCGACGGATTCAGAAAACCCCGAACATGAAATTATTTCTGTTTTTATTTATTTTACTGATATCCCTGCACTCTTGTAAACGCACTGTCACTTATGATACGGTGATACGGGACGGACTCATCTACGATGGGAACGGGGGCGAACCCTACCAGGCCGATATCGCCATCGATGCCGATACCATTGCATTTATCGGGGATTTGAAAAACAGCCGTTCCAACAATGAAATCGATGCGGAGGGCAAAGCTGTGGCACCCGGATTTATCAATATGCTCAGTCATTCGGAAGAGTCATTAATCCAGGATGGCCGTTCACAGAGTGATTTACGACAGGGTGTTACGCTGGAAGTATTCGGTGAAGGCAGTATGGGACCGCTGAATGAAAAAATGAAAAAACAAACAACCGATGGCCAGCGCGATATCAAATATCCTGTTCTATGGAATACATTGGGAGAATATATGAACTGGCTTGAAAAAAAAGGGATCAGCTGTAATATCGCCTCCTTTGTCGGAACAGGAACTGTTCGTCAGTATGTAATCGGTGAGGATGATGTAATGCCGACTGCAATCCAACTGGACAGCATGAAATTATTGATCGACCAGGCCATGGAGGAAGGCGCCATGGGCATCACGAACGCGCTTATTTACCCCCCTGATTTTTTTGCGAAAACGGAAGAGCTGGTCCCTCTGGCCAGAGAAGCCGCTAAATACGGTGGCATGTACACGAGCCATATCCGCAGCGAAGGCAGTAAATTATTTGAAGCCCTGGCGGAATTGATCAGCATTTCGAAACAATCGGGTGTGCATGTTGAAATATACCATTTAAAGGAGGCAGGTAAGGATAACTGGTGGAAGCTGGACAGTCTTATCAAAATAGTGGAACGGGCCAGGAAGGAAGGAATTCCGATCACTGCGAATATGTATACCTATAACCGAAGTGCGACCGGACTCACGGCTTCATTTCCGCCTGCACTGCAGGACGGAGGTTTTGATAAATTATGGAAAAGGCTTCAGAATAAAAAGATTCGTGAACGGATGAAAAAAGCCATGGACAATAATGCGACCGACTGGGAAAATACTTATTATCAGGCAGGCGGATCGTCAGGGGTATTACTGATCGGCTTCAAAAAAGATTCACTCAGAAAATATATTGGAAAGACACTGGCAGAAGTAGCTTCTATTCGCGGTCGTTCGGCGGAGGAAACTGCCATGGACCTCATCGTGGAAGACAGTACAAGAATAGAAGTGGTGTATTCATCCATGGATGAAAATAATGTGCGCAAGGAAGTCGCACTGCCCTGGGTAAGCTTTGGTTCCGACGAAGCATCCTCCGCGCCTGAAGGTGTATTCCTCCTGTCCGGCGCACATCCCAGGGCCTATGGAAATTTTGCACGCGTGATCGGAAAATTTGTACGCGATGACAAAATGCTGAGCCTGCAGCAGGCCGTTGAGCAATTGTCCAAATTACCGGCTACGAATCTGAAACTGCAAAAAAGAGGAGAACTTAAGCAGGGCAACTATGCAGACATTGTCATTTTCGATTCCAAAACCGTGCAGGATCACGCGACATACGAGAAGCCGCTGCAGTATGCCACTGGCATTTCAGACGTGCTGGTAAATGGCGTGCAGGTTATAAAAAACGGAGAACATACCGGAGCAACACCCGGACGCTTCATCAGAGGGCCGGGATTTAAAAAAGCCATTCCAAAATAAAATCCTTTCTATAATTAAAAAATGACCGGTACCAAATACGTTCGGATAAACGAAAGATTAATCCGGCTTAAACTCTGATATATGCGTGGCTACTGATGGAAGATTATGTTGTTCCGTTTTATCGACAATATAATTTCCTATTACAAGAAAATCCATTTCTGTTCCGAGGAAACCTTCGCAGGCATCTTTTGGATTGCAAACAATGGGTTCACCCCTTACATTAAACGACGTGTTTATAATCATTCCGCATCCGGTTATCTTTTTGAATTCAGCTATTAACCGCCAAAATTTTGGATGGAGCATTCTGTCTACCGTTTGAACTCTTGCCGAACTATCCAGATGTGTTACGGCGGGGAAAACAGATCCTGTTTTTTGAAGCCGTTGTTCTATTGATTCCCCGGAATCATCGGATTCAGCGGACGATTCGCAGGTGTGCCATTTTTGGCGCAGAATAGCTGTGAACAGCATATAGGGAGAATCGGATCCTTTCCCGAAATATTCTTTCATATCTTCTGCCAATACTGCGGGTGCGAAGGGCCGGAATCCTTCCCTGAATTTTATTTTCAGATTCAGGATTTTTTGCATACCAGGATTTCTCGGATCTGCGAGTATGCTCCTGTTTCCAAGCGCCCTTGGACCAAATTCCATTCTGTCCTGAAACCAGCCCACTACTTTTCCGTTTGCTATTTTTTCTGCCGCGATAATACAGATCTCATTAAAATCAGCAAAGTATTTATATACCAGATCATATTTCCGAATTACTTTCAGAATTTCCTGATCGGCATAGGCAGGTCCTAAAAAAGCAGCTTTCATGGCGTCCGGATCTGTGATCTGCCTGGGAGACTTATTCCAGATATAAAAAGCAGCGTAGGCTGATCCGATGGATCCACCGGCATCTCCCGAAGCAGGTTGTATCCATATTTTCTCAAAAAGCCCTGTCTCTGCCATTTTGCTGTTGGCAACGCAATTCAGCGCAACACCACCCGCCATAACCAGATTTTTACATCCGGTAATTTTTTGGGCAGTGGCCGCCAGTGAAACCATACACAACCCGGTAACCTGTTGTATTGCTAAAGCAAGATTCATATGTGCCTGGCTGATGGATGATTCCGGATATCTTGGAGCTATACCAAAAAGAGTTTCCCATTTTTTGTTATTTGTCATTCGCGTGGAGGTCGCAAAATCAAAATAATCCATATTCAGCAGCATGGATCCGTCTTCCCGCAGATCTATCAGTTCCTGCAATATTTTTTCTTTGTACGCATGTGTTTGCTCTGACTGCGGATTTCCATATGGTGCAAGACCCATCACTTTATACTCACCACTGTTCACTTTAAATCCTAAATAATATGTAAACGATGCATAGAGGAGCCCCAGGGAATGCGGATAATCCAATTGTCTTAATATGGTTATCTGATCAAACTTTCCGTAGCATATGGTTGTAGTCGCCCACTCACCGACCCCGTCGACAGTGAGGATGGCCGCTTCTTCAAACGGAGATGGATAGAAGGCACTTGCTGCATGCGAAAGATGGTGTTCCGGAAAGAGGAGCCGGATTTTTTTTTTACCAAATTCATTCAGATGTTCACGAAGAAATTTTCGCATGAACAACTTCTCTTTGATCCAAACGGGGACAGAAGTTAAAAAACCCGATATGCCCCGGGGAACGAAAGAATGATAATTCTCCATTAACCGCTCAAATTTCAGCAACGGCTTGTCATAAAAAGAAATGGCTGTCAGGTCTTCATATTCTATACCTCCTTCTTTCAATACATATTGTATAGCGGATTTGGGAAAGGAAGCATCATTCTTTATGCGGGAGAATCTTTCTTCCTGCGCCGCTGCGATCAGTTCACCGTCTATGAGGAGACAAGCCGCACTATCGTGGTAAAAAGCTGAAATTCCAATAATGGCTGTTTTCAATCAACTAAAATAAGGTATAAATAATGGGAGCCAGGGCACTGGAGCTGGTTGCCACGATCAGCAATGCCATAGCCAGCAGTAGAAATATTAACGGAATCAGCCAGTACCTTTTGCGGGTTTTAAGATAAAGCCATAGTTCTTTCAGAAATTCCATAAACAGATCTGTTTTTAAAAAGTATGAACCAGGTCATCCGCAACAAATAAATGATTTCTCTCGGTCATGACTGAATTTCGGCTTTTTTTGAATTTTTTCAATTTTAAAATATCCCTTCCTGTTATTTTCCTGAATAAACCCATGGGAATAACCAGGAAGATGAACAGGACGGTTAAAATGACGAATGAGCTGATCCTGCCCAGGAGTGTTGATAATCCGAACCAAATGACAGCGAGGGGATAGAAAAAATAGGGAAACAATATCGTTATTATTAAAATCAGGAAGGCGGGAAATAAATAATGATCGTTTTTCTGATAAAGAGCGAGAAAAATACACACCAGCACTGCTACCTGTCCGAATTCTGAACATTGTTTTCGCGATACATTTTTAAAAATTTTTTTTATGGCATTCATGTATATCTGTTAGTATGTATTAAATTATCTTTCGGGCATTTTTAGAGATAACGGTTCTTCTCCTTTGAGTATTTTTGATGCACGGCCAGTCAACCAAAGATAGAAATCCGATGGTTTATTATCCATATTCATGAATTCGGTCGCTTTTCCCAACGGCGGGTTATTACTGGTTTTAAAAATAGCTGTTCCTTCATTCACCTCATCGAACATCGCAACATATAACATCGGAGCACCGGATCTTAATGCTGTGGTAATAAGTTGCCAGTAAAAGCGACCGCCCTGCCTGGGGATAGATGCAACCGGTTTTACATCATCAGGAAACGCGTGAACGCTGAGATTGTGCCAGCTGAATCCGGGATAAACGCAGGGAACATAATCAATATGGTGTTCGCGACACCATTGCAAATCAGCGATGGTTGCATCTCTGAACCTGTCCATGTCGTTATGTAACAATGGTGAATACCGTTGTACGGTCCATGGCAAGATCATATCCGCCTGCAAAATCAGATCGTGGAGATATGGATCATGAACACAATCGCCATTCAACTCCCGCCATGCGGTGGGAACGCCTAACATAACAGTACAGTTTCCGTACACCGGATCATTCTTTAAAAAGTTTATCAATCTTTCAACCCCTATATTCCGGATATCATAAGGTCTGTCTGGAAAACCGAGGCCCCAGATGACAACGACTGGTTTACCACGATGATGCAGATAAGTTTTTGCCCCTGTCTGGTTTGTTACTTTTACTTTGTCAACGAGAAATTTCCAGTCTTCTATTATGGCAGAACAATCTTCACCACGTGCATTTAATCCGGAAAGATCGTACATCACGGCGATGGCCCTTTTGTACTTCGAAGCAGCCTCCAGTGCATTTTGTAAAATAATCGTCGGCTCATTATCCCGCGGCTCATTCCGGACATCATTGAAGAATCGCTGCATAAATACACCGTCAATTCCATATTCCTGCATCCACTTAAAATGCAGGTCAATGGTAGATTTGTCGAGTGAGCTGAAAAAACGCGCTTTTGACCCGTCTGGCAAAGTGAACGGGGTTTCATATGTTTTCTGATAGTCACTGACGTCGGGCCAAAGATCAATACCGGATTGTGTTTCGTCGCCATAAGCATACCGTTTTGATGCACTTCCATCACCGGAGGCCCGAAACCAGCCCTGATATCCAGCCATAACAAGTCCATTATACGTTGGAAATAAAGTCTCGCTGTTATGCCTGATTTGCGCCTGGCTAAACACAAAACAGAATATGACCAGTGTAACAGACCATAAAATTCTGAAAAATTGCCGGTGCATGAGCGTTAGATTATAACCGATCGTTTGTGTGTGATTATGCATTTATGAGCAAGAAAGGGAAAGGTGGTTAATGAACGGATTAATTAATGCTTAACTGTCCGGTTATTTTCAGATTATCAGCTTAATTAGTTTCAGGTGGTTGGTCCCGCACGTGCGGGGCGGTTGGCGGTTGAGTTCGGGAAGTTTGATTACTTTGTATAATAAATTCTGAAAGTAAAATAGAAAACACATTTGTATAAATTCTTAATGAATATTCAGCATGCAGGAAAAAAAACTAAGGAGTCAGGCATGGTTTGGGCGGAAGGGTAAAGACGGATTTATTTACCGGGCATGGATGAAAAATCAGGGCATTCCTGAACATGAATTTAATAACAAACCTATCATCGGAATTTGTAATACATGGAGTGAGTTAACACCTTGCAATGCGCATTTCAGGGAACTGGCCGAGTCTGTCAAACGGGGCATTTCAGAAGCGGGCGGATTCCCGGTGGAGTTTCCGGTCATGTCCCTGGGTGAAACGCTTATAAAACCGACTGCCATGTTGTATCGTAATCTGGCCAGCATGGATGTGGAGGAATCCATACGGGCCAATCCGATAGACGGAGTTGTTTTGTTATGCGGCTGCGATAAAACCACCCCGTCATTGGTTATGGGCGCCTGCAGCGTGAATATCCCTGCCATTGTAGTATCCGGTGGTCCGATGTTAACCGGAAATTATAAAGGAAATAAAATCGGTACCAGCGATGTCTGGCGTTATTACGATGATATACGGACAGGTAAGGTTTCGGATGAAGAATTTGAACACATCGAAGCGGCCATGTGTCGCAGCAGAGGATCCTGTGCGGTTATGGGAACAGCTTCTTCCATGGCTTGTATGGTAGAGGCACTCGGGCTGACTTTGCCGGGGAACGCCGCGATACCGGCGGCTGATTCGAGAAGAAAAGTGCTCGCACAGTTGTCGGGATCGAGGATTGTTGAAATGGTCAAAGAAGATCTGAAACTTTCGGATATCCTGATCAGGAAAGCTTTTGAAAACGCTATTATCACCAATGCAGCCATCGGAGGTTCCACCAATTTTGTCATTCACCTGCTGGCCATCGCAGGAAGAATGGGTGTTCCGCTCGAATTAAAAGATTTTGACAAGCTCTCTGCAAATGTGCCACTGATTGCCAATTTACAGCCCTCCGGTAAATTTTTTATGGAAGACCTGTTTTATGCCGGTGGATTACCAGCCGTATTAAAAGAACTTGATCATTTACTTCATAAAGATGCAGTAACGGCTAACGGAAAATCTATTGCTGAAAATTATGCAGGAGCGGAATGTTATAACAGAGAGGTTATCACATCTGTCGACAAGCCTTTCAACGCTGAAACGGGGCTCGCCATTTTAACGGGAAATTTATGTGAAGCGGGTGCCGTTATAAAACCCTCAGCAGCCAGTGCACATTTAATGCGGCACAAAGGCAGGGCATTGGTTTTCGAAAATATTGAAGATTTTAAAGCGAGGATCGATGCCGCGGATCTGGATGTGGATGAAGATTCCGTTCTCGTATTAAAAAATGTAGGACCTAAAGGGTATCCGGGCATGCCGGAAGTGGGTAATATGGGCATCCCATCCAAATTATTGGAAAAAGGGATCAGGGATATGGTGCGTATTTCAGATGGACGAATGAGCGGAACCGGTTTTGGAACCATTGTTTTGCATGTATCGCCCGAAGCGGCCAGCGGCGGGAAATTTGCTTTGATTAAAACGGGCGACATCATTACCCTGGATGTACCGAAGAGGCTGTTGAATATAAATATTACTGAAGAAGAATTTGCCGAAAGAAAAAAAAGTTTCACGTTTTTACCTCCTGTCGCCAGCCGGGGTTATGTGAAGTTATATATCGATCATGTGCAACAGGCTCATCTGGGTGCGGATCTTGATTTTCTGTCAGGAGGCTCGGGCAGTGACGTCGTACGGGATTCGCACTAGTTGACGGTTGGCCCCGCACGTGGGGGACGGTTGACGGTAATAGAAATTATATTTTTAGTCGTTATAAGGACTGAGTAGCATTGTATGTATTCAGATCCCTGGGAAATGTTACTCCCTGCAGGATGAGGTCGGCATATTCTTTCGTGAATTTCTCCTCCCACTGCCTGACCTTTTCTGCCATGTCTTCTTTTATATCTCTTATCTCGTGATTACCAGGGTATTTCAGGAGATTTAAAACCGACTCCTCGTATTGAATATTTAATTCCAATAAACGTTGATACGCCAGTTGGGCCTGCGCTATGCGGTCGGGGTTCATACCAGCAAGTTAATGAATTTTAGCATCCTTCGAAATCCATTATTTGCACATCGCTTTCAAAAGGTGGATAAGATTTACCGTTTCCAAATCAAAAACGGCAGTTAGCAGTTGGCGGTTGGCCCCGCACGTGCGAGTACAGTTGACGGTTGACGGTTGACGGTTAGCGGGGAATCGTGGACGGATGACCGTTCGGCGTTAGGTGTTACGCTGATTCAGATCTATACCTGCATAAAACCCCATATCTATATTTTTATACAGTTTAGTCAGGAAAATGATCTGTCCGGTATGATAAGAGTAGTGTTCCGTTACATGAACAATAATACTAATTCCTGAATGCTCCGTACCCTGAACAATGCGGTGGCGCAATAAGTTTTCCGGACTGACCCGGGCTATGATCATGGTGGCCTCCCGGATAGTATCCTGCCATTTTGCTGTCAGTTCTTCATTTGTAAATCCGCCTGCTGTGGAGAATTCCAGATCCCTTTCGCGAACGTCAGGTGCACCACCCAAAGAAGAAATAATATACTGCCGGATATTTCCACACAAATGAAGAATGATATTTCCCACGCTATTAACATGTTCGTTATGACGAAACCAAATTTCTTTATCATCCAGCTGTATCATGCAGGCTTTGATCTTCGACGTATTTTCATCCATCGTTTTTAACGATTGATCAATAAACTCCTTACGAAATATATTTTCCATCACGGGGAATTAGATCCTAAGTTAAGAAACTTCGAATGGCAATGAGGGCATGTTTATTCTGATCTTAAGCTCCGGATCGGGTTTACAACCGCTGCGCGGATTGTTTGAAAGCTGATGGTAATTAAAGCGATGAAGATGGATGCCAGAGCCGCCACGACAAACACCCACCAACTGATGGTAATATGATAATCATAATTCTGAAGCCATGAATGCATTGTATACCATGCAACCGGAAAAGCCAGCAACGATGAAATGGCGATTAGTTTTATAAATTCTGCGGAAAGCAGTCCCGCCAACCGCATAACGCCGGCGCCCAATACCTTGCGGATCCCGATTTCTTTTGTCCTGCGTTCAGCAGTGAATGAAGCCAGTCCGAACAAGCCGAGGCAGGAAATACAAATAGCCAATACGGCAAATACTCTCGATAATTTACTAACCAGCATTTCACCGAGGAAAAGATGGTTAAACTGATCGTCCACAAAACGATATTGGAAGGGATATAGCGGATTGTCTTTTTTCACCACTGATTCAATTTGCGCGATTGCTTTCCCGGTATTCACATGCTTTTTTATTCGCACATACAGTACACTCGCATATTCATTATGCGGATTACAGAAGAAAATCAGCGGATCGGGCTTTGTTCCAAACATGTTGCCATACACGAAATCCTTTACCATGCCAATAACGGTATAACGGTCACTGTCTTCACGAATGATGGCACCAATGGGATTCGGTTTGTTCATGATTTTTGCGAGCGACTCCGTGATGATAATATTATTACTGTCCAGTACCGCGTCCGGATAAAAATCGCGACCCAGCACAACAGGAATGCCACTCGCGGAGAGCAATTCAGGGCTTACATACCGATGTGAAACGATGTGGGTGGCGTTTGGATCCTTCCCGTCCCAACTGTCATGATCACTGTTATTTCCTCCATAAATGGTTTCGTGACTCGAGAGAGCTGCTTTTTCCACCACGCCTGAATTCAGGAGATCCTGTTTGACGGCATTAAATTGTTTACCCAAATCCCCCTGCACATCCATTACCAGCAGGTTGTTTTTATCGTATCCGAGTTCGCGATTCTTTGCATGCTCAATCTGTTGGAAAATAATGATGGTGCTGATAATTAATATGATGGAAACCGAAAACTGCAACACTACAAGCCCTTTACGGATAAAAGCAGCGCTCCCACTTTTCATCTTAATTCCTTTCAGCACGAACACAGGATTAAAGGATGACAGATATAATGAGGGATAGCTGCCAGCGACGAGTCCGCAAATAATGGTGATACCCAGAAGGCCCATAAGATGGGCCGGATCTGTCAGATTCAGTGCGAGCTGCTTTTGTGCCAGCGTATTGAAGAAGGGTAATGTGATCATCATAATCAGAATGCCGACAATGACCGAAAGGAATGCCAGAACCATCGCTTCCGAAATGAATTGTGTGATGAGTTTTCCCCTGCCTGATCCAAGCACTTTTCTTACACCCACTTCTTTCGCGCGTTTTTCGCTCCGGGCGGTGGCCAGGTTCATAAAATTGATACAGGCAAGAAACAGGATGATCCAGGCGATCAGGCTGAACATATGGACATACTGGATGCGTCCCCTGCCGGTCGGTTTCCCATTCTCAAAATCCCAACGCAGATGCCAGTCCTTCATCGGAAAAAGAAAACTGCTCACAATGGTATTGGGAACTCTCTTTTTTATAAATCCAAGCAGCTGCTGATTGACTGTATTCGGATTCGCTGTTGTCTCCAATTCTACCATGGTGAGAATCCCGTTTGAATCCCAGTTCGATAACCAGCTATTTTCCTTATAAAATATATCAAAGGGTAAAAGCCACTCAAACTGTATCGAACTGTTTTCAGGCAAATCGTTAACGATGCCTGTAATTTTATAGTCCTGTTTGTTATCCAGCCTGACAGTCCTGCCTATCACATTTTTATCACCACCGAAAAATTTCCGGGCTGCCTTTTCGGTGATGACCATAGAATGGGTTTGGGTGAATGCCGTGCCGGCAGTTCCCTGAGCAAACCGTATTGTGAACATTTTAAACAAAGTAGAATCTGCATAAAGTCCATCTGCGTAAACCGATTTGTTGCCGATTTCTATCAGTCCGGTCCTCCGGCCTTCAGTAGTCCGACAGGTATTGGCAACACCCGGAATTTCTGATTTAATAGCGGGCCCCATCAGTCCCGGTGTACTTTCATAGGTGCTGAAATGCTGGGAAAAGGGCCAGTTATTCATCACCATATAAATTCTTTCCTTTTTTATATGTACCTGGTCAAACGATGTCTCGTCTTCCACCCATAAAAAAATAAGACCTGCACAGGCGACCCCAATGGCCAGGCCAAGGATGTTCAGGAAACTATAACTTCTGTTTTTCCAGAAATTGCGGAGCCCGGCCTTTAATGTCGTGCGAAACATATTCGTAGTTGATTAGGTGGAAGCAGACGGTTGAGGCCGCCAAAGGAAAGACAGCGGGGAAAAGAATTTGTTGCTTTTGGAAGTAAGAAATCCTTTTATCGTGCATTTTGAGGATGCAGGCAGATACCGGAGAAGGCTGGAACTAGTGTACCTGGCGTTTAAAACGGCTTGAAAAATAAGTAAAAAATGTAAACACGCTAACCAATGAATGTTCCCGCTGAGAAGATTCCAGGTTTTTTGACCGCCTGAGGTGGGCCAGTTTCACATGAACGGCATGGGAACGTTCACTTAATAACTGACTAACTCTTTCGTTCCCCTGTTTTGTGAGTTCATATTTTTTCAATCCGGGTATTGACTGAAGTTCACCCTGTACAAAAAGTCCCCTTGTATTTAATATACTGAGACATTCTCTGTATTGTGGCCATCGGTTCTCGAACAGTTTGTAAAATTGATTCGAGTCTATCGTTTCATTATTCCGCATGGTAATTAGTATTTC
>Ga0206931_1229_pt1 | contig 12763 bp, 12 predicted proteins | sample Alteio_BWOrgHeat_17_FD_152946 | JGI IMG/M metagenome (GOLD analysis project Ga0206931, IMG submission 152946) | Enriched cells from forest soil in Barre Woods Harvard Forest LTER site, Petersham, Massachusetts, United States -... | ecosystem: Environmental > Terrestrial > Soil > Temperate forest >...
GAATACTTCGAAAAAGCCGTCCAATTCGCAAGCGAGATAACGACCGACGTCGATAGGCAAGCGAAATGTCTGCGCGATTGCGTAATCGCGATTGTTGTGGCAACCGCTGCGGGGAGCAGTCCTACGCTGCCAGATGGTCTAATAGACGCGATTCTTGCCTGTCGTGACGCTGAATCGGACGACCTGAGACTTCGATTGGTCCAATTCGACTGTGACGTTCTACTCTTGAACTTACATTCGCCGCGGGCGCGCGACCGAACGGCTGGAAGCGCACTATCTGGCCGGAGGCAACATCAAGACCGTCGTTCGCGCCTTGATCGTGGCGCACCGAGCTCGAATTGAACTCGACTGGAACACGGCGTCGGCGATCGATCTGGCCGGCCGAAACGTGCTGGAAGCCGTGCAAACCAGCGTCGATCCGAAAGTCATCGATTGTCCCGATCCAAAATCGTTCGGCCGGACAACACTCGACGGAGTCGCGAAGAACGGCATTCAGCTGAAGGCTCGGGCCCGCGTCACCGTGCGAACGAATCTGGCGCAATTGGTCGGGGGTGCGACGGAAGACACGATTGTGGCTCGAGTCGGAGAAGGAATTGTTTCGGCCATCGGATCATGCAATACGCACAATGAAGTTCTGGCGAACCCCATGTTGATCGCCAAAACCGTGCTGGCCAAGGGTCTGGATTCTCAGACGGCGTATGCGATTGTGTCGATCGATATCGCCGACATTGATGTCGGCGACAACATCGGTGCCCGGCTGCAGGCGGACCAGGCCGAGGCGGACATGCGTATCGCTCGTGCCAAGGCCGAAGAACGACGAGCCCGAGCCGTGGCGGCCGAGCAGGAAATGAAGGCATTGACGGTCGAGAATCAGGCCAAGGTCGTATTGGCCGAAGCCGAGATTCCCCTCGCAATGGCCGATGCCTACCGCGCAGGCTGCCTGCGAGCGAATCCTAGTCGGAACGGTTCGACGTAATCGCGATTGCCGATGACACGCATTAGGCGAGCGTGGGGTGTAAGCCCCATGATTCTTCCTGCATCGCTGTCTCACCGAGCCGTCGATGCCATCCCAGTCGACATCGACGGCAATTTCAGTTTCACCAGATTGTTAAAGATCAAATCGTCCTGTCTCATCGAGGTGTGACACAATGAATTGAGAGCGTGGCAAGAATGCCTTCATTCGTGAGTCAAAAGTGTTTCCCAAAACCAATTGGCACTCACGAACGAAGGCGTTCGTGCCACGTCCTTGCACCACCCACCATGATTTCCTTCGCCGGAATTGAATCTTTCGCGAAAAGCCCTGTTTTCTCGGGAAAACGACACAAATCAAACACGCGCCAAATACAAATCATTACGCGCCAAAACCGACTCTACTTTTCGTTCACAGCTTGAATTTGGGGAATGTGCGCCACTGGCGGCAGCTTTGACCTGCCAGTGTCTTCGTATTTCCCATGCGCGCAATGACACTGTCGGTTCAATGCAACCGCCAGTGCCACCCCATTTTTTAAGCCCTCACAAACAGGGGCTGCTCCCTCCCGTCCTGCTCTAAAGCGACGATATGTCGTTATAGACAAGTTATTTTGTCGTATTATAAAAGCTATTTAGTCGTGTGGAATACCAATTTTGTCCAATTCCTGCGCAAGGTCGCTGATCAAGCCCGGAGTCTGGCACATTTTTCCGCAGAGACGTTTGGCAGGTGACTGTCCGTCCCATGGGACGTTTTAAGATCGGGAAATAGCGGCCCGTGGGCGGATTCCGGATTTGTCGATTTCGCAACTCGGGGCTTGCTGAGCAACAGACACGCCGAAAGCAGGGTCAGCGGGATCACGATGAACCAGTAAGGAATTTGAATTTTGACGGGAACATCTTTGCCTTTCGCTGTCCGTCCCGGCTTGCCCGGACGGAAGCAACGACTGATCGGCTGACTCACGCTCGGGGCGTGCGATCCAATCTTGCTGGTCCCTGGACCGGCCAGTCGCCTCGCCGAGGGGTTGATCCTCCCGAACTTGCCGGCCTTCCGGCGCGGCGAATACCAACCGCAGGACAATGACGAGCGCCTCGCTCTGCTCGCGGCGCATGAATGTGCCCGAATGAGTTCCGACACAACGGAAAGCGATCATCGAGTGGTCCAGACCTTCTCAAGCGACGTCCCCTTTCAATGAGGTTTCACGTCGGTATACTTTCCTGCAAAAAAATTCCGACCCGGCCTTTCGTGACTCGAGTTTTCTGCGAATCGAACGACAGGAACGACAAGATGGCACCCAGCAATCAAGGCGACTTCGACGGTTACCGAAAGTGGCTCGGAATCACTGACAAGATGCGGCCTCCAACGCATTATGACCTCTTGGGAATCTCGCTCGACGAAGATGATTCCGATGTCATTCGGGCAGCGGTGCAGCAGCGGCGTCACTATGTGGAAACAATGCGGGGTGAAGGGCACGACGCCGTTGTGACCGAGATTCTTTACCTCATCGGTGAGGCAGAAGTAACCTTACTTAACGTTGAGATGCGTCGAGATTACGACCGCCGACAAGATCTCTTTGAAAAACGGAGGAAGGGCCGACGAATCGATCCGAATGCCTCGAGATTCCGTGTCAAATCTCGACCCGGGAAAACGGTAGGTGAAGACGATGGCATCGTGAAGACGTTCGCTGGGATTGTGGTGGTCATCTGTGTGGCATTCGGCGGCATGGCCGTGTTTGCGTTCAAGGTGCTTCCATGGTCGAAGCCCGACCAGCAGACTGTGGCTCCTGCCGTACCGGCCGCTGCCGCACCTGCTCCTGCCGTACCGGTTCCAGTCGCCGTCCCTGCCATTGCTCCGGTTCAACCTGTTCCAATTCAAGTTCCAGAATCTCGGTCCGACGCCCTCAAATTCGCAGACCTCTTTAACGGACGAGACCTGACGGGTTGGAATGTCATTGGTGTGAAGAGCAATTGGGACGTGGACGCTTCCAGGGTTGAGTTGGTCGCGACTGGAATGGGCGGTATCGGCTGGCTGCTAACAGACAACGAATATGCAGACTTTGTGCTGAGGCTGGAATATCAAGCCGAGCCGGGTGCAAATAGCGGAATCGGAATTCTGGCATCGCCTGCGGACTTCCACCAGCTTGAGGTTCAGCTGGTGAACGGTAGCAACAGCGCGACAGGTGGCATGTGGTTACCGTCTGGCAAAGGTTTTTCTTATCGGCCGCCAAAACAGTCCGTTCAAGAAAAACCTGCGGATGATTGGAACTCGTTGGAAATTGAACTTCGTGATCGGAAATTGAAGACCAGAGTCAATGGGACCGAAGTCTCTGAATTCGACTTGGCCGAATTGTCCAGCCAACCAGACTCCCCTTTGCCATTGAAACGAACCAAAGGCAGGATTGGCCTGCAATCCCACAACAACGTCGTGCGATTCCGAAACCTGCGAGTTGCTGAGATTGTCACTCCGAGCAAGTCTTTGGAGTGATCGAACCCTTTGGTTGCGCGAAGACCAGGTCATTGCGCTCGACCGGGAGCGAAGCTACGAGCAGTCGTGTCCGGCCGCGCGATGAAAACAGGACTCGCATCGCGACGTGCCGAACGTTGACGGATCATGGTCACATGCTGAGTTCAGTGGCTCGCCTGTTTAGACCATACACAACTTCCCAATTCCCTGATTCTTCTGACAAAACGCAGCTTCCACGATCTCCGGGAAAGCCGTAATGGCCGAGGTAATCGTAAATCGTCACGGTCGGGCCTTCGACGTATTGCTGACCGTCCCAAACAAGAAGACGGCCGCTGGAAGTCTCGCCTGGTTCCAGTCGCTTGAGGAGTACAAAATGTCGTAAATTGTTCATTTCAAAAACATCCATGAAAACAGGTCAAAAGTCGATCCCCGTTACGACGGGAATGAACTCAACCCGAGGGCCAAGTAATTTGGTTAGGCAAGAGGCGATTGGTGAGGTCAAAAACGGACCTGGCACCATTCGTGAATCCACGAACAAGTCGAGGACTCGAACATCAAAGCAAGGATCGCGCGAAACGCGCTGATCAACTCCGGAGTGGCAAACCGGCACCCATGCTGACCGATAACCAGTTCGGCGCGAATGATGATTGTTTTGTTGAAGACTGCTCTCGTTTCGTCTGCCGCGTGCCTAAATCGCGCGTGCCTCGGGCGACGAATTGTCCGTTCAGCTTTCGTCCGGGAAGTGCGAGGTCCGTTGAAAGGACTTCATCGTCCGTTTCGGGACACCCCTCATTTTCCGACAGTTCAGAATGGGGGTCGCTGTCGTAAGAGTATACCGTGAAACCACATGAGGTGCCCACAAACAGAAAGATGCACAGCAGTACGGTCGGAAATCGGCTGCAATACGGCCCATTACGATCTTTGTGTGTTCGTCGGCTCCGACTCACGCTCGCGCTCCTTCACAGGTTTCGACATCGACCGGGCTTTACTCTAAAGCCCATCCAGCCGTATTAACCTGACGAAATCTTAATCTCGACAGAGTATATCGGCAGACAGGCGGGAGACAAGTGAAAATTAAGGCAATTGCCCCCTGAAATCGGCGACAAGATGTATCTTTTCGAGTGGAATTCGGCAGTCTGGGCTCGTTGATCCCTGTTTGAAGCCGGTTTCTGACGCGCGTGAACAACGGCTCAGTCTCGCGATTTTTGATTATCACGCCATGGTCGATCGCGGAGAGAACCTCGATCTGGAACCCTGGCTCCAGGAACATGCGGAAATCGAGGATGCACTGCGTGCCTATCTCGACGACCTCTCGGGCATCGGTGTTTCGACTCCCGTCGATACGACCACGCGGCAGTATCAGGTGGGCGAGATCCTGGGGGACTATCGTTTGCTCGAGAAGATCGCCGAAGGCGGTCAGGGCATTATCTGGAAGGCGTGTCCTTGCCAGTTCTCCGAGGTTGTCGTCGCGATCAAGACGATGAATGCACCTTCGCACCACGATCAGGAGGCCATTTATCGGTTTCGCGAGGACGCGCGGGCGATCGCTCGTATGAATCATCCGCATATCATTCGCACTTCGTACGTGGGCGAAGAATCGGGCCGATGGTTTTTTGTGATGGAGCTGATGAAGGCGGGACGGTGTCCAACCGACTGGCAACTTATGCAGCCGATCCCCGGAGTGCCGCGATCCTGGTCGAAAAGGTCGCGCGAGCGATCCATCATGCCCATACGCGCAACGAAGGCGTGATCCATCTCGACCTCAAGCCCGGCAATGTCCTGCTCGATCTTGATGGCGAGCCCAAAGTGACCGATTTCGGGCTGGCCGCGCGATCGGAAGCCATCACTCGGGCCGCCGAAACATCCCGTTCGGACCTCGACTCGGTTGAAACGCCCGACAGGCTTTGCCCAACAAAAGGGGTCAGACCCCTACCGACAGGGTTTGTCATCTTGACGCCCACTTGCAGAGGGGGTCAGACCCCTTTTGTTGGGCAAAGCCCGTCGGGCGTGCTGGAAACGCTGACCCGAGCCGGCATCGTCGGGACGGTTCCTTACATGTCACCCGAGATGGCTGAGGGTCGCTGGGAAGAAGTCTCCACGCTTTCCGACGTTTATGGGTTGGGCGCGATTTTGTATGCCATGCTCACCGGACGCGCGCCGTTCACGGGCAAGAACCTGGTCGAGACGCTCGACCAGGTGATTCGCGGCGATTTAACTCAGCCTTGTGCCATGAACCGGAAGGTCGATCACGAGCTCAATTCGATCTGTCTCAAGTGCCTCAACCGCAATCCGGCGGCGCGTTACGGATCGGCAGACGCCCTGGCCAACGATCTTCGTCGCTGGCTCGAACGCAAACCGACCATGGCTGGTGGCAAGGCATCGGTCGTGCGCGAGTTTCGTTTCTGGGTCCGTCGCAATCCGTTATCACTGATTCTGGCAATCGCCGCTGCACTCACACTTTGGGGCCTCTCGATTGCCAATTCACTGGAACAAGCCAAGTCCGAGAACGCTCGTGAAGCGGCCCGCGTGGCCAGTCAACTGGATCGCGAATTGACGATCATCCGAACCTTTACAGCCAAACTGGCCAGGGAAAACCAGCTTCGCGCCGCGCTGGAAGATCATCAAGGCCCTCCGAACGTCGCCCGTCGACAGGCGGCGGCTCAGCAGTTTCTCTCTGCGGTGGATGTGGACAAATGGTTCGACGTCACGGGAGGAAATCCGTTCGTCAATGTGTTCCTTCTCGACGAGCATGGTGTTGAACTAGCCGACAACTTACCGGGAAGTTCCGCGATCGGTAAACGATTCGACGTTCGTGATTACTTTCAAGCGATGATCCAAGACGGAGTGTCGAGCGACTACGTGTACGTGGCCCGGTCGTTCCAATCGATGAAGGATGGTCGCTACAAGATCGCGGTGTCGACGGGAATCTGGGGTGACGACCACCGACTTCTCGGCGTTCTGGTCGCCAATTTCTCGATCGGACACCGCTTGCTGGGGTTTGACCTCAGTCTGGAATCGAACGAGGCGTTCGTGCTCTGCCCCATCGATCCATCGAACCCCAGGACCGGCCAGTTCGAGTCGCCTGGAACGGACTGGCGATACTCCGCGATCCTCGCCCGCAACTACCCAGACGACTCAACAGACATCCCAAAGGAGATCCAGTCCCCGATCCTCACTCAATTTCAACGGGACCCCAAACTACGCCATTCGACAATCGGTCCCAGCGGCGGCAAGGTCGTGGAATATCGACGCGTCGGGTCGACCAACATGATCGTCGTCAGCGAACGCGTCTGCCGCTGGCCGCCTTCCTGATTGCCCTGATCTGATGTTGTCAATCACGACACAACGGAAAGCAGGCCTGGATTGTCGTACCTTCTCCTGCGACCGACTCAATTTGAATGTCTCCGCCGGCGAGGCTGGCTCGTTCTTGCATGCTGACGAGGCCGAAACTGTGACCTGTCAGGGCGTGACGACGACTTTCCGTCACGTCAAAGCCGACTCCGTCATCGTAAATTGATAGACACAATTGACCGTCCGTGGCCCATAATTTCACGTGGACTTTCGTGGGCTTCGCATGGCGAATCGCGTTCGTCAACGCTTCTTGAGTGATCCGAAAACAGACCGTCTCCAACTCGGAGGAAATCTCCTGTTGGTCAATGCTCACTTCAAACTCTTCCTGGATTCCCGCTAACTCGGCCTGGCTCTTTAAGAGCCAATGGAGTGCGGCGACAAGGCCCAGCTCGTCCAGTTGGGCCGGTCGCAATCGCAAGGCGAGATTTCGAACCTGGCCGATCGCCTGGTCGACAATTTCCACGACGTAATTCAAATTCGATTGCAAACTCGGATCCGCTTCTCGTTGTGAACGACGCAGATTGATTTTGATGGCGGTGAGCACCTGGCCAATCTCATCATGAAGTTCGCGCGCGAGATGGCGACGCTCGGTTTCCTGAGTGTCGATGAGCTGCCGAGAGAGTAATTCCAATCGTTCCTGGCTCTGCTGAAGTGCGACCTCGGCCTGCTTTCGGCGGGTAATGTCGCGAAAGATGCCTTGAATGATTCTTTGTCCTCCAATCGTCGTGACCGACGGAGCCACGGAAACGGCGACTCGTTGACCGTCTTTTCGCAGAACTTGTCCCTCAAGGTTGGTCTTTCGCTCAGTTTTTGCGTAGGCCTGGAATATCTCGCGGTATTGCTCGGCTTCCTCGGGCGGGTGCAGGAAACCTTGCGATTGTCCGATGATCTCTGATCGCTCGCGTCCCAACAGTGACTCGGCGGCATGGTTGCAATGAGTCAGGATGCCGGTATTGGCATCCGCCCAGAAAATGGCATCGCTGGCTCCTTCAAACAATAATCGGAAACGCTCTTCGCTCGTTCTCAATGCCTGTTCGGCTCTTTTGCGTTCGGTGTCCTCATCGACGATGACGCCGACACCGATGATCTCGTCATGGATTTTGACGGGGTAATAGCTCACCTGCCACGACCGAATTTCGCCAGGCCTGGCGGCATTCTCGCCGGTCAGTTCCCGGTGGACCAGCTGTTCCTGACCGGTCAAGATGCGCTGGTAGATCGGTTCGATCTGGGGCCAAAGGTCCGGGACAATTTCCGAGACTAACCGCCCGATGTGATCGGCTGTGGAAACGCCGCGGATTTCCGCCAGAGCTTCATTGCAGCGAACATACCGTAAATTCCGATCGACGAATGCCAGGCCGATGGGGGCTGCCACCTGGAGCGTGTCGAGCAGTGCGAGGATCTCTTCCTTACTGCGGATCGCTTCGAGCAATTGCGATTCGGCATCCTTGCGGTCCGTGACATCGATCACATTCACCAGGACTCCGACGATCTCGCTGCGGGAGTTTCGTAACGGACCCATAAGTTGCATGGACCAGCCCTGCCGCCCGCTCTTGGGGACACTGTAGGGGAAGTCGTTTGACGTGAGTGTTTCCCCAGCCAGGGCTCGCGAGATCTGGTCCAGCACCCCCGTCGATTGCAAGAACGGAAAGACTTCGAGCGGTTGCTTCCCCACGACTTCGGTCGCGCTCAGACCGCTCATTTCTTCCATCCGGGTGTTCCAGACCCGGTAACGTAAATCGTGATCCATCACGATCAATCCGTTGGGCATACTCGAGAGAATTTGCGAGTTGAACTGGTGAGACTCGTTCAGTTCCTGTTCGATCCGATTGCGCTCGGTCGTGTTGACGGCGGGCTCCGAAACCTTTGTCGGCAAGAATTGGTGCTTGCGGAAATGCCACAACAAATAGACGTAGTGCAGCGCTGCGAATGCAAAGAAAACGACAAGCAGTGTGTTGCCTGCGACGTATGGCCCCATCGGATTCCCGAGCCCCTTTCTTTGCGGAAAAAGGTCCATGAACTAACAGAAACACTCACGAGTTAAAAGGCTCGTCATGGGAAAACGATCCGGCAGATTGTACTCAACTTGTTGCTGCAACGGCCGAGCGTGGCCAATGTGATTATTGGTGCTCGCAGTGAATGACTGCTGCAATAAAACCTTGGAGCCGTGGGTTGGAATCTCACTCAACAACAGGTCGCGCAACTTGATGCTGCCAGCGCGACCGATCTGGCCTATCCGTATTGGCATCAGCGTGGATTTGCCGATCGAAACCCGCCTCCAGTAGGTTGAGAAATCTACTTGGTAATCGTCCTCAACTTGTTAGATTGATGAATTGATTACGTGGTTCACGATCCCAGACCGATTCCTTACGAGAAATGAGGAAGGCAGGCTGGAAGCCTAACCCACGTTGAATTGATCAAAGCGTCGAGATTTCAAGTGTCTCGGTGTCGATGATGGAACCCGCATCACGTACGCCCGATGGTACTAACAAACATTGTCCCATCTGTGGTCATTCAGTGCGTGTTGTGCCCTCGTCGCTTCCAACCGCTCACGCCCCCTGCCCTCGATGTGGAAGTCTGCCTTGGTTCGAGCAAGACTCCGATTGGGACCATGCCATTGAGATGTTCGAAATGACGGTCAAAACTCTTCCTGACAACTTGATGTACAGGCAATGTTTGCGGGGCTGCCAGCGGAAGAAATATCAAGACGCCAAAAGGCCTCCGAACCCAACTCCTTCGAAAGTCGATGAAATTCGGATCAAGATCGATGTTGCGCGCGAGATGAAAAACTGGGCGGAAATGGATCGATTGGCCGAAATGGGCCTGGCGCTTGATCCGTGGGACAGCCAATTCAGCGCGAATCTGGGTGAAGCAGCCTTCGAGCTAGGTTATCTCGAAGTCGCGGTTTTCGCTTACGAACAAGCGACGGCACCAAATGGCGACCCTCGAAACAAAGTCTTTCTAACGCCCTGACGCAGCGGGTCAGGATCAGTGCCATTCATTTTCAACCGTGGCCGCCAACCAAATATCCGACGATCAACCGAATCCCGTTTCACCTCCATTCCTTCCACACTTTGAGATCGTGAGATCGTGTCGACCATACTTCTTGCGTGGGAACTCGGCGGCGGAATGGGGCACCTGCTGCCCCATCGCGAGCTGGTCAGAACGCTTCAGTCGCGAGGGCACGTCATCCACGTCGCAGCGCGCGATGTCGGACGAGCGGGCCTGGCGTTTGAAGGCTTGCCCGTGCATTTCTGGCCGATTCCATTAAGCCTTGACCTGCCGAAGAAAGTCTATCAGCCAACGGTTTCCTTCGCTCAAATTCTGCACAATGTCGGATTCGCGAACGTGTCAGACCTGACGTTGCGAATTTCGGCCTGGCGCAGCCTGTATGCGGCCATCCGCCCCGATCTGCTGCTGGTCGACTACGCCCCGACCTCGCTTCTCGCGGCCCGCGGCAGTCAATTCAAGACCGTTTCCGTCGGCACCGGATTTTGCATTCCGCCAAACCGCACGCCGATTCCCGCGTTTACAACACTCTCGCATCTCACATCGATTAGGCAACTGATCGATGACGAGAACCAAGTCACAGCAACGATCAATTGCGCTCTCGAAAACAACAATTTGCCCAAGGCGGATTGCCTGGCCGACGTGTTTCATCAGACGGACGCCCAACTGCTGACGACCTTGCCCGAACTCGACCACTACCCCGATCGAGGCTACGCCGAGTACTTCGGATTGCCAGACGAACGCGAAGGAAAACAGGTCCTGTTACCGCCCGGTGTGGGTCGACGAATATTCGCCTACCTCAAGCCATTTCCGGCCATCGACGCGCTCTTGAGTCTGCTTAACCAGATGGCATTGCCATCGATTGTCGCGTGCGACGGACTTTCGGAAGAAGTACGGCAGAAGTACGCCTCGGCGACGCTGTCGTTCGTGGACTCGAATGTCGATCTGGCACGCATGGCTCAGCAGTGTTACCTGGCGATCACCAACGGCAATCACACCACCAGCGCGAGATTTCTGCTGGCAGGCAAGCCGCTCCTGATGATTCCGCTTCAGCTTGAGCAAGAGTTGATCGCAGCGACTGTCAGCCGACAACATCTCGGCCTGACGGTCCGGCCGACCGAGCCACAAAATCTGTTCCCCTAACTGGCGGAACTGCTCAATTCCGACAGATATCACAAAGCCGCCGTCGAGTTGGCGACCAGGTACGCCGCGAAAACACCCAGCTACCTGGAACGCGTGGTAGAAGTCCTCGAAAAAACAACGTGGCATGAACGCCCTCGTTCGTGAGTCAAGCGAACAGGCAGCCACTATCTGGCTAGACTTCTTTCAACGGGGTGACCATTGCCAACGAGATCAATTGGTTGCGGACACTACTTTCACAGCCTGTTTGCCATGAATTGATTCGTATTATTCGTCTGATTCGTGGTTCAACACTCTTCATTGGGTTGCTGGGAACCCGTGTCACAAGTTTCGCGCTGGAGTCCCTGAATCCGCCGGTGCCAGCAAATTCTCTTGACCAACCCGCGCAGAATTTCGCCGCAAAAAAGATCAGAATAATTCTCGTCATTTTGTCTTGCGTTACTAGTAAAACCCGAAGCCATACTGTAGCTTTTCAGCCCATAACAGTTCTCCAACCCTTGCTTGACGTGCAGGAATGGTTGCAATTGCGGGCGTTCTCTGCTCGTTTCGAGTTTTTCCCGTCCGGCTTTTCTGTCGCATTAATGATCGCAACTTGGCAGGTCTTAAAACCTTCGTTTGTTTGCTGACGATTGTTGAATTCTAACTGCAATTCCCGTCTGTTTCCGGTCTGCTGCTTCACGTTTTGAACTGATCGAAATCCTGATATTTCCCGCGCTGGATTCCCAAATCGTGCGGAAATAGACACCAAAAAGGAGCTTCGCCTTGGTTATCCAAAACTGGTTGTCTCGCTTGTTCTGGCGCATGCAATGTCGGGTCCGAAACCGACCCACCCGGAAGCGACAAACGGGACACCGCAAAGCCCCCGCGATGATCGAAACGCTCGAACCGCGGCAGATGCTGACGGCGATTACCGCGGTCAATGACTCGTACTCGATTCAGGCTTCTTCTGGCTCTCCGACATCCACCACTCTAGATGTACTCGCCAACGACTCGGGGGGAACGGGAACCCTCTCGATTTCGTCGGCGGCGTCGGCCCCTTATGGCACGGTGTCGATTCAGCATTCGAGTGCCAGCGGCGGACACGATACGCTGACGTTCACGCCAACGGCCGGGTATTCCGGTACCGAATCCTTCAACTACACGGCGGCAGATCCGGCAGGCGATCACGCCACGGCCACCGTTTCGATCACGGTTTCCAGTAGTTCCAGTTCGTCTTCAGGCTATTCCGCACCGACAATCTCGGCTCTTTCCGTGCACTCAGGAACGACACTCGGCGGGACCGGTGTGGCCATCAGTGGGACCGGTTTCAGCAGTGTCTCGGCCGTCCTGTTCGGTGGTTCCCTGGGCTCATATACGGTGAACTCTTCGGGATCGATCACCGCGACATCACCCTCGCATACTGCGGGTACCGTCGATATCACCGTTGTGACATCGATGGGAAGTTCCACCACCAATCTGAACGATCAATTCACCTATCAGACACCCGTGGGCGTTCCCACAGTGAGCGCTGTCAGTCCCGGTACCACGACAACATCCGGCGGTTCGACGATCACAATCACCGGTACCAATTTTACGGGGGCGACGGGAGTCACCTTCGGCGGGACTGCAGCAACCAGCTATACCGTCGTGTCCGCCACCTCGATCACGGCCGTCGCGCCCACGCATTCCTCGGGTCAAGTGGACGTTCAGGTCACGACGAGCGCTGGCACGTCGACCACCAGTGCCTCCGACACGCTGACCTACACCACGCCCGTGATCCCGCCAGCGGTAACCGGTCTAACGTCCTCGTCCGGCAGCACGGCGGGTGGCAACAGCATCACAATCCTGGGTACGAAT
>Ga0206931_1230_pt1 | contig 12753 bp, 18 predicted proteins | sample Alteio_BWOrgHeat_17_FD_152946 | JGI IMG/M metagenome (GOLD analysis project Ga0206931, IMG submission 152946) | Enriched cells from forest soil in Barre Woods Harvard Forest LTER site, Petersham, Massachusetts, United States -... | ecosystem: Environmental > Terrestrial > Soil > Temperate forest >...
ATGCCGCGAGTTTACTGTCGGGATCGGCTTCAAAGTAATTCGATTGGGACGGAACTCAGTTTTGCAGAAAAGCAGAATATCTGCTGCAATATGATTCGTGAGAACGATGGTCACGATAACAGATCGGGGGCTTGTTTCACTGCCGGCAAAGCTCAGGAAGGTGCTTGGACTTAAGGCTGATGATCAGCTGATCGCCGAAACAACGCCGGAGGGACTCCTTCTTAGGCCATGTGTGACTTTGCCCATCGAAAACTAAAGCGAAGACCGGATTCGGGAGTTTGACGGAGCTGAGGCCCACCTAGAAGACGTTCTTCGAAGAAACGGTTCTGCCTAACGCGTGCGCATCTTTCTCGACGCCAACATCATTTTCTCGGCGGCCAAATCCGATGGCGCCATACGACAGCTTCTTCGTCTCTTATTCGAGAAGGGTCATGAGCTTGTCGCCGACGACTTTGTCCTCGAAGAAGCGAGGCGCAATCTAGCCGCTAAGTACGCTTCCGACGAAAGCAGCGTTAAGGCTTGCTTTCGTGTATTTAGCCTTCCTAAATCTGCTCCACTGCCAGAAACCCTTGTCTTAGTCGAAAAGGATAGGCCCGTCCTCGCTTCGGCGATAGCTCTTCGCTGCGATACCCTCCTGACAGGATACAGCATGCACTTAGGTCATCTGTTGGGAATAGCCATCGAGGGCATCACCATCTACTCGCCGCGTTTGCTGGCTGAGTTGCTCATCGTTCCTTAGCGTATCCCTATCGCATTGCGCCCGCGATCACAAAGACCAAAGGAGCGTTCCAGTTGATCGCGATTTCGTTGACCGTATAGTTCGCTTGGACGTCTTCCCATTGCCTTGCAGGAGGCATTTTTCCGTTGGCATTGGGTCCGCCCACTAACATCCCCGGCCACGGCTGATTGAGACCGTCGGCGGCGCTTGGACGATGGTGCGGGTGCATGGGCCAGCGGGCGCCGAGTTGGGTGATGTAGCTGGTAGCGAAGGTATTGCGGCCGAATAGATAATGCAGGCAATCGCGCGCGACATCCCTATACTCTTTCTTCGGCGTCATTCTATCCGCGAGTTGAAGCATCATGGCATAGTTCGCGACGACGCTGTTACTGCCCCAGTAGTAATCGGTCCGGGCCATTGGGATAAGGTAACCATTTCCACTGGACCGTTTAACCAAAGCATCGGCGGCGGCAACGGAGTCACTTCGAATTTGGGCCACGATCGCGGGATTCGCATTCTTTCGGCCTGAAAGCGCATAGGTGTACATGCCCATGTTCGAAACGTTGGGCCATCCTTGCGGCTTACTTGGTTCGATCGTCGGCTTCCACTCACCGAAATGGCTTTCAAAGTAGTCGCCGTACACTTTCTTGCCCGTCGTCCGGAATAGCTCCGCCGAAGCCCAAAGCAACTCGTCTCGCGGGTCCCTGTCCCCATATCCGCCCGTCTGAATTCCTCTCGGGTTACGGTTGAACAGCGAATTAGGGTGGGCAATGGCCCAAACCCAGGCGTTCTCGGCGGCTGACAAACAGCGTCGAGCATAGTCGCCGTCGAAAGAGTGATAGACACGAGCCGCGATGGCCGTAACGGCAGCAAAGTCGGCGGTTGCCGTCGTCACCTTGAATGGCTCAACCCCGGTACCGACGATCACTGTCGGCGCTTTGTCCGCCTCAGGCATGATGAAGCCTGAGAAATTGGCGGTTGTCGATTTGTGCCATACGCCGCCATCCTTGTCCTGAAGTTTGAGCATCCAGTCGAGGTTCCAGCGAATCTCGGTGAGGACGTCCGGTGTTCCATTCTTGTGGTCTGGCAGGTCCAAATTGATCCCGCCGAGTTTTCGCGGATTGAGCTCATAAGCCCAGAGCAAGGTACCGGTTGTAATGCCCGAATTCACGATGTAGCGGCCAAAATCGCCGGCGTCATGCCAACCTCCGTTGACATCAATCGATCCTTGACGGCCGGAGGAGGCGTCAAAAATGGCCTCGGCGGTGTGGCAAGCCTGATGATGAAACTGCGGGAAATCGGGGCCAAGGCTCACGGCGCAGCCGCAACGCTGTCCGGTGAACATTCGCATCGTTAGGCGGAAAGGCCGCGAATACACGTCAGGCGAAATCTCAAAATCGTCACTTCTCCCGACACCCGGTACATCTAAGTAAAACTTACCGGTCGCCTTAAACGAAGAAAAGTCGATCCTTCTCACATCGTCACCCGAGTCCGGATCTTTGAATACCGGGCCAACTATCGGGTGAAAGACAACTTTATCGTCCGATGACCTACGAATCGATACTTCGCCATTGGGAGCCACCGTCGTTATCGCGACCTTTGTTTCGTCAGGCTGGTAACCGACTTGACAAGCCCGAATCGGGTGGACAGAAGTTTGAGACATCGAGGTCAAGGCGAGAATCGCTAGCATAAGAGAACCGCTTCGTTGGAGTTGATCGAATATGGCACATGAACGACAGTCGGGCTATCGGAGATTGGCCCGCCCTTTACTTTCTGCCAACTCCTCGATCGGCAAAGCCTCGACTTTGATTTCTCGTTTTCCGGATTGAAGAATGGGCTTCTCAACCAAGTACCACATGGCGGTTGCGTAAGCTACCGTCGCAAAGAAGGCGATGATGCCGTTGTTCTTTGGCGCCAAATAAAGTGCGGTCATATGGAACAGATAGAAGGAATAGCTGATTCTTCCAAGCCCGACTAAGATCCGAGAATTCAGCGCGGATTTTCCGACTTCGAACATTGCTAGGGCAAATAGGCTTATCGTTATTGCCAGAGTCGACTCTAACAAGAGGCTTTTGCCGATTCCGCTCCCTGACGACGGCAAAAAGCCGCAGCTATTCAACACGAGGGCGAGCGCCAGGCTAACCGCCAAAGCTACGCCGGCGATCTTTCTATATTCAGATCGCCGAGAAGCCTGTGAATTCAGTTTTCGATGCAAGTCCGGCCAATAGATTGCCAAAAGTGCCCCTGCGGCAAGGGTGTCCATTCGAAACGGCAAAAGCATGTAGGTGGCATACCCACTTGCGAAGAGAGGGGCGCACAAAAGGCGAAGAACAGGGGCGAGCAACAGCAATGTCCACGCGAGCAAGGCAAGCTCTTTGCGCGGAAGAAAGAACACCGCCATAGGCCAGAGCAGATAGAACTGCTCTTCCACGGCGAGCGACCAAAAGGGATGTACGTCGAGGTGGTTCAATCCCATCGGCACGAGCACGTTCATTCCCCCCAGATATAAATACCAGTAGTGAAGCCAGCCAACCCCGAAAATCAGCGCCGATAGGATGAGGATGACAACATAGGCGGGGAGAATCCTCTTCGCTCTCCGAACGTAAAACGCGCCGAAGTAGTCTCTGGCCGATTTCCCTTTGTCCTTTAGCAGGATTCCCGTAATGAGAAATCCCGATAAAACGAAAAACAGGTCGACTCCCATCCAAAGCAGATTTGCCTTGAATGCGTGAAAGACGAAGACCATCAAGATGGCCACTCCACGCAAGCCGTCTAGCTGGCTAAAATGCGGCCGAACGGTGAATTGAGAGTCGAGCGAACTGCTCTCGGGCAACGGCATTCATCCTCCTATCCATGCAAAACCGGGCGATATAAGCAACTGCCGATTCTCAACGAGAGCGAGGCGGTAGTCACGCAATTTGCGGGCAGACGCTTCGAACCTCGCAATGTTCACAGGTAAATCGCAAACGAGCGTAATTTCTCAGAATTCCACGAAGGGACCGGCGGGGAGCTACTTTTTCCACCAGAGGCCCGGTTTCTCCCGCCTGCCGTAGCCAAGCTTTTCATCCAACCAAATCAGTAAGCGTCTAAGCGGCGTTCCCGCTAGCGTCCTACCGAACCGATGCAGCGCCTTTGAATAGTCTTTGTTGAACGGGCAAACTCGAATGCAAATGGAGCAATCGGTACCCTGGGCAGCCCAGAACTTGAAGCACTTTTCCGGGTTAACCGTCCACTTCTTGACGCCCTTGAGGCACGAAATCGATGGTCTATCTTCTGTCGGAGAGCCATCGGGAATTGCCTTTGGCGGGCACGATTTCGAACAACGTCGGCAGGATTCGCAGAACTCTTTCACCCCGAAGGAAAGCGGCTTGTCCGCCTTCAAGGGAAGATCGGTAAAGATCTTGGCGATCCGAACTCTCGGTCCGAATTCGGGGGTAATCAGCATCCCGTGTCTGCCGCACTCGCCTAGCCCCGCCTGAATGGCGAGGGGGATTGACAATGCTGTGTCGTTGAGCGAAGCATAGGCTCGATATCCGAGGTTTTGAATATAGGCGGCGAGGCTCAAAACGGCGATGATGTCTTTGCTGTACCCTTGACCTACTGCGGCGCCACTCAAGGCTGAGGGCACCGTTCGGATCGTGTCGAGATCCATCGAATTCGCTATCACCACGACATGCGGGAGGTCCGTAGGGAGATCCATCGGCTTCTCCGAACCTGTTTGCCGGCTGTAGTTGTGGGTATAAACCCATCGTTCGTCAAAGTCGCAGACCCCAACTAGGTCTGAACCGAGAAACTTGCCTGCCCGTTTGATGTCGTGGCTGTTTTGCTCGGGAGTTGTATCGGCAAGTTTAACTTTAGCGCCCGACCGTAGGAGCGTGAAGAAATCCAAAAAGCCTTCTTTTCTGTCTTGCGAGATCTCGAACAGATCGGCGGTGAAGTCGGCGACGTACCAGGAAGCGTTACGCAGGGCATAGTCTCGATGCCGAAATCCTTCCGCTGATTTGAATTCTGCCAGGTCCGTGAAATAGGAACGGAAGAACTGGATAACCTTTTCCGACCGAACGGTATCGTCCCAAGCGGCGCGATTGAAGATATCCAGCTTTTGGCTAAGCCTCTGAAATCTCTCGTTGACCTCAAAGCCGGTTAACTCATCGACAGGCCTTCGGTATCGACAACTTATGCAGACCGGATCTTCCACCCCCCAATCATAAAGCAAAACTGGACGTCGAAGAGCAGCTTCTCAGTAATTCTGACCCAGTCGAGATCTTTGCTGTCATGAAAATAGTCGGCGCAGCTTGCTGCGCCGACTATTGAATAGTAGGTAGTTCTTTGATGGGGCTAGTTGGCAACAACTCTGCTTGTCAATCTGATACCCATCTGCGTCCCCTTATCGAGCTTAATGTCGCTCATCGTCCGCTCGCTGGCCCGAACGTGTTCAACAAGGTAAGTCATTACATTCATGTGGTCGTGGCCGTTTAGTTCTGCCTTTTCAGGAATTGGCACGAAGCGCCCGGCTCCATCGCCATAACCTACGTAGACCATTCGCTCGGCCATGTGATTATTCTTATTGAGGATCTCAAGCGTGCCATCTTCCGCGGTTGTTACGTGTTGCTGATCAAGGGAGATCAACGTTCCGTAGATCCGAATCGTTTGGCCATCCGGAAATACCAACTTGTCGAAAGCGAGATCTAACACTGGCGGCATCGCTTCCCGACGTGCGACGACAGCGGCAACGTGTCCAAACACCTGGGTACCTCTCGGTATTCTGCCGTAACTATCCTTGCCCTCCATTCGAACCGTTCCGACGAACGTGTCTCCTTTGCTGCTGTGAAAGTTGCTTATCTCGCCGTCCAATACAATCGGTATAACCTCGTCGCGCCGTGCGACAACCGTTCCTGCCGGCTCGGCAACCGCTACATCGCGGCGCCGGGCAACATCGACATCACTGATTTTCAGTGGGCGACCTGTTGGGCCCATATCAATCGACACGAGACGTTCGGCTTCCAGCCATCCCACTTGAGCGCCTAACGCCTCACTAACAAATCGAATAGGCACCATGGTCGATCCGTCGACGATCATCGCCGGCACATCGAGCCTGATTTCGTTCCCGTTAACCGTCGCAATATGGCGACCGATCGTAAGATCGATCGTCTTGCCGTCTTTTTCGGCAGTTACGGCTTGAGTTGCTCGGTCCCAACTTACTGTCGCTCCTAGTTGCTCGAATATCCGCCGCATCGGTACTAAAACCCGGCCGTGAATCTTTTGAGGCTGCGCATTTGGGAATAGGACGGCATTCCCGTCAATCTGAACTTTGATGTCTTGGGCTCCTGCAAAACTAGCGATCGACAGTGTTAGAGCCAAGAAAAACCCTTTAACGAGCTTTGTCACAGTGAATCTCCTTTAGAATTACCCACCTGTTGTCTTCGTAGTGGAAGTAGTCGTGGTTTGAGAGTTATCCGTATCTGGCGGATTTGTTGTCGTATGCGTCTCGACCTTGGTTGTTGACGATGGTGGAGTTGCGGGAGTATTGACGATAATCGGTGGACTCGCGGCCGATTTGTCATGAACGATTACGGTCTTATCGGGCGGTGTCTGCACCTCTACATCTGTGGGAGGCTGGCATCCCGCGATAACGCCGGAAATAACGAATAAAGAGGCAAATGCCCCAACTAACTTTCGATTCATATTGATGACCTCCAAACTGCCCGAGGGTCGGGATATTCATCCCTGTGAGCTCCTAAGCTATACGACTAACCTTGATTATCAGACTTGCGAACGGCATCTTTAGCTTTGCCGTACTCGTGCTGAAGTTTGCCTTCGACCTTCTTGATAGTGCCTTGAACTTTGTCCTTATTAGAACCCGTCAGTTCGCCCTTGGCGGCCTGGACTCTGCCCTCGATCTCTTTAACCTTGCCCTTTACTCGATCTTTATCCACGTGTCACTTCTCCTTTAAATTCTTGATCGGTCTAATAGACACAATCTGCTGGATTGACTGCTTACATCCACGGAGTTGTTCCATGTAAATCGGCAAGCTTTTAGTCGTAGAAGCCGTCTTCTTCCAGCGACATGGCTTTTTCTCTCTCGACCGACCTACGCGCCCTAAGAAGACCGGCCAGTAAGCCTGCCATGGAAGCGGCAATTGTCCAGGTGTAATATGACAGCAATAAATTGTCTAGCCAGATACCCAGCAAAAACCCCACCGCCAAGCTACTTAAAGTGGACTTCGCAACGATTCCAAATGCAAGGTTGTCTTGGAAAATCGGCCATGCGCTATCCCGACGCTTTGCCCGCTCAACGACGCTATCGGCCGCGTTTGTCGAAAGTTTGTTATCAAAAGCACCAATTGTCTTCGCCACGTGATACGGACTCAAGGGTTGCCGTTCGGGTTCCGCAGTTCCGCCAAGCTCCACGGTTATGGGCCGTTCGTTCATTCACCTGTTCGGTAACCTGTTTTTCCTGTTCACTTAGAGGCTGGCCGAATTGGTGGGCAAGTTGGGACAGTGACAGCTTCCGTTCACCTTTCGGCATGTCGTGCCATTGAAGCCGCCCCGAGCTGGCAATTTTGGAAATGGTGCCCTTACTCTTGCCCACTTCTTTGCGGCCTGATTGAGGCTGATATACATTGCGACATCGGTGTTCATGGGCGTTTCCATCGCTGTTCACTGTTAGGCCTGGAAACGTGTTCGGCAACGGTTTCGAGGCGTTCAAGATGTTAAAGACGCTTCGGAGGCTTGTAAAGAGGCAAAAGCGATCAATAGGTAACTCGCAGGATTTCCGCCAGCTCCATGCGCGTGGCGCGGCGGTCGTAACCTTTGGTCGTCCGGCTGTCCGCATGTCCGGCGATGGTCTGCGCCGTCTCAAGGTGGCCGCCATTTTCCAAAAACGTCCTGATGCTCGTCGCCCTGAAACTGTGGCTGGTGAATAGGGAAGGGAGCTTCGCCCGGATTAAGCGGCGCTTCACCATTTCATGCGCCCGGTAGCGGTCAATAGCTTCGCCGATTAGGATCGTGTGCGCCTGGTCGCTGAACGTCGGAAACAATGCTCCGTTGCCGGCAATGCCGGCAGCTTCAATTCATGCATCGAGATATTCCGCACAACTGGGATGACAGGGAACCTCACATTGCACACAACCTTTTTCTTTGAGCCGCAAAAAAGGTGTTCCGGCCGAGATCGATGTAATCGGCGCGGGTCAAACGACACGCGGCGCTGACGCGCGAAAAAGTGTATGCCATTACGCCAATCAATGCGCGATCGCGCAAGTCGAGCAGCTTGGAAGGATCAAATCTTTCGAACTGCTGACGCATCTGCAGCGGATCGAGGGCTGGCGTTTTGCCCTCGCCGCGGCGGACGGTTTGTGATTTCACTTCGCGCGCCGGGTTGGATTTCATGGCGCCATTAGCGACAAGATAGGCGAACAAGGCCCGAAGCGCGGACAGATGTCGCTTGATTGTCGTCGGCTCCTTGCCGGAGTTCACGAGTTGGTCACGGTAAGCCGCAATGTGTACCGGGGTAATCGCGTGAAGCGTCACGCCGCGCTGAACGCACCATCTGCAGAACGCCTCCACGTCGCGCCGGTAGCTTTTCCGCGTGTTGTCGTTGGCGATGTGCGCCGTGAAGTATTCGAGGATCGCTTCCTGAGGCGATTTCTGGTCCGGAAGGAAAAGGGCGGGTGATATGACACCACCCTAAAAAACCTCGGCGATGGCCGTCTGGTCAACGACGACCAAGCTGGTACCGGCTGGATGGGGAAGGGAATCGGTCATGTGAGCTGCAAGGTTCGAGGGCGTTGAGTTCTTTCATAAGATTGGGATTCTGTGCTGGTGCTTTCAGGATCACTGAATGAACCCGAACTGGGTCACGTGCGCTGCATTTTTGGATTCCAGACAATCATCTTTGGACGGCATCTAGTTCTTCCACACGATCCGCGTTCTCTTGCCACGACAATCCGATCCATCCGAATGAAGTTCACTTTGCAATTCCTCATCAGCATTCGCACCCTGGATTTAGGTTCAAGACCGATTAATTTAAGTTCAAGACCGATTACAGCGGGAGGCTGTGACATACCGCAGTCTGTCGCATCATCCCAAGATCTGCTCGTACTCAAACCGGGTATGCATATATCGGCAGAAGAGACATTAGAGGCGCAAATGAAGATCGGGAAGTTTACGGTGTTGTTTGGAGATAAAAACGAAACCGAGGCGCTCGATATCGTCAAGGGCAAGGGGATTAGGCCCGTCGAGTTCGGAGCGCAGAAGAATTCCCGGCATTGTCTTCCACTGCTTGACGATATCGAGCGATGGATCATCCGGCTGACGGTTCTGCTCATAACGGCTTTCAGCTGCATCGAACTTGTCATCTCCCAACTCCATCGCCTGTTCCGTTGAAATGTCACTTTGCGAATTATTTGGCGTAGATTTTTCGATGCAATTTGGCCTATCGAAAGACGTCAGAACTCAATCGTGATAGGATTGCTTTGAAATGTGCTCGTCTTTCGGTGCCGCTGGCGGCAATCCTCTTGGACCGGATATCAACCGGTGGTTTATCTCATGGCGCATCGTCAAGCGCAAGGCGGAGAAGGCAGCGAAACAAGTAAGCGAGGGAAACACAAAATGAGCTTTTGGAAGAAACTATTCGGCGGTTCTAAACCGACACCAGGTGCGCCGGTGACACCGCAACCGAGACAAGCGCCTTCCACTGCGTCTGTCACATCCCAACCAGCCAAGCAAACGCCTTCAGGTGGGGGCTTGCAATTACCAGCAGAATTTGACGGGAAGACGTCCTACCGTGATATGTTTGCGACTCTGCCGCCGGAGCGGCTACGCGCTATGTGCCGCGCCTTGCCTATTGAGCAGCTAGACCTAGAGCGTCCTGGGCGTCCTCCAATTGCCCACGAAATGGGCCGAGCAATCACCCAAGTCTTTGCTATTTCCATTTACATGGCGACGAAGGCAGTTCCTGCCGAGTTCGGCGACATCGTTTTCCCCCGTCTAGTTGCGAAAATCGGCACATACAACGGTGCCGCCTTGCATCTAGAGCTATGCGATTTGGTCAGAGATTTAGCTATTCAGCTAGCTGCGGGCGACCGTGATCAAGAAGCGGTTCGTGTTTTACGCGTCCTTAAGGGTTCGCTTTTTTGGCGGGCATGGCCCCAGGGCGATCTTTGTCTATTCGCATCACTAAACAACATAGCGATTTCAACCAAGTCCTCGTCAGATTTTAAGGCTGCTCTTGAAGCCGCCCAGCATATTCCTGCGAGCCAATTGAATCAGATCGGTGGCAATGAGGCTATCGAACGTCTTAAAGAAAAGATGGCCCTTGCCCAACAGAATAAGCAATCATGAATATTCCTATCTGTCCGATGGGTCAAGCATCATACATCCCAGTACGATCCTTGACCCATCGGCCATCGGGCGTCTCGACGCACACGTAGAAATAGTTCTGTGAGACTTCCTGTTTGTTGAGGAACTCCAGGGCTGCCTCTGTGCTCACAGCCTTATAGTAGCGATAGGTGGCAAGCGTGGACAAGCCCTGCATTGCCGGCCTTTTCTCCTCCCGCAGGAAGCTGACCTTTCCCACGTTTGAGCTAGTGGCCTTGGCTGGTTCAGACTTCTTTGCTTTAGCTGCCGGGGGCGTTGCTTTTTGCTCTTCCTTCCTGCCGAATAACTTCTTCCAAAAGCTCATATCTACTCCTACCGACCGCCGTGCTTACGCAGTAATTCAATCAAAGCCGTATTGCTTCCCGCAACCATGCTAACAACCGATGCGCCATATTGATTCTTTGCATTCACATCGGCCCCATGTGCAATTAGACATTCCACCACGTCCGTGATACCTTTCTGCGCAGCATTGTGCATGGGTGTGCTGCCGCTATCGTTCTTGACATGCACATCAGCTCCGTGCGTGATTAACAATTCGGCTATCTTCCGCGATTTAGCAGAGTGAAGCGGTCTGTATCCACCATGGCAACTTGAAGCGTTAATAACTGGTTTGCCAGTCAGCAGCACCCTCACGAGTTCCTCGTTATTCTTGTTTACTGCGTCAAAGAGTGGCGTCCCATCGTTAGCGTCTTTCGCGTTCACGTCGGCTTTATTTGCAAGAAGCAACTTCACCATCTCGATATTTTCTTCGCTCACTGCCTTGTGCAACGGCGTTTCACCCCAACCGCCGCTTTCTTTACACGAAACCAAAGCGGGAAAGTTCTTCAGGATCGCTTTGACCTTTTCCAGGTCACCCGCTGCAACAGAAGCCAGGAATGAGGCAGCAGAAACCCTTTCGACACTGGGACCACTCACTGGGTCAGGTGTCTTCGTCGGAACAGGCACCGGTGCAGATGCCCTAAGGGGAACGTCTACCTTCGCTTTACTCTTAAAAAGATTCTTCAAGAAGTCCATTAGATATGCCTTTGGCAAGAGAATACTAGACGGTTACGAAGTTGCTGGGGATTGCCCTCTTAACGGGAGTATCGCATTTGGGGCATTTCCCGTACCCAGGCGAGGTCGTTAGCGGCAAGTAAGGGTAACAAGCATCGCAAGACATCAAACCGCATTGAGGGCAAAAATAAAAATCGTTCCCCGCGCCCATTTGCAGTGTCTCACGGGTTGATTTCTTTCCACACCGTTCGCAAGCCCCATTCAAAACGTTGGCTACGCCAAACTTGAACATGGAAACCCGACGATCATAGATTATCTCGGCGGCGTGACAGTAGGGGCTAGTCAGATACCCTCGAATTTCAGACTCGGTAGTACAGGTTCCGATATTGGTGAAATCCGAAGCGCTGCTTGAATTCTTGTAACGGACAATGGCCATATAACCGTACTTTTCCGCGAGGGCCCTCGCCGCGTCTCGATCTGATGCCCCTGCGCGCTCGCTTCGTAGTTCATCTATCGCTCTTGATCCCATCCTGCCGCCACCCCACAACGCCCCACAGTTTAGCAGGGTCATGGCAAGAGGCGTAAGCACCGCGAGCTTTCAAAGCACAGTTCACTGAGTCGAATCTGTCACTTTGCGAATTATTGGGCTCATTAGGATTCGACTTTCTTGCCCTCGGTGTGGCGGTAAAACGTCGTTCGCGTGATACCGAGGGTCTTGCAGATGGCTGAGACGCTTTGTCTCGGATCCTCGCGGAGCGATTGAGCCATTCGCCGTGTCTCCTCGCTGAGGGTCATAGGGCGGCCACCCTGACGGCCGCGGGCTCGGGCGGCCTTGAGACCCGCTTGCGTGCGTTCCCGAATCAGTGCGCGCTCAAACTCAGCCAGTGCCGCAAAGATGTGAAAGACCAGCTTGCCCCCACTGGTGCCGGTGTCGATGGCCTCGGTGACGCTCTGGAAGGCGACGCCTAAAGTTTCGAGCTGCTCGACCGTTTGGATCAGGTGCTTGAGGGAGCGGCCGAGCCGGTCCAACCGCCAAACAGCGAGGGTGTCGCCGGGACGCAACGCCTCGAACAGGCGCGCCAGTTCCGCCCTGTCGGCTTTGCCGCCCGACTCCTTCTCCTCATAGATGCGCTCGCATCCCGCAAGCTTAAGTGCGTCCCGCTGAAGATCCAGGTTCTGGTCGTCGCTGCTGACGCGGGCATATCCGATTCTCATGGAGACAGCGTATCAGAAGTCAGCGTTACGTCAATGGTTTCGGGACATTGATTCTGGAACGTGTTCCGGTACGCAAAAAAGGGCGAAATCAGGCCTGATTTCGCCCTTTTCGACTACTCGCCGTTGCCGTCCCGTAAACCACCGTTTTTGGGACGCTATCCGGCTTGCCCGATTACCAAACTTTCTCTCGCAGCCTCGACAGCCTGGCGCGTCACCGTTGACAGTTCATTGATCTCAAGGATGCGCTCCGTCTGCGCCAACAGCCGGCCAATCAACCGAAAGTTGCCCCCCGTGATGCGGACGATCACGGCCATAGTTTCCTCGTCCAGTGGGGGCAGGCGCACGCCGGGAGGCGTCCACGCTTCCGACAGAAGACGGTGCACTTCCCCGGCGGAGAGTGGGCGGAACTCGTGGACAAACCCGATCCGCGAATAGAACTGTGGATAGCG
>Ga0206931_1200_pt1 | contig 12673 bp, 15 predicted proteins | sample Alteio_BWOrgHeat_17_FD_152946 | JGI IMG/M metagenome (GOLD analysis project Ga0206931, IMG submission 152946) | Enriched cells from forest soil in Barre Woods Harvard Forest LTER site, Petersham, Massachusetts, United States -... | ecosystem: Environmental > Terrestrial > Soil > Temperate forest >...
GCGCCCTGCATTGTAGAAAGAAGTCCTAAAAGAACAATAGTTGCCAATGACAAACTGCGCGATGAATGTAAAAACGGCTAAACGCCGCTATTTTTTAATCTGATTCCGCTCGTCGACGAGAACGACCTTCGGCTGAATCTTCTCTTTGGCATCAAGCCAGCAAAATGCCGCGATGATGACCAAATCGCCAGCCTGTCCGAGTCGCGCAGCCGCGCCGTTGAGAAAAATTTCACCCGATCCGGCCGAGGCTTTGATCACATAGGTCTCAAGCCGCTCGCCATTATTTAAATTCCAGACGTGGACAGCCTCATTTTCCTGGAGACCGGCGGCCTCAGCCAGCGTCCAGTCGATGCCAATGCTGCCTTCGTAATCGATATCGGTTTTGGTCAGCGTGGCGCGATGAATTTTCGATTTAAGGAACTTTACTTGCATGCAGTAATCGAGGATTTTCCGAATAAATACCCAAGTGAAATTACGAGCGGCAACCAGCAACCCACGGACAGGGAATATTGCGCAATTTATCGGCGAAGGTTTTAAAACTAGCACTGTTTTGATAGATAGTTCGTGAAACTGAGCGAGCAAGCCAGCATGCACCTTCTATGGTTTCTCGATAGCGGATTTTGGGAGGGAGTATTTTTTTAAGGGCTTCTTTTCCATGAACGCCTTCATAATTTATTTTGCACCGACGTTTGGAAATACCAGTAGATCTTCTTAAAGTTTTTAAATCAGCAAGAATCCAATTTTCAATCATCCTATCCGGAACGCCAATTATAATTTTAGATTTGAGATCTTGGCCTTCAAGAGCGCGATGCAGTCGACAAATTATCTCGTCACTAGTTTCCTTTCTGCCTTCGCGGTCAAGAATAACAATAATAGGATTACAGTATTTTGATTCGAGTATGCGAGCCTGAGTGCCAATGTGTTTTGCTATAGCTTCTAATTCGACATCATTTCCATTGATTCCTAAGAGAGGAGTTGGACATTTTGGACACAATTTTTTGATAACTTCATACTCCAAGTCACCTTCGACAATAAACCCGGGCCTAATCATCTCCTAAGGCTCCAGTCGTGTAGTAGTATCCGAGACCAAATCCAGTTTCCCTGATTTCTTTTGAAATAATGTCGGGGTTCTTATTTCGATGAGCTACGGTTGAGCCATTGATTAAAGAGACAATGATTAATTCCTCTGGCTGACATTTATTTAACAACGTTTCACTGTGCGTTGTCATTAGCGTAAATGCATTTTTCTCATTCTTTATGAGCAATTCGCGCATAATCGAAACAATTCGAGACTGCATTCGAGGATGGAGATAGTTTTCTGGCTCTTCGATCGAAAACATGGACTTAGCAGTAAATGCAGCTGTAATTAATGTAATCCATTTTAGCGTCCCATCACTCATAAGTGCTAGCGGGACTGACGCTGTGTATGCTCCATTTTCAATTTCAAAAGTCACTCTTAGCTGATTGCTAAATGTGTCGTCTACAACGTCGATGTCTGAAATTGTTGGATTCGCTTGCTGATAATAGGGTAGTAGTTCTGTCAGGGTATTGGAATGCAATGCAGCTTTGGGAGTCCTGAGATGAGTTTGATCTTCATTGCCGCCTTGGATTGGACTGCCTTTTTTTAAGGCATTCAAGGTCGCCGATAGTCCTGACCCATCTTTTAAAATTCGTGGTGGTCTTGCGCTATCTTCAGGGAGTTTAATGCTAGACGGTATAATATTATAAATTTCTCCGCCACTAAGATCCTTGCATAATCTTAGCACCGGAATATATCGCTCTATAATTTTAGGAAGTGGTTCTCCTACAGACGCTGAGCTAGAAATGACGTCCTTAAAAAAGTTCCGTCTATTTTTTTTGCTCCCATACCGATACATAAAAAGCGTTGTCTCCAATAAACTTTTCCTTAAAACGTCAACTTGCGCATTAACTTTGTAAGATTTAGATACTCTTGTATTACAAATTAAGTCCCAATTGTACGACTCTTTATCTATTGAACTTGAAGAGATAAATTCACTACAACATTTAAGCCGTAAACTCTGAGCTTTAAAGAATATGGGATTTATTCCTTCAGAGAATTCAATTTCAAAAGTGTAAAGGTAGAATAAAAATGGCTTTGCTTTGAATTCCTTATCTTGCTGTAAAAACGGAACAGGTAGCTCAGCACGATCTATGCAACCATAGATTTTAGAACGGAACTCCTTATTTGTGCCACTGCCAATTCTTTTAAAAACTACACCGGCGCCACCTGATCGACTAGTAGCTTCAGAGACATTGTTACATTTAATTAAATTCGAAACAAATTCGAAAAAAGTAATAATATTTGTTTTTCCAGATCCATTTGGTCCTACAAGGACGTTTATCCCATGGAATAAATCTAAAGAAAATCCCGAAAGAGTTTTGAAACCATCAACCTCGATTCTAGTTATCATTCAATAATTTTTGAGAATATTGCACTCGGCACTTATTGTAAATTCTGGATGTAATTTTAGAAGCCTCAATTTTTGTTGTCTTCGATATCAAGCAATTGCAAGGCAGCACGGATTTCGGCTTCGGGCCCTTCGTGCTTTTGTTTCACGGCGAGTTCGAGCGCGTGTTCGTAGTAACCGCGCGCGGCGGCGCGATCTTCCCGCTTGAGGGCGCATTGCGCAAGGAGCATGGTCACCACCATCCAATCGGGCTTCTTTTCGAGCGCGACCTTCAGGTGTTCCTCGGCTTCGCCCGGCTGACCGGCGTCATACAACGCCTTGCCCAGGCTGAAACGGAGCAACTCGTTGTCCGGGTTGCCCTCGACCTTCGCCCGATAACCGGCGATCCGTTCTTGCATCGACTCCATGGAATGAAAGCTTATCATATCTGTTGCGATGTCCAACTACGACGTCATTGTCATCGGTGCCGGCCATAACGGCCTGACCAGCGCCTGTTACCTGGCCAAGGCCGGGTTGAAGGCGCTTGTCCTGGAACGACGTCATATCGTTGGCGGGGCGGTTTGCACGCAATCGGACCTTATTCCCGGTTACAAAATCGATGTTGGTTCAGCGGTGCACATCATGATTCATCTCACGCCGGTGCTGCGCGATCTCGAGCTCGACAAGCACGGGCTGGAATATATCGACATGGATCCGTGGGCTTATTATCCGATCGAAGGTTCGAACAGCGGCATCGCTTTTTACAAGAGCCTCGATAAAACATGCGAGAGCATCGCAAAAATTTCGGCGCATGACGCCGAGGCCTATCGCGCTTTCGTCCAGCATTGGGGTGAACTGAACGAGGGGATTTTCGAGACATTCCTGCAGCCGCCGACGCCCGGTCGCATTTTCTGGACGATGATGAAGCGCAATATCCGCAACTGGCGCTCGCGCAAATTATGGTCGTCGCTCGATACCACGCGCCAGCTGATGGCGCCTTATGGGCAGGTGATCGACGAATTGTTCGAGCATCCCTCGATGCGGACGGCCATGGCGTGGCTCTCGGCGCAATCGGGCCCGGCCCCGTCCGAAGTGGCGAGCGGCGACATGCTCGGCTGGAACGCGATGCTGCATAAGTGCGGCGCGAAGCGCGCGAAAGGCGGCAGCGGCGCGCTGACCCAGGCGATGGCGCGCAAACTGGAGAGCGATGGCGGCACGATCATGACCGGCGCGAGCGTCCGCGAAATTGCGCAGGAAGGCGAGGGGTGGCGCGTTTCTTATGGATCCGAATCGGGCGGCACGGTCGAGACAGCTTTTGCGAAACGCGTCATCAGCGCCTGCCATGTGCAGACGCTTTTCCTGAAATTATTGAAGGATTGCCCGGTCGAGCTGCAAAAAAGAGTGAAACGCATCCGGGTCGGCAACGGATTCGGCATCATGGCACGATTCGCCGTTGATGAATTGCCGCAATACGGCGGCGGATCGAAAGGCGTTCAGCCTTATCACTCCGCGATGCAACTATTGTGCCCGTCGATCGATTATCTCAACAGTTCTCATCGCGATTTCTCCTCCGGCCTGCCGCCGTGCGAACCTTCCGTCGTAGCCATGACATTTTCGGCCATTGATTCGACGCTGACGCCGCCCGGAAAGCATCTGCTCTATACGTGGGGTCAATATCATCCCTATGAACTCAGTAACGGCGAACATTGGGACAAGATTGCGGAACGCGAAGCCGACAAACTCTATTCCCTGGTTTGCCGCTATGCGCCGAACATGAAGGGGAAGGTGATTGATCGCTATATCCAGACTCCACTCGAGCTGGAGCGGACGCTTGGCCTTGTTCGCGCTAACGTCATGCATGTCGAAATGAGCATCGACCAGATGTTCATGTTCCGGCCGCTGCCCGAGCTTTCGACTTATCGCACGCCGTTGCCGGGCCTGTACCTGACCGGCGCCAGCACCCACCCGGGCGGCGGCGTTTTTGCCGCCAGCGGTTACAATACCGCGCAGGTTGTTTTGGCGGATGCGGGTATTTGAACGAAGACGGGTCGAGCAGCGCGAGGGCCGCAAAACCGGGTGCAGCCTCAGGCTGCAATTCGGCGTGACAATCGCTCCCGGCACGTCTTGACTCATAGGTCATGGATGTCGCGGAAGGTCTCGCCGGATACCGGGTCAAACAATTCTCCGTTTTTATGGCCAACAAGGCCGGGCGATTGCTTGATATCGTTGCTTTGTTTGCCGCCAGCAACATCCATGTTGTTGCCCTGACCATCCTCGACGCCGCCGACTCGGCCATTGCCCGCATCGTGGTCGACGATCCCGACAAAGCCAAACTCATCTTCGAGGAACACGCGGTCGCTTTCAGCCAATGCAATTTGATCGTCGTCGAGCTGCCTAACAGCGCGGACGATTTGCGCCCCGTCCTCACCGCCCTTCTCCAGGCCGAGTGCAATATCCATTTTGTCTATTCCTTCATGACGCGGCCCCGCGGCAAGGCGGCCCTTGCGCTCCACGTCGAGGACGAGGAAGTTGCCGCCAATGTTCTCGTGCAAAACGATTTCAAGCTGCTTTCCCAGGACGACATCACCCGTTAAGCGGCGTTCGGTTGCGGATGGATGATTCGCCATGACTTATTTCCGGTTTCACGTTCTCTTTAATTTGCCGGTTCTGCTCGTACTGGGGGGGATCAACCTCCTAGTACCCGTACAACCCGGCGAATCCTTCGCTCTCGGCCTTGTTCTACTCGCCGTCCTCATCTTCACGACACCGTGGGATAACTACGCCGCTGCCTGCGGTATCTGGGGATTTCCGACCGGCCGGTACAGCTTCAAGATCGGCTATCTGCCGCTCGAAGAATATCTTTTCTTCCTGCTGCAAAGTCTGAACGTCATACTCGCGGAACGATTTCTCACCCGGCGATTTCAGTTTTTTCAAAACGCATGTAGCACCCCGCTGCATCAGGAACAATTCATGATGCTGTTCAGTTTTATCGTCGTTTGGTTTGCTTGGGGCTTTTATTGGCTGAAAAATCCCGGCCCGCGCGCGCATCATTACATGAGACATTTGCTTTTCTGGTTTTTGCCGGTAATTTTTATTCAATATATCATTGCTGGCTTCCTCATCTCCTCGCATTCCGCGCTCTTACTCCTGCTCACACTGGCTTTCGGCACTTACTACACGGCAACCGACATTATTGCGGTCCGCGCGGGGACGTGGTTCATCGATGGCCAGCAAACGACCGGGTTCAAGCTGTTTGGAATATTGCCGTGGGAAGAAGCGGTCTTTTTCTACCTGACATCGCTTTTGGTGGCGCAGAGCTATCTGTTGCTGTTGCCGGCGCAGCTGCGCTGATGAGGCGAGGGCACGGGGGGATGGCCCAGCTTGCCTTGAAGCTGGGGATGGGTATCCTGAAAACACGGTCGGGCAAGACACAGGAGGGACCTAATGCATATCATGAGCGCGTCAGCGGCTTATCTGCTGCTACTGGTTTTTGCAGTAACCATGATCGTTCTAACCACGCTCATGTCCCGGCAACACATCTGGCATACGGCGGACGGATTTATGGCCGCAGGCCGTAGAGTTCCCTGGTGGCTGGGCGCAGTTTCAATCGCCATCACCTGGATTTGGGCGCCTGCGTTGTTTGTCAGCGTCCAGCAGGCTTATCAACAAGGTGTGGCCGGACTCTTCTGGTTTACATTTCCGAACATCGTGGCCCTCATGATCATTGCTCCGCTTGCCGTTCGCATTCGCAAACTTTTACCGGACGGATTTACGCAACCCGAGTGGATTCGTCATCGCTTTGATGAAAAGACGCATAAACTCTATCTCATTCCATTTTTTTGGTATCAGCTGATGGCCGTAACCGTTCAGCTTTATGCGGGTGGGAATATTTTCTCCCTCCTGACCGGCGTCCCCATTGAAGCCGTCATGGTCATTCTCGCCGCAACGACCCTAACTTACAGCATCATCTCCGGCATGCGCGCGTCGATTGTCACCGACTTTCTGCAATACGCGTTGATTATCGTGGCGGCGATTACGGTAATTCCCTGGACAATCGCAGTTGCGGGCGGCTGGCATGCGGTTGCCGGTGGCCTCGGCGGATTCAGCGGAAAGTATCAGAATGTTTTCAACCCGGAAGTGGCTTTCAATTTTGGAATTGTGACCAGCATTGGACTCCTCTCCGGTTCGCTCGCCGATCAACAACATTGGCAGAGAGCATTTGCCATTGAGGAAAAGAAACTTGTCCGCGCCTATTTTTGGTCCGGAATCTTATTTGGCATCGTGCCGCTGGCGATCGCCACGCTCGGGTTCATTGGGGCGAACCCGGCGTCCGGCGTCGGACTTCCGGCCGGGGTGGATCCTTCGATGATCGGCGTCGCTGTCGTCCAGCATTTCCTGCCCGGCTGGGCGGTGGCTGCGTTCTTGGTCATGATGCTCGGTGGCCTTTGTTCGACGCTCGATTCCGGCATGTGCGCGGCCAGTTCATTATTCGCCATGAATTGCTTCCGCTATTCGTCGCAGGAGCAGCAAATCCAGGCCAAGGGACATCAAGGCATTGCTCTAACTCAAGCTGAAGAAGGGATCAAAACGGAACTCGATCGAAAAATTATCGCGCGTGGGCGCATCGGTATGATCGGCATCACCCTTGCCGGACTTTTCGTTGCTTTGGCCGTGCTCTATATTCCCGGATTTGGCCTTCAATATTTATGGTGGGTATTCAACACTGTCGCGGCCTGTGTGGCTGTTCCGACTATATTGAGTCTCTATTGGGATCGTCTCGATTCGAGAGGAGTGTTCTGGGGAGTGCTTATCGCTTTCTGTCTCGGCATTCCAGTCTTCGTCTACAGCAATATTACGGAGAAGATTTGGCTGACCGTCGCTTCATCGATTGGCATTATCGCAGTAACGACCTTGTTCTGCGTTCTTTTTAAGCGTTCTCAGCCTTTTATCGTCGATTTGGATTCCGGCTCCCGGAAAGTCCGGACAACTCATTCAAAAGCTCCGGCTGCTTAAGCCATCTTCCGCAGATTCGAAGGGAGGATGTTAAGATCCGCCCGATACTTCGCGACAGTGCGACGCGCGAGCGGGATGCCGCGTTCGCTGAGAATTTTTACGAGCTCCTGGTCGGAGAGGGGCTTTTTCGGATCTTCCCGGGAGATGAGCTCCTGGATCGAGTCCTTCACGCTGGTGTTCGAGAGAATCTCGCCCGAGGCGGTCTGGTAGCCGGGCGTAAAAAAGAATTTCAAGTCGTAGAGGCCATAAGGCGTCTGCACATACTTATTGGCGATGGCGCGGCTCACGGTCGTTTCATGGACGCCAACGATTTCGGCGACCTGGCTCATGGTCAGCGGCTTGAGGTGTGAGATGCCGTGTTCAAAAAAATCTTTTTGCCGTTTCACGATCTCCGTGGCGATGGATTGGATCGTTTGCTGGCGCTGGTGCAGGCACTTGATCAAAAATTTTCCAGCGCGGATTTTGTCGCGCAGATAATTGCGCAGTCCGGCGTCATGCCCGTTATTTGCGAGCAGATCCTTGTAGGTATCGCTGATGCGCAGGCGCGGGACCGGCTCGTCGTTCATGACCACGATCCATTCGCCGGCCTCCTTCTTGACTGCCAGCTCGGGCTGCACCACGTTCTGCTTTTCTTCCGAGCTGAACGAAGAACCGGGGCGGGGCTGCAGCGTTCCGATAAATTGCGCCGCCTGTTGAATCCGTTCCAGCGGCAGCTTGAGCGCGCGCGCGATTTCGACGTAACGTTTGCGGCCCAGCTCGGCCATGTGATTCGCCACGACGACCTCCTCGACTTCCTCGGACTTGCCGAGGCGATCGATCTGGATGAGCAGGCATTCGCGCAAATCTCGCGCGCCGACGCCGACGGGATCAAAAGTCTGGATCAACATCAACGCTTCCTGCGCCAGGGGGAGAGGAATGCCGGTCGACTGCGCAATTTCCTCCAGCGGCACCTTCAGGTATCCCACCTCGTCGATGTTCCCGATGATTTCTCCGCCGACGCGTAAGATATCCTTCGAGTTCGTGGCGAGCGAAAGCTGGCGGGTCAGGTGATCTGAAAGTTGCGGGGCTTCGACCTGGGATTCAAAAAGGAACTGGCGTTTCTCGGCGGCTTCGGCGCTGTAGCGCGTGGTCGTGTTGCTCTGGGCGAAGAAGTCACGCCATTCGTCGTCGTTTTTCTTCAGCGTGGCGAGTTCCTTCTCCCATTCCTCATCGACTTCAGAAGGAGCTTCCGGCTTGTTGTCGTCCGCGCCCTCTTCTAGCACCGGATTGATTTCAATTTCCTGCTGGACCAGGGATTGCAATTCGAGCGCTGCCGCCTGCAGGAAATGCAGCGATTGCTGCATCTGCGGGGAGAGCGTTTGCCCGAGCGAAACTGTCTGGTGCAAGCCGATTTCAGCCATCTAACAGTCAATGTAAGCCCGAAGCGAGCGACTTGCAAGCACCCACCGTGCCATGCGGCTAAATACCTCAAGATCCCCTATTTAGGGGGCGGATTCCGACATGCCTTGATTTTGGCGCTTAAATCGGGGATAACCTTTCATGCTCCGGTTCACCATCTTGGCCAGCGGCAGTACCGGGAACTGTGCCTACTTGGAGACCGAGGAGACCCGGGTTTTGATCGATGCCGGGCTCAGCCGCCGCCAGATCGAGGAACGGCTGCGTGAGCTGGGCCGCGAATTAAGCGACGTGCAGGCCATTTTTTTGACGCACGAACACAGCGATCACGTCAGCGGACTGCCGGTCCTGGCGCGTCGCCACAATATTCCGATCTATTGCAATCGCCTGACCGCGGCCAACGTCGATTCCTCCCTCGCGGATTACCAGAACTGGCGTTTTTTTGAAACGGGCCAGACCGTTCAGCACGGCGATTTGGCCGTGGAGACATTTCCAATTCCGCACGACGCTTACGATCCGGTCGGCTTTGTTTTTTGTCACGCCCTGGGCAACCTGGGCTTTCTGACCGATCTCGGCCACGCCACGCAACTGGCTATCGAGCGCGTGCGCAAATCGCGGGCGCTGGTGCTGGAGTCCAATCACTGCGTCAAAATGCTGCAGGCCGATCCTCGTCGACCATGGGCTTTGAAGCAGCGTATTTTATCCCGCCATGGGCATCTTTCCAACGATGCGGCAGCGGCAGTCGCTGCCGAACTGGCTCCGGGGGGAATTGAAGACATCTACCTTGGCCATCTCAGTGCCGAGTGCAATATTCCGGCGTTAGCCCGTAAGACTGTGCAGGATAGGCTGGATCAGGATGGCGGCTCGACCGTCCGGCTCCATGAGACAGCTCCCAATAGCTCTTGTGAGACGCTCGAGTGGAAATAAATATTTACATTCATATTTATTATACCTAGAATAGGAAGATTATGTTAAATGGTAATGATTTCCTATCCACTGGTATTCCCCAAGATTCCCGTTCGCGCACGCGCCAAGCAGGCGGAGTGACGCCTGTAACTTCTGCAGGATCTTACGCGCCGATGGGTGCCAGCGATTATATACCTGCTATCAGTCTGGATAATGCGGGTCTTGATACACCGTCGCAGGCCAGAGGGTCTCAAACGCGCACTCGTTTCCGACCCATTGGGGTTAGTGAAAGCGTCTATCGGAGCTAATTGGCCAACTGCGCTTTGATCAGCGCGACGATTTCCTGATTAAACTCCGAGTGCGGCTGCAAGAGCAGCGCCTGCTCCGCGGCCGGTAACGCTTCTGCCCAACGCTCCAGCTTGATGGCCGACATGGCCATTCCGCTCCACGCGCCGAAATGGTTCGGTTTTGCGCTGACGACTTTCCGGCACAGTGTCAGGCTTTCTTCAAAGCGGCCCTGCAAATAATAAATCGTGGCCAGCTTGTTGCTGGCTTCGGGCCAGAGCGGATGTTTGATCCGCAGTTCGCTGAAAATTTCCTCGGCCGCCGCCAGGTCATTCGCGTTCATCGCCTTGATGCCTTGATTGATCTGCTGCCGTGCTTCATCGCCCGCTTCGTTCAGCCAGCATTCCCATAAACCATGTGCGGCGAGCTGCACGACTTCGGGCTGAAATGACGTGAGTCGATCCGTGAAAAAATCTTCGCCGCCGAGCGCGATTAAATTTTCCATCGCCGTCTTGCGCTGCTCCTGCGAGCCGTGATCGAACAGGAGCGACCACTCCGTCAGCTCCTTCTGGCGTAATCCGGTTTTTTCCCGCCGTGCTTCGCGCGAAAGCTGCTCCAGTTCCGGCCACAACGGCTCGAGATCCTTGTCGGCCGAGGCAATTTCCAGGAAATTACTGTGCATCCCGAAAGCGTGAACCAGATATCGCTTCGCGTCTGTCAGGTTCCCCAGCTGGCATTCGTAACATGCCAGGTTGTAATGATAGACCGGCACCTGGATAATCGAACGCGGCGCCTCGAGCAGTTTCTGGCGCGCGTCGGCGGTGCGGCCGAGGCTGTGCAGGCAAAATGAACGGCTGATATAGGCGGCATGATGGTCCGGATGCTGCGCGCAGAGTTCATCCGCCAGCTTTACGGCTTCGGTCCAGCGCTTCTGCCGCATGCGGACATCGACCCGGCCAAACATGATTTCAGGCAGGTCGTGCTCGGGCGGTTCAATCTGGTCAAGCTCGCGCCACGCTTCGTCGGGCAGATCCAAATCAAGATAACCAATGGCGGCTTCCAATCTCTTGGCGACATGGACGGGGAGGCTCATAACGGTCTCTTATTTAACTCTTTAATATAACCTATTTTTGACAGTTTGCTTGAGAAAAATAACTTTTGCGGGATCGGCCAACCTGGGCCAAATTGATTCTGTGCCAGGAGCTTCCGACAATAAACCTGTCCCGGCCAGCCTCTTCAATCGACCCCGGACGGAGGAGCCGCGAATCATTGGCCTGGAAAAACTGGAGGCGTTGCCCTCCCTTCGGCTGCCTTTTCCGTGCCGTATTCTCGCGGTCGATTACCAAAGCACGCTTACGTCTCAATTAGGCGGGGCTTCGTTACGGATCGAAATTGCGCCCATCAAGGCGGCCCATTTGCGCATCCAGCTCTGGTTCCGCAATGTCCACGATCTCTCCATTCCCCGCCTTCCTCCAGAAGGCGCTGCCTGTGCCTACTTCCAGGTTGAGGATTGCCGCGATCTGAATCGAGAAAAAGCGAACTGGAAAATTTATGATTTGAATTCCGACGCCATCAGCTGCTTTGCCGAGGAAGTTGAAATCATCTCGGTCGTTTTCGAGGGGTGAACCGGCGACCGGAAAATTCATTGCCACCGCCCTTCGGCTTGATATTCTCAGAGGAGGATTACTTAAAGATCATCTATGAAAAAAGACAATATCACGCTGTCTCCTTTCGTTGTCACTTGGCTGACGATCTCGGCCGTGGTAGGGACTTTCGTGCTGCTTTGTCTGCTTTTTCAAAACCAGATCATCAGCTGCGCGAAGTCGATCTGGCCCTATTTCGATCTTATTTAAGCGCGGCGGGTCCTCCTCCTTCCACCGCTCCCAACCTTTCCCAACGGAATTATTTTTTCATGTCACGAACCCGGCTTTTACAACAGCTCCGCGAACATACGCCATTTAACGATCACGAAGCGGCCATGCTCGAGGCGACTTGCGATTTTGTCGCCGCGAATCCGGAGTGTTTCGAGCGATCTCTCGCCACCGGCCATCTCACCGGCTCGGCTTGGATCCTTGACCGCGAAGGCGCCCACGTTTTGCTGACTCATCATCGCAAGCTGAACCGCTGGCTGCAGCTGGGCGGTCATGCCGATGGCGATACGAATCTTTTCCGCGTCGCCCAGCGCGAGGCGCTTGAGGAATCAGGCCTCGAAGATATCCAGGCGCTCTCCGAGAATATTTTTGATGTCGACGTGCATCACATCCCGGAAAGGGGATTGGAAATAGCCCATCTTCACTATGATGTTCGCTTTCTCTTCGAGGCGGATCGTCGATTGCCTCTCGTCGTCAGCGCAGAGTCTCGCGCCTTGGCCTGGGTTAAGCTCGAAGATCTCGCCCGCATGAACACCGACCAATCCGTGCTTCGTCTGGCTGCCAAGACCGCGCGTTTACAAAAAGGCTAATGATAAATCACGCTTTGCCAGTGAAACTGGATCGGTTGGCCGTTTTGCTTGGAAAGCTGTTGCAGCCGCTCCAGTGACTGCTTTTCGGCGTCGTCCACTAATCCGGATCTCGCGGCGGCCTGTCGAGCGCTTGCCGCCAACCCATCCAGCTTGATGGCCGACATGGCCATTCCGCTCCACGCGCCGAAATGGTTCGGTTTTGCGC
>Ga0206931_1231_pt1 | contig 12600 bp, 13 predicted proteins | sample Alteio_BWOrgHeat_17_FD_152946 | JGI IMG/M metagenome (GOLD analysis project Ga0206931, IMG submission 152946) | Enriched cells from forest soil in Barre Woods Harvard Forest LTER site, Petersham, Massachusetts, United States -... | ecosystem: Environmental > Terrestrial > Soil > Temperate forest >...
CGTCGTTGAGGCTGAAGATAAGCTTGAGGTGGGCGATGTCGATGAGCTCGTAATCCTGGAATTCGCTGTCGACGAGGCAATAGAGGATGAAGTCGTAGTAGAATTTCTCGAGGTCCTCGTGGTGCTCCTGACTGAAGTCGATGTTGTATTTGCTCGAGAGTGCGATGATCTGGTCGAAGGTGATTTCGTTGACGCGCGCCGGCGTGGCGAGAAGGTTGTTCAGCTCGAGAATGGCGTGCTCCCGCGGCGTGGGATTACGCATTTTATCCCAGACACTGAGCTCGGGGAGCGGTTTAAAAACAAAGGGCGGCGCCATGGCGGGAGTGGGTTTTATCCGGGCAAAGCGAAACGGGCGGTGAGGATTCTAGGTGCCGTAGGAAGTCTCGAAGCGGGTGATGAGAATCTGGTTATGGATGCACGCCTTGACCTGCCGCGCGGGCGCATGGTTGAGGAAGTGTTTGACGGCCTGCTTGAGGTTGTCGAGCGCCTGGTTGGGCGTCTTGCCCTTGCTGGTGATGTCGAACTCGGGGCAGAGAGAGAGGTAGCCTTTGTTTTCTTTTTCGAGGACGGCCGTGAGGTAAAGTTTTTTACGGGGCTTTTTCGTTTTCGATTTGGAGGGGGAGGACTTGGTGCGACGCTTTTTGGGCATAGTTCTAGATAGCACAGGATGGAGAAAACATCAAGTGTCGCAGGCGTAATTGCGCATCATCGGAAGGATTAGCGGATTGATTTCAGGAGCTCTTTGACTCAGCTTTGGGGGCAAGGTCATGCGTAGTCGAATCATTACCGGCGTTTTGCACAATTTTTTGGGGACTTACACCAGCCGGTACAGCGATTGTGGAGGTTATTGGCTGTTTGGCATGCTCGTTGGCGAGGTGGGAGAGCTTCGCATTAATCTGTTAGCGCCACAGGAGGGCGCTCGGGGACACGCGCCGCTAGCGGCCGCCATTCAACTTGCCGCCCAGAAGTTTAGAGACCAGATGGACAAGGCGGGACTGGCGGCTTCCTCCGTACGGGAGGCTTATCTTGACGTCACAAGATTGCCGGAGGCCAAGCAGGGTTTCGTGAATGGGCGCAGGTGCGATGGCTATGCCGTGCGATTTGCAGTGCGAGTCGTATCCAATACTGGCGCCTCTTGTAAGCGAGAGATTTCCATATTTGTCGCGCCTCACGATTCAAAGATTGAGCGGCGCAGCGCCCGCGCCAGCTGAATATTTCAGGTCTTTGCAGATGATTGCGCGGAGGGATATTTTCAGGTTATCATGGGCGTCATGCATTGGATGAGGCAGGCACTTCTTCTCTTGATTTTAGCGATCGCGGGCGCGATGTCCGCGCGGGCGCAGTCTGTCCAGGGCCAGGGGATGAGCAGCGAGCCGTTCGCGGTGACGTTGAAGCGGGCGCAGACGGGCGACGCGATCGCGCAGTACCAGGTTTATCGCCGTTACGGACTGGGCGACGGTGTGGCAAAGAGCCCGGCCGAGGCGGGGAAGTGGTTGAAGATTTCGGCGCAGAGCGGTTATGCGCCAGCGCAGTATGCGCTGGGGAACGCTTACCTGTTGTTCAAGTCGCCGCCGACCGACGCCGATTTCGTGCAGGCGGTGAAGTGGTGGAAAGCGGCGGCGGAGCAGGGTCATGTCGACGCGATGTTCTGGCTGGGCGGCGCGTACATGGCGGGGAACGGAACGGAGAAGGACGAGAAGGAGGCGCTGAAATGGTATTTGAAGGGAGCGGAAAAGGGACAGGGTGCCGCGCAGGAGATGACGGGACTTTGTTATTATAACGGCGTGGGGACGGAGAAGAACATGACGGAGGCGGCGAAGTGGCTGCGGGCGGGAGCGGGGAAGGGAATCTCGCCGGACCTGGCGCACATCACGCTCGGGGACATGTGTTATTTCGGGATGGGGATCGAGAAGAACGCGAACGAGGCCTATTTGAATTATCTAGCGGCGGCGCAGCGGAACGATCCCTATGCGGAGTTCGCGGTGGCGCGTTGTTTGCAGGAAGGCAACGGGACGAACAAGGACGTGAAGGAAGCGGCGCAATGGCTGACGCGATCGGCGCAGCAGGGCGAGGTGGTGGCGGCGAAATATCTGGGGCTGGCTTATCACGAAGGCAATGGGGTGACGAAGGACGACGCCGAATATTATAAGTGGATGCTGGTGGCGGCGACGCTCGACCGTGAAGCGGGCGGTGAACATTTTGTCGCGCCGGCGGAGTATATGCTCTCGCAGCAGACGATGGACGACGGCGCGAGTCGGGCGCGGGAATTTCTGCGGGACTTCAAGGGTCACGTGCCGCCGCACCGGAAGGTGACTGCCGAAGGGAAGGGTTAGCATTCGCTATGTTGGCTTATGCCCTAACTCTGTATGTTTGTGACAGACTAGGAGCACGAGACTACGCCTTTCTTGTAGCCGCATTGGTATTGACGGTAGGTGCAATCTGGGCGTTTCTCAAAGGGAAGAAGCGTTAGTCAGCACAATCGGAGGAAGGCGCGAATCTAATCATAGGGCAATTTTCCCTGAAGATCCTGTAAAATAAGGAGTAATAAAGCGCCGGACGGCAGGGTATCTCGTCGGTACCTCTGGGGGCCGGATGCAAAGAAAAGACGATCCCGGCGCAGGAAGGTTGTCGCGGTTCAATGTGACGGAGAACCGGATGCTGACGTTCCGGATTATTAACGAGGTGGGAACGGCCTGGGCGGCGGTGCTGGAAATGGGGACTCACGAGGGCAATGAAAAGACGGAGCGCGACCTGCGGGGCGAGCTGACCTTGACACCGTTCATGAGGTTCAATCAGCTGGCGGGCGACGCGATGGTGCGCGCGTCGGAAATCGTGGCGATGTTCGCGCAGCGGTATGGACTATCGAACAACGAGCAGATCGAGTTGAGTTACGGGCCGCTGGAGCCGGTGCCCGATTTGCCGTTCTGGGCGAACGCCAGTGACCGGGCGTCGATGGGGCTGGCGCATGTCTTCCTGCGGTCGGGCAGCGGCTGGATCATGCCGCGGTGGAGCGGGAATCACGGCGCGCTGTTGAATCGCATCGAGGGCGAGCAGGACCGGACGGCGGTGAAAACGGTCTGCGATTTTTGCAGCGACGGGCGGTACATCATGGAGTCGGACGATATCCTGGCGGAGAAAACGCCGCTGGCGCGGGAGAAGTTCCAGCCGGTGGAGGCGCTGGTCGCGGACCGGATTCAAATTTACGGGGACCCCGTGCCGCCGAGCGAAAGCATGCGGGGACAGCCGACGAGATCGAGCCTGGGTAAAAAGTGGAAGGGATTATTTTTCAAGTTGGAACTTGGCGAGGCTTCGTCTACGGAAATAGCGCGTCGCGATGTGTCGCGGGAATGGACGCGCGCCCTGGCCGCCCATTAAGGCGTGAGCGCGGCACGAATCTTCGCGATGGATTGCTCGACGCTGAGCGTGGCGGTGTCGAGGACGATGTGGTCGCGATCCCACGGAGCGTAATCGCGCGTGGTGACGGCCTTCCAGGTCAGGATTAATCCGGACGCGTCGGCCGTTCGCGATTCGATGCGGCGACGATGTTCGGCGGTGTCGGAGCAGACGACTTCAATCTCGAGGACGGCAGCCTTGGCGCGAGTGGCGACCTGGATCCACGCGTCACGCGTGACGGGGAGCGGATTGACGGAGTCGGCGACGACGGTGCGACCAAGGGCGAGATTATCGGCGGCGAGAGCGTAAGCGACGCGATATCCTTCGTCGTGCACTGATTTGCCGGATTCGCGAATGGCCTGCTCGATGGAGTCGATGCGTAAATAGACGGCGCCGAGTTGTCGCGCCAGCTCGCGGGCGATGGTGGTCTTGCCGGCGCCGGGAAGGCCGCCGAAAACGATAAGCATGCTCGCTTTCGTCATGCGTCAGTTGGAGATGATATCGCCGGTGACGCCGATGGTGCGATGCACTTCGAAGCTGATGGCGCCGTCATCGGGTCGCTCCCATCTCCACTCGTGGCCGGGATTTTCGTAGTCGCGGACGACGTCCTCGGGCGGATGGCCGACATTGGGGAGTCCAAAGAGTGGAACGCTGACCCAGACTTGGACGTGGTAGGTGGCGGTGTTCAGGAAAATTTTGGCGGGGTCGAATTCAAAGCTGACGGTGCGCTCGGTATTGGCGGCGGCTTTTTTGGTGAGGCCGGCGGTGACGTCGCTGGATTGGATGGGGATGTTGTCGTCGTGGAGAATGAAGCCGGGCCCGGGAGGATCGGTTTGGGTGACGACGACAACGCGCCGGTGGCTGGGGTAGAGGTTGGTCATCTCAAGGACGGCTTTGTCCCACAGGGTGGGACTGCCCTCGAGAAGGACGGGGCGGCCGTTGTCGAGGCGATCGGTGCGGCTTTTCTTCCAGCGATAGTCATAGGTGCTGACGGGAAAGACGTTGATATAGGCGATGCCCTCGACGGGCCCGGCGTAATTGAGGGTGCGGAGAATCTGGGATGATTTGTCGTGGGTGAGGAACCAGCACTCGACTTCGGGATTCACAATGTCGGGGCAGGCAACAGAATATTCCTGCCGGCTGCCGTTGGGTTGCTTAACGGGCGTGGCGTGGAGCGGCGAGGTGCTGGGGATGACGAAGTTGGTGCCCCCAGCCGAATCGACGGTGGCGAACCAAAGCTCGGCTTCGTCGGCATTGGGGTCGTTGCTCTTGGCGGCGGCAACGGTCATCTGGTAGGGCATGTCGGCGCGGGTACGGAGGAGGTCGAGGAGGTCGGCGCTGCGAATGGTGACGTTGGAGACGGTGGTGAACGGGGTCATGTTCGGCGCGGAGCGCGGCGTCTGGGCGATGGCGGCGGAGACGAAAAGAAGAGCCAGGAATTGCAGAGGCAAACGGCACAGTGCGAATCGCATGATTATAAAATGCGTGAGGGAGGAGGTTTTGTCAATTGGAGCAGTGATTAACCCGCATCAAACCCCGTAAGGAAGTTGTCGGTGATGTCATCGGCGCGGTCGGGCGCCGAGGGGGAAATGAAGTCGACGAGGGGCTGGGGAATCGTGGCGTGGAGGGCGAGGCCGAGGAGGCCGACGACGGCGTCGGCGCGATCGGGCGAGGGCATGCCGCGGGCGCGAAGGTCGGCCTTGGTCTCGAGTCCGAGGCGACCGTCGGGCGTGACGACGATCTTGCGATTGGTCAGTTGCGCGTCGAGGCGATCGTCCGGCGGGAGGAGAACCTGATTTTTCTGGATGGCCAGCGCCGCGCGATGCCACAGCTCGGCGCCGCGATTGGCGTAATGCCGATTATGCGCGCGCGCGCCGTTGTTGATGGCGCTAACATTGTAGCCCAGATCGACGAGCTGGCGATTCATGGGCAGGCCAAGTCCGCCGCCATCGGCGAAGACGTGGTCGAAGGGAACGAGGGCTTGCCGCAATTCGAGCGAGACGCGGCCGACGCTGCGCGAGGTGTCGGTATCGCGCCAGCAGACGAGAGGAAGGATTTTGTTTCCCTCGAGGATGGCGATGACGCATTCGTCGCCGCCGGCAGCCCAGTCGATAAACGCCCAGCGTTCGCCGGTGACTGGCACGGGCGGGTGGTCGCGGCACTCGAGCAAGGCGCGGCGCGTGACGACGTATTCGTGCGCGGCGTCATCCATCAACTCCGAAAAAATGGTGGAGCGGACGAGAGGATGTTCGCGGCCGTACTCGGCGATGAGGGCGTCAATTTCGCCGTGGTCGAGGTGAGGGCAATCGTAAGCGGTGATGACGTGAGTCTTGTAGAGATGCTTTTTGCGAGTGAGCGCCGCGCCGAATTCCCCGGCGACGCCGCCGGTGGAGGACATGAGGAGGAATCGCTTCTTTCCTTTCGCGTTGCAACGGCGCGCAGCCTGGAAGATGGAATCGGGGATCGCTTTCGCTTCGTCGAAGATCATGAGCAAGTGGCCGGAGGGCCCGCCGTGCCAGCCTTCGAATTTATAGGGATCGTCGGTTGAAAAGCCGATGGCGCGGGATCCATTCGGCGCGTAGAGGTCGGTGTCGTTGATTTTCCAGCCCTTGCCGAGCCTGGAGCGATAGTTGCGGATGGTTTGCCAGAGCTGTTCCTTGACCTGGCGATAGACGCCGGCGGTGGTGACGACTTCGCAGCCGGGAAATGTGTCGCAATGCCAGAGGACGAGCGGAGCGGCGATCATGCTCGTCTTGCCGCTGCCATTGGCGGCGGCGAGGGCGACGGTAAGGTCGCCGGTCTCGACGTCGGCGAGGATTTTTTCCTGCCAGGGGTAGAGGGTGAGGCCAAGTCGGTTGCGCGCAAATTCGACCGGCCCAATGGCTTTTGGGGTTCTTTTTTGCGGTGCGGAAGTTTTTGGCGGATCGGAAGCGCCGGGTTCGTCGATGAGTTTGAGTTTCTTTTTTTGGGAAAGGGGATTGGTAGGCTTGGGTGGCTTGTGCGGCTGCGGGATATCCATAGGTGTTAAATTGGGACCGCAGGATAAGGATCGGCAGGGGGAAGAACAATGATTGCGGGCTTCGCGTTGTTCAGCCCATCAGCAAGCAGAGAAGTGCCTAATGAGGACTCGTAGGAGCGGGATGAAAGATGGCCGGAAGGGGGAGAGAAGTCGGATAGCAGGGCATGGGCTGGTCGTCGGGATCGGTTGTTGGCGATGGCGGCGGCGCGTGGGCGGCGGAGAGAATCGCAGCCGGGGTGGTTTGCATGGTGAGAGGCGGCGCGGTGAGAGTAGTTGGCGGCGGAGCGGGCGGAAGCGCAGGAGCTGGCGCGGGGCTGGCTTTATTGGGAGCGAGGGTGACGTTTGTTGTTGTTGGCAGCGGCAGCGTTGGTTTTGGCGGGGGTGGCACGTTGGCGGGAAGCGATAAATTCTGGGTGGTTGTCACCGGAGCGGGTGACTTGACGGGAGTAATGAGTTTGGGCGGTGGTGTGGCAGGAGTGGAGGCGACAGGCGCGGTTGGTTTGGTTGGGGTCGGTGGAGGAACGACGACGGTTGTGACCGGTTTGGGCGGCGCTGCGGGCGATGTCGAAGCGGGCTGGGTCGCGGCTGTGGTTGGCGGGGTCGGAGCGGGAACAGTAGCGGTCTGGGTCCTGGGCGGAGGCACGTTGTTGAGTTTTTTAATTTCCTCGACCCAGTTGCCGGGCGGGCGCGCTTCGTCGGAGAGGATCATCGTCGAGAGAATGTGCTCGATCTCGTCGTAGATGAGTTTGCCGTTGTCGCTGCGGCAATAGACGTTGACGCCGATGAGATTCTGGTCGGTGACGATTTCGTAGGCGCGGACGATGGTGACGGTGGCGTTGAGGGCAGTAGTGACGGGAGCGGCGCCGTTGACGACGATGGCGGGAATGGATTCATTGAGCCACGTCTCGCCCCAGCGATTGGGATCGGGCGCAGTCCCGGTCTTGACGATGGCCGGCTTGAGGGCGGTGGGAAACATCTCCAGGACTTTCTGCGGAGTCATGCCGTTCTCGAACGGTGTTTTCTGGATGAGGATGTAGGTGGGGTAGCTCGTCTCGGTCGGCTGGCTCATGGAGTTGTCGCGCTCGTACCCGGCGACATAGGTGAATTTGGCGCCGGGCATTTTCGTTCTGGCCAGGTTGTTCATGACTTCGATGCTGGTGGCGGGAAGGGCGGTCCATTGCGGCGGGAGCTTGAGGGTAAGGCCGATCTCGGTGATCTCGTAGCTGAGGGGAACGCCCTTGAGGAAATCGGCCGGGATGGGAGGGGGACATGGAACGGGAAGCGCAGCGTTGTTGATGTCGTCCGATGCGGTCGCTGGTTTGGCGGGATCGGCGGCCTTTATGGGAACAGCCTTGAGTGGTGGCGGCGCGTTGGTTGAGGTCGCGGCGCAGGCGATGGCGGGCAGGCAGGTAATCGCAAGGGCGACGGCGAAGCGGTGCATCGCAATTAAGATTGAGGGATCACGGGCCTGACTGTCGAGTCTGATGACGACCGGAAGACATCGAACATAATCCACATCGCCGTATTGCCGATCAGGATTCCGACAAAGCGGTCGCGGATCGAGGTCAGGTCAATGCTCGTGTCAAAGCCGGGCAGCAGCATCATGTAAAATGCCAGCGCCATTTGGAATCCGGCATAAGACGAGCGCGGGCTGCCGGCGGCGACCCAGGCGAAGGGAAAGGTGGCGGCGGCGATGAGGAGCGTGAGGCCGACGATTGAATCCAATTGAGGAATCACGAAGAGAATGGCAAAGAGGCCGACCAATCCGCCGGCGCAGACGCCCAGGACGCGAAGCATTTGTTTTTGGTGCCGTTTTTCGTCGGTGGCGAGAGCTGTGACGACGCAGGTGATCATGCTCGTGCGGATGCCGGGCCAATTGACAGCGTTCATGAAAATTTCGCAGAGAATGACGGCGAAGATCGTTTTCGAGGCGAACCAGGCGTAATCGGGATTGGTGAAGGCGTCGCTGACGAAGCCTTTACTGCTTTCTTTTTTTTGGGCCGGTTTTGACAGGCCGCGTGTGAGAAGGAGATCGACGAGTACGGTTATGGCAACGGCAAGACCGACAACGGACCAGAGCCAGAGGGTCGATTTCGTGAGGGTCTCGGCGTCAAAGATGGTATCGGCGAGTGAAAGATAGAGCGAGAGGATGACGCCCAGGATGATCCCGATAAGGTTGATGGCCAGGGTGCGCGAGAGCCAGACCGATCCCCACACCAGGAACAGGGTGGAGGGGAGACGAAACCAGGGGGCGTCCATGAAGCAGATGGCGACCCCGATCGCACCGGCCAGCACAGCGGTAGCGGTGATCATGGCCAGGGTGCCTAATCGGATGGAGAGGAGGGCATCCTCGTTGGCCACGAAAAAAACGAGGTAGGCTGAAAAGGCGGGGAAGGGGATGCGCAAAGTTTCGCCGACGATGACGGTGGCGACGGCGGCGACGACGATGCGCGTTGCCGACCATGCGCGATCGGGAGTCGGTTTTAGTTCTTCCTTAATAAATTGCCAGAACTCGTGCGCCCGGGAAATGACCCCGCTCATCTCCACTCCGCCCAGCGCGCGCTCAATGGGCTGGGGCATGACCTGTTACCGTGACAATGGCGGTGACGCCCACGCGCAAACTGTCGTCCGTCGGCGCCGCATCAAGCCGGACGCGGACGGGAAAACGCTGCGCCAACCGCACCCAGTTCAATTCCCGCTTCACATTCGGCAATCCCGAAAACTGGGGCGATTCTTCCGGCACGACGCCATGCCCGATGCCCACGACCGAGCCGTGATATTTAACGCCCGGCTTCGTCATCAGGAAAACATCCGCCGCCATGCCCGGTTTAATATGCCGCAGTGCGCTCTCGCGAAAATTGGCAATGACATACCAGTTGCGCACATCGACCATTGTCATCACTTCCCCCGCGGCGTGCGCGAACGCGCCGTTCGAGATATTGAGGTTCGTAATGTAGCCGTCAAACGGCGCCACGACGCGGCAGCTTTTCAGGTCGTACTGCGCATTGGCCAGGACGGCTGCGTCCACGTTCACCGCCGTCCGCGCCACGTCCACCTGCTCCTGCGTGGCGAAGGCCTTCGGCAGCAGCGGCTCGACCCGCCGCAGCGTGTCCTCCGCCTGTTTCTCCTCGGCCACCGCCTTTTCCATCGCATTCCGGTACGGCACCGGATCGATCTCAAAAAGCAAAGTGCCCGCCTTGACGAATTGATTGTCCGTCACCGCCACGTTGATGATCGTCCCGCTCACGCGCGGCGCAATGCCCACGACATTGGCCGTCACGGAAGCGTCGTCCGTGCGGGGATCGGCCTCGTGGAAATAATAGACGATCAACGCCAGCACGACGGCCGAGACAAGAATTGTCCACTTGATGATCTGGCCCAGCTCGGCGCGGTCCATCGGTTTCAGGCTGCTTTGTGATTCGGTGTTTTCGTTCATGGCAATTACAGGTAGAGGAGTAACCAGGTGAGAAGAGTCAGGCCGAGGAACAAAGCGCCATAGACCAGGAGGTGCGGCTTGAGATAGGCGTCCACGCCCATCCGGACAAAGATGCGCTTGCCGACGAACGCGCCGATCAAGCCGATGATAATCGAAAGCATCCACGCCGGGAAAAATGAACCGGAAATTTCCAGGCTGGGATTGCGCGAGCACCCGGCGAGGAACAAAAGTAGAATTGGAATCGACGGTCGCGAGTTTGGGCTTTTCATAAATTCTCAGTTCGCTCCGGGTGATCGGATATGGCCCATGGCAAAGGCGAGATCCTGCCAGTTGGTGTAAACCTCGGCGCGCGTGGCGATGTCCGTTTCCTGGGCGACACGAAGGTCGTGCTGCGCCGCCAGCGTGTCCAGAATGGTGCGCAATCCCTGCTTATAAGAATCCATCGAAGCCTCGTAGGATTTCTGGGATGTCTCCACCAGCGCCTTGGACACCTCCAGCTTGCGCAGCGACGTTTTCAACTTCATGTAAGCGCGGAAAACTTGCCCGGCGATTTTGGTGCGCGTCTGCGCCAGCTCGCTTTCCGCCTGCCGCTTCTGCGACTCGGCCTCGCGGATTTTATTGACGTTCGCGAACCCGTCAAAAATCGTCCACTCGGCTTGGAGCAACACCGCATAAGCGTCAATCGTCAGGTGCGCATTGTTGACGGGAATGGGATAGGCCGTGGCCGTCGCATAAGAACGGTCGGCCGTCGCCAACATGCTGATTTTCGGCAACATCTCGTCCTGCGCCTTGTGCAGCTCCGCATTCTTGGCCTTGATCTCCGCCATGGCCGCGATGAGGTCGGGCCGGTCCGCCAGCGCTTGCGCCGTGTCCGACTCAATCGTCTCCTCAAGATGCTTCGGCAACGATTTGCCATCCATGTCGGCGATCTTCAGCTTCGTCGTGGGCAAAATGCCGACCGCCTCGCACAGGTTCGCCAGCGCAATGTCATCCTCGGCGGAAGCCTGGATCAGGTCGTAATTGGCCTGTACCGCGCGCTCTTTGGCCAGAAGCAAATCGGGCGATGTCGCCGTCCCGTGGTTGATTCGTTCATTGGCGGCGTCGGCCACCGCCTGGGCCGATTCCAAGTTCGACTTGGCCACCGCCAGTTTGCCGCGCTCAGCGCACAACGTGTAGTAAGTGCGCGTCACTTCGAGAATGATTTTCTGGTGCACTTCATTGAAACCCATCGTCGTCGCCACCAATTCGTGCTTCGCCGCCGCCACGTCTTCTTCGCGCGCGCCGAAATCAAACAGCAGCCACTTCAGCAGAAGTCCCGCTCCTTCGCCCTGCGCGTCGATCTTCGGCTCTTTGAAGCCCGGCGGAGGATTCCGGAGCGTGATGTCCAGCACCCCGTCTCCACTGTGCGCCAGTGCTTCAAGGATTGGATAATAAGCCGCTTCTTTCAGCCCCACCGCCACCGCGGCCTGGCGCGTCAACTCCCATGCCACCCGCGTCTCGGGATTCGTGCTTTCCGCCAGATCGACCAAATCCGGTAGACGATACGTCTTGTTCAGGTCAAGTGTGGCCGGTTCGGTTTTGCCCTGCGCCGTCGTCGAGGAAGGTTGGCCGGTTGCATTTTGCGCGAGCGCTTTCTGGTAAGTGCCTGCGTTCGGGGGAGTATATTGCGCCGATGCCGTCGGCGGAGCCGCCTCGTTCGGGTTAAATGCCGTGCAACCCCCGATGAGGGCTAAAGCCGGAATTAATGCAATAACGACGGAGCGGTGCATCGCGGCCAATAATGCGGTGATTGTTGCGAGTGTCGAGTCTCGGAATTGTCAGGGCACTCGACTCGCCTCAGATTGCCCATGGACGTATAGCGTCCGGACGGGATTATTCTGATCTTCCAAAGCGCTCCCACCCCAGCTTGCGTCATCCTGAGTCATTGTGGTTGCGGATTGGCTTAGAGATGAGAGGCGAGGGATCGGTTTGCGGGTGAGTGGAGTTGCGATTTAAAGCAGCGGCAGTTCTTTCCATTCGGGATTGATCGATTCAATCAGCTCGATTTTCTTTTGTCGGAGCCACCTCTTGAGTTCTTTTTCACGGGTGATGGCGGCATAGACGTTTTCGTGTTGTTCACAGTAGACGAGGCGGGAGATGAGGTATTTTTTGGTGAAGCCCGGCAGGATTTTTTGTTTGTGGAGAAAGACGCGTCTGCCGATGTTGCTGGTGACGCCGATGTAGAGGGTGCGCCGGTCGTTTGCCATGAATGTAGACGTGGAATATCTTTTCGGGCATGGGATGGAAGTATGGCGGCAAACTGATAGGGGACAAGATGGCTTGAGAGTTTGTTGAACGGGGTACCGATCCCTCGCCTCTCACCTTTAATGATGGGTAGGAGGCACAATGACTCAGGATGACGCAAGCTGGGGTGGGAGCGGGTATTTGGAGAGAGAACGGGAAAGGCTCGATAAGTTTGTTGAGATTGGTATTTTGGCTTTCGAGATTTTCTATGATGAAATTTCTTCCACACGATCCCATTTCCGGGTCCCTGCCCCGCCTTTGTCATCGTTTCACTTACCCCTGGTACACCTTACGTCGCGCCCTGCGGCAACGCTTGCGATAGCCTTACCGTTGGTTATCAGGACGGTCACTCGGCCGTTCAAGTAAGCTGCTCGCCCTTATGCCAGCCACCGCCGTCCTTCGGTTGCCCGCCGCCTCCTTGCACCGGCCTTCAATACGATCAAAATTGGGGCAACGCAGATCGCCTCCA
>Ga0206931_1232_pt1 | contig 12599 bp, 13 predicted proteins | sample Alteio_BWOrgHeat_17_FD_152946 | JGI IMG/M metagenome (GOLD analysis project Ga0206931, IMG submission 152946) | Enriched cells from forest soil in Barre Woods Harvard Forest LTER site, Petersham, Massachusetts, United States -... | ecosystem: Environmental > Terrestrial > Soil > Temperate forest >...
AGGACCATTCGTAGGCGGGAACCTGGCCGTTCGGATGCTGAAACCACTCTCTTAGGAGCAGCAGCAACTGATTTTTGGCGAACTTCGGATCGATGAGCGCGAAGGGAATCGTGTGAAATGCTAGGTCCCACGATGCAAACCACGGATACTCCCATGTATCCGGCATCGATAGCACCTCGGCACTGTGGACGTGCTTCCAAGCTTCATTTCGGGTCCTGGTCGAAGGTGGAGGCGGCTGAGTTGGGTCGCCTTTCAGCCATCTCTCGACATCAAAATGGTAGAACTGCTTGCTCCAAAGCATGCCGGCAAATGCTTGACGCTGTACGGCCCGAACATCCGAACTTAGCCCAGGAGCGAGATTGTCGTAGAACTCGTCGCATTCGGAGATCCGTGCCTCAAACGTCTGGTCGAAATCATTCGGTAATGATTTTCGAATGTCGGAAAGCATGACTCGATATGTAACACTCCCCCCTGCCGGGATCACGGTGTTATAGATCGCGGCGGCTTTGGTTCCCGCCTTAGCCGGATTAACTGCATGAGCGTCCTTTTCGATGATGTAACGGTGGAATGCGTCCTTCACGTAAGGAGAGGCGTTGTGGCCGCCAAAAAGCTTTTCAAGGTTCGATTCGTTCTCCGTGAAGACAAGCTCGGCGCAGTCGTCAACCACGAGCCACATGTCGTTGTACCGCGGATGTCCCACTTCAATCCGGCCGTTGGCTCTTGTCGATAGGCCAGGACGCAGAGTGCCTGTCTTCCAAGTCCAGTTGTTACGGAACCATAGTGTTGGAAGGACCCAAATCGGGGCGTCTTCCGGTCCGCGGTTATGGATGGTGATTCGTCCCAAGATCTCATAGGGAGTCGTCTTGGCATACTCGACGAACACGTCGAAATATCGATTCTCATCGAATACACCGGTATCCACCAATTCGATTTCCGGCGATTCTCGGCCCGCGTCTCGATTACGATCGATCAATTCTTGGTATGGATAGGCGCGCTGGGGGTACTTATAAAGCGCCTTCATGTAGGAATGCGTAGGCGTATTCTCTAGAAACCAATAGCACTCTTTGACGTCCTCGCCGTGGTTGCCCTGACTATTGGTCAGCCCAAAAAGCCTTTCCTTTAAAATCGGGTCGTTTCCATTCCATAAAGCGATCGCCAAGTTGAGGATCCCATGCCGGTCGCTGATACCTAAGAGTCCGTCTTCACCCCAGCGGTAGGCTCTTGAGCGGGCATCGTCGTGGGTGAAATAATCCCAGGCGGTCCCATAAGGCGAATAGTCTTCGCGCACGGTTCCCCACTGACGCTCGCTAAGGTATGGTCCCCACCGATGCCATTTCGATCCGGTTGCCTGATTTTCGAGAAGCCGCTGTTCTTCGGTCATGGTAGCTGAAAGTCCATTTACCCGTTCGTGGCAAAGCCTTCGTACAGGGTCATACCTCCATCTACGTAAAGCGACGTTCCAGTAACGTAGTCGCTAGCGTCGGAAGAAAGCCACACGGCTGCCTTCCCTATGTCGTCTGCGACGCCTACGCGATCATACGGGATCAATTGAAGCAGTTTGGCTTCCGCTTCCGGCGTAGACCAAGCTCCGACATTTATTGGCGTTTTGATGGCCCCCGGCGCGATCGAGTTCACGCGGATCTTATGCTTTCCGACCTCTTGGGCGATCGACTTCATCAGCATGTTGACGCCACCTTTCGAGGCCGCATAGTTCACGTGGCCCGCCCACGGGATCACCTCGTGAACACTGCTCATATGGATGATCTTGCCTAGAGCTGCCGAGAGTTGCGTCGGGCCCCTTCGAAGAAACTCACGAACCGCCGATCGGGAGCAAAGGAATTCGCCGGTGAGGTTGACGTTGATTACCAGGTTCCACTGATCGATGGTCATGTCGACTAGAGCGGCATCGCGCTGCAAACCGGCGTTGTTCACCAGGATGTCGAGCGTTCCGAATTGACCGATAACTTCCTCGAACATGGCAAGAACTTCGGCTTCGTTGCCGACGTTGGCGCACGTCTTCATCGCTTCTCCGCCGTTCGCGACAATGTCGTCGACGATGCCTTGAGCGATATCCGGTTGGACGACATAATTCACGGCAACCGCCGCACCGGCTGCCGCCAGATGACGCGCAACGGCTTCGCCGATTCCTGAGTTGGCGCCGGTGACGATGGCCTTTTGACCAGCCAATGGCTTATAGGGGTACATGGCGACGATTTCTGCCTGCGTGGACATAATTCCCTCTCGGTTCGCGACTGAGGGCCGAATTCCTGCTTGAGTGGCAAAAATAACGAAAGCCGAGTGAAGCCGGCGGCCAGGGAGAGGTCTGTACGCATGGGCTTCACACGGCCCGTCGATTGCATAGTGTGCCGCCGAAGTAACCAAGCCTCAAGTCGCCAATAGCGGGTAACGGATTCATGTGACACCCGGTACTTCGCAGAGCCGCAGCGAACAAATTTTGAAAACTTCAAAAAATCCGGTCAAATCGTGAAACTTGATACCATAAGACTCACGTTATATATCTATGTAGATGTCTTATGAACGGACATTTGGAGGACTAATATGATGAGAACCCTTGTAAATATGAACCCAACCGCTGAAGCTCGTACCCTTGAGGACATGTTCGAGCGACTTTTCGGAACGCCGACACGACCGGCAACTACCTCGGCGACAACGCTCCCGCTCGACATTTACGAGCACGACGGAAAGTTAGTCTTTACAGCCGCCGTACCGGGAATCGATCCAAAGGATCTCGACATTCAAATCGAAAACAACGTCCTCACCATCAAGGGTGAGACTCGCCATGAGAACGAAACGAAGGAAGCAAAGATTTATCGTCGAGAAGTTAGCTACGGCGCCTTTTCACGATCGGTCAGGCTTCCAGATAATCTAAATCAGGACGCGGTCGACGCCGAATTCAAGAACGGCTTAGTGACGATTTCGATCCCTCGTATTCCTGAGGAGAAGCCGAAAGCGTTCAAGGTTGCTGTCCGCGCGGCCGAGGCTCAAGCGTCTACCGAAGCGTAATCTCGAACCCGCCGAATGCTACGCTCATAGCGGAGATCCGTTATGAGCGTTCCCGCCGTTATCCTTGGCATTTTTTGTGTTATCGTCGCACTTGTCGACGCCTTCGAATCGGTCGTACTGCCTCGCACTGTGCGGCGATCGATTCGACTTCGAACCGTTTTTTATTACTTCAGCGCTCTCGTTTATTCCGCAACTGGCCGCCTTCCCAGAAAGCTGAAGCTGCGACAAGCTCTCCTCGTCGCGTTTGCGCCGATAAACTTCCTTACGCTTATCTCGGCATGGGCCTGCTTGATGATCGTCGGTTTCACGTTGATCCATTGGGGCCTGTCGACGCCGCTCATCAACTCGGCTGAAGATGGCAAGTTCACCAGCTACTTTTACTTTAGCGGCGTCACTTTCTTTACGCTTGGATACGGCGACGTTGTGCCTTTGCATGGGGTCGGCAGGCTGCTTGCGATCCTTGAAGCCGGGCTCGGTTTTGGTTTCCTCGCGCTCGTGATCGGTTATGTGCCGGTTATCTATAGCGCCTTTTCGCGGCGAGAATCGACCATGCTGAAATTGGACAGCAAAGCAGGTTCCGAGCCGTCCGCCTTGGAGATCGTTCGCCGCCACGCTCAAGCCGGCGTCATGGAATCGTTGATTCCGCTGCTTAGGGAGTGGGAAGATTTCTCGGCTCAGCTCTTGGAGAGCTACTTAAGCTATCCCATACTTGCCTACTACCGATCTCAACACGACGATCAATCGTGGCTGCGATCTTTGACCGCGATGATGGACGCCTGCATGCTGATCAAGGGAGTAACGGCCAATGGAACGGACCTAACAAGCCGGCAACTCGCTTTTCACGCCAAGGCAACGTTCGTCATGGGTCGCCACCTCTTGGTCGACCTTTCTTACGTTCTCGCCGTTCCACCGAGAACGGGAGCTCCGACCCGGCTCACCCATGAAAACTTGGAATATATTCGCGCGACCCTGCGCGAATACGGCCTCTCGTGCGCGGCAGGTCCCGACGGAGAGCGCCACCTAAGAGACTCCATCGAGCTATACGAACCGTACGCCATCGGCCTCGCCGAAGACCTGATCGTCGATCTCCCCGACTGGATCCCCCAAGCCGACATGATCGACAACTGGCAAACCAGCGCCTGGGAAGGCGCCAAACACTTCTAAAATCCCCCCCTCTCCCATTTGGTTCGTCGGAATTATCCCCTTGACAAACCATAGGTTCAAGTGGGATAATTCAATCATGGCTAAGGCGAAGAACGGACTGTATAAGATGACCAACGAAGAAGCGCGGGCGCTGCTCGAAGCACTTCGATGGCCTAACGGTCCAATCTGCGTAAATTGCGGATCGGATCGCGTTACCGCTCTTAACGGCAAGTCTTGCCGACCTGGGCTCAAGAAGTGCAAGGACTGCCGCAAGCAGTTCACGGTAACGGTTGGAACCATCTTTGAATCAAGCCATATCCAGTTAAGCGATTGGATGTTCGCGTTCAACGCAATGTGTGCTTCTAAGAAGGGCATTTCAGCGTTACAGCTTCAAAGGATGCTTGAACTCGGTTCTTATGAGTCCGCTTGGTTTATGTGCCATCGAATCCGCCACGCCATGCAAACAACGGGCGGATTCTTGAAGGGTGAGGTTGAAGTCGATGAGACCTACGTAGGCGGAAAGCCCCGTCCTCAGTTCGGTGTCAAGAACACCGGCGGACGCGGAACCAAGAAGACGCCGGTTGTGGCGCTTGTGGAGCGCGACGGTAACGTAAAGACGAAGGTTGTAACGGACGTGACCGCTAAGACGCTCAAGGGCGCAATTCGGGAGAACGTAGACAAGGCATCCACGATCATTACCGATGAGTTTTGGAGCTACCAGGGAATCGGCAAGGAGTTCGACGGCGGACATAAGACGATCCAGCACAAGGCTGGAATCTACGGAATGCCAGACGGAACGAACACAAACACGGCGGAAAGCTACTTCGCACTAATCAAGCGCGGTGTTTACGGAAACTTCCACCACGTAAGCAAGAAGCATCTTTTCCGGTATTGCGCGGAGTTTGAGTTCCGATGGAATCACCGTCAAACCGACGACCTCTATAGAACTCTTGAGGCGCTTAAGCAGACCAACGGCAAGCGTTTAACCTACTCTGCCGCTGCTGCAAACACCGGAATATAAGAGAACGCCCGCGAAAAAGCGGAAGACGCTCAAATAGACACCATGCCGCACCGACTAGACGGGATGTACGCGAAGTTAAAGAGGGCAGATTTTCATTTGGATAATCTGAAGGCGGTTGTCGATGTCTTCAATATCAAACCGTACCGAGTCGTCTGCAATGCTAATTACCAACGAAAAGAGGTCATCTACCATTTGAAGGATGTCGCCCCCTTTCCCCTGGAGGGCTCTGTCATCATTGGGGAGATCGCTTATCAGTGGCGTTCCGCTTTGGACCACTTGGCAGCTTGTATGGTGGACAATCCCGCCGGAACAGTCACTATTGGGACTGATTGTGAATTCCCGATCTGGCTGAACCTTCTCGCCAACAACGGAAGGAAATATCCCGGAAGATTCACTGATACCTACAACACTCTCTCTGCCATTATCCAAGGGAAGTTTGATGACCTTCAACCATTTAATCCACATAGCAAATTTGCACAAAACCTGCATCCCCTGTGGCTGTTGCACGGCATCAATAATATCGACAAGCACCGATCCATCCATGTGATTAATAGTGTCACTTGTGGCGATTTCGGGATAGGTGGGAACTTCGGCGTAGACCATATGATTGTCAATGGCGCGGCATCTGAAGAAAACGCCGTACTCGTTAAATTCACACCGATCTATTTGCCTACTGGTAAGCCCCCTATTACCCTCCCTCAATGGATTGATTCGCTGAAGGGCACGGAAATAGATACCCCTTCGACCGCTCAAATAAAGTTCGGCCCCGGAAGTGACCAAGCTACTAGTCTTCCCGTTCTTGATACGCTGGAAGCTATCCGCGCTTATATTTACAATGACGTCCTTGAACCCACAGGGCTCTTGGCTGAAATCAAATGAATGGTAATCGAAACATGAAACCGAGCCCTGACCAAGATCGACTGACGCGCATCTCTCTCTCGCACCTGAGCTTTGAGGACGCGATACGCAAGGCGCTCCAAGCCCCGGTTGAACCAAAGCCGGAACACAAGCCGGGTGCAGGCCGGAAGAAGAAGCCTTCTCCGAGTCAATAGTTAATTCTAATTCAGTCTTATTCAAAAACCACGTTCCCCATTTGGTTTGTCAAAGGGATAATTCCGTGGTTCGTAATGGGAGAGGGGGCAGGGGGTGAGGGCGTCGCGAAGCGACACATTTGGTTCGTAATGGGAGAGGGGGGATTGAGGCTCCATTGAATCCGAATCTAGCTATCCACAAACCGCAGGAAGGACCCGAGCAGGGGCATGGAGTTCACGCATTCAGCTTCCAGGTGTTAGAGTTTAAGCGACGCCTTCAATTCGCCCGCAATGAACTCCGTGAACGGCCTTATGTCGCCGCCGAAAGAGGCGGCTTCGCAAGAGTCCAGATAACGCTGGCGCTCGGAAACCCGAACCACAGTCCAAGGATAACTCGCACTTGCCAACATCGTGTTCATCGTAAAGCGAGCGAGACGACCATTGCGATCGGGCAACGGATGGATGAACACGAAGAAGAAGTGACCGAGGATAGCGCGGACGCAAGGTTCCTTCTCTTCATGCAGCCGCTCGATTAGCTCCTCCATGCAATCCATGACCGCTTCGTAAGGCGGTGGGACATGATCTGAATTCTTTATCATCACCACGTTGTTGCGGTATCCGAGGCAATCGCTAAGTTTCATGACGCCTGAGCGGATTAAAGGACCGCACATCGCCACGTTCCAGTTGCGATGCTCTTGATCGAAAATCGTTGCCGCATCCTCGCCGTCGAAGACACGTCCTGCAGCTACACGGATGAGCTTGAACGTCTCCCAGTAGCCAAGTGCCGCCATCGCGTCGTGCTGCTGTCGATCAGCGTCGTGCTGCTCTGGATCGAATGTTCCACTGGCAATCTTTTCGATCAACCCCTCGGTGACTCTGTAACCTTCAATCGACAGTGAGTTGTAAGCGTCCGTTACAAAGACGTCATCCATGCGACTCAGATAGTCTTCTTTGCTCACAGGGCTCGGCGGTTCAGGGAAAATTCGAAGCACCGTCTCCCGCCTTTCCGCCCACATCGTTCGAATTCGGTGACGATAAGGCGACGGAGTGCGAGAGCCTCCAAGGATGACGACAGGCTCCGTGAATGGATTCTCTGGCTTGACGTTGTAACCAATCACCCCCATAGTTCGAATGATCTGATTGGCATCGACCGTTCGCCCAATGTGTTGGTAGGCACCCGCGAGGCGAGCGGCCAAGACAGGCGCTTGCTTGCCAACGATGTGTCGCAGGACCTCATGGGAGTTGGCCGCTTGAAGTGCGCTCACCGCCAAATATTTTGATTCCGTGAAGAACTTGGCGCTGGCAACGGCCAGCGAAGATTCGAGCGTCATGCACCACACGCCATGGACCTTCCCCCTTGCGGCGGGAAGTTCCGCCTGCTTCATTGGGAAGATGGATTTGCCGCTCGGGAGGCGAATTAGATTGTTGTCTTCCCGTGTGATAATCACTGAGATTTGAGCTGGGACGGTTGTGAGCCCAGACTGCATCCGCAGGGAAGCGTCAGACGCGAGGCAGTAATCGTCGCCGAAACGGCTCTCCAGATATTGGGCTAAGAACGCCCAGAAGTGGACCAACCAGGCGGTGGATCCAGCCTGAACTAGAGGATTGGAGCGGTAATACCAACCCTTGATAATCTCAGTCAACCACCCGTGCTCTCGCAGCAATCTACGTTGAACTTCGGGCATCAGCGGGCCACGGACTATTCCATCAACGGCGACGGAGTTCATCTTGGTGAGAGCTTCGGCGATCTTAACGTTGATCGGCTTCTTAATTGGTGCAGCCACAAAGACAAGTGTATCCTCGATAACCAAAGGAAGTCAATCTACGATCACTAACCCACGTATATTCACGAAGACTAAACCAAGTCGATTCTCTTAAAGTAACACGCGGTTATTCGCCAGAAGTATAGAAAGTCTTTTCTTCGCCGACTTAAAAAGTCCGTCGCACACAGGTTCGGTACTCGTCACCAGTCTGGAGAGAGCGCCTCAAGTTCCTTCCTGCGGATTGTGGATAGCTGGAAATCCGAAAGCCAAACCAAGCTGTCCGCTTTGGATTTGATGCCGCCCCCCGGTTCCTGGGCCATTTGATAAATCTGGAGAGGGTGCAGCTTTACTAGCGATTCGACTCGCCGCATCGCCTTTCCTTATCGGCCGGCAGCGCAGAGACTGCCACATCAATATTGCTCGCGCCGCCGATCAGCATTCCGTCCATCGATATGTAGCTCGTTACTTCCATGCTCTAAACCTCAGCTTCAACCTTGGATTACCTCTGAATCTACTGTCCGCTGCCGGGCGAAGACGAGCCGACAAGGCAATTCATTGATCCGCCAAACGTGCTCGATCATTCAATTCAGCCGCCATCTGCTGATTTGCTTCTGGAATAGGGAGCGTCATTATCAATCGAGAACCACTTCACTACCAACCTCTTTCCTTTGAAATTAAGAACCTGGTAATCGGAATCAACTGTATTTGTGGAGACATGGACTTCGAAACCAGTCTCATACTTATTGGGACTAGACCTGTACTCTCGTTTGAAGAACCATACGGACGTGACCTCTTCCGGGCGCAAACGCTCATCTCGAAAAAATTGGTATAGATCCAACCGCTTTTCATAGCGAAACTGCGACGGTTGAACTTTAATCCATACCCATCGCGGTTTTGCTTTAGAAATGGATCGAAGACCCTCTATCCGGAACGAAAATAAAGCAGGAGGGGCATCGTGATTCAGCGTAGCGATAAGGTTTGCCGGTACTGGATCGACTACGAATTTGAAGTTGTTCGTACCAATAATTGTGTACTCTACATGGTGAGCATCAAGAACACTGCACAGGTGTTCCGAAGTCATACGATCGCTTGGATTGAGAATAATAAACAAGGCGCTCGAAAGAGTGCTTAATATGGTCATTGGCAATGTCCTAATATGCGTAGTCGTACCACTGATCAGGAGGTCCATTAACCGTGCTGCTCCACATCCATACAAACCCATGGTTCTTCACAATTGGAGGGCCGCACTTGGTCTGGTCTGACCCGAAGAATGTAATCGTTTGCTTCAAGATGTGGGTCTGCGGAAGTAACTGCGTATACCCGCTTCCCCCGTTCCACAGGAAACTCGGGTCGGCGGCCGAGCCTGTCTTCGCCAACGTCCCGCCTCACGGCTTGTACCGGTGGGTGTTCTCCACCGCCCCGTTCGACGCCGTATCCACAACCGATCCCAAGGCGTCCGGATCTTGACCGGCGGAAAACCAAATGACAGGGCGGACAATACACAGAACAGACTTAGTATCATACGAGTCTGAAATCCAAACTAAGCTGTCCCTTTTGGATTTGACGCTGCGCCACCGGGCGGGGCTATCTGATAAATATGGAGATGGTGCAGCTTTACTAGCGATTTCACTCGCTGCATCGCCCTTTCTTTGTCGGCCGGTAGCGCATAGAGTGCCACTATATTTTTGCTCGCGCCTCCGATCAGGACGAGGGTGCCGTAGTCGCTTCCAAGCCACTTCTGCATCTGAAATACGTCGCTAACAACCGCACATATATATATTCGCCCCTCTAAACTAGGACCACGCCCCACCGTTCCCGGGAGATACCTGTAGGGATCTTCGAGCGCTCTTAGCTTCGACTTTATCGATATGAATATAAGTATCGAAGCTAACACGATCGATATGCCATAAAGCCAAACTCTACTCTTCATTTGTTCATCACCGAGGATTTTGCGGGCAGTCAACGCCATTCGGTTGCATGCAGTACCAATCTGTAATCGGGTCCGATGGCGCATGAACAAGGGGCGCAAATATGGATTGAGACGTGAATTGGTACGAGACTGTTTGACTCCACTGGTATACAGTCGCCGACGGGTTACATTGCGAAAACACGGTTAACCTAAAGCACAAGCATCTGACGATAGGCAGTGTTGGAACATAGTCATATTCTGGAACGTCTCTATCTGACGAGTTACCGTCACAGGGCGTCGCTGGACATGTAGGGCTGAAGCAAGTTGCCTGGTCTTTGGCCAGTGACGGGAATGAAGGCTGGCCGATATTTGTAGCGTCAATCCACTGATTTTCCATCCCTCTTGGGTAGAAGGAAGGCAAAGAATTCATCTTCTCCTCCCACTTGATGCTGACCGGTCCGAAACTTTGACCTGCAGAGGCTCGCTGAACTTGCCAGTAAAGCGTCGAATATATGATGGTCATTCCCTTGCCAATTAATGAGTAGTTCGCAAAATTTTGACTTAGCGTCCTTTTCAGCCCGCAGCAATTTGAGGGCCATTGACCGGATCGGTCGATTCGGCTCAATGGATTTGATCCGACGTAGCCGAATGGCGGCTGGAATGGCCAGAGCGGATCGACGGTCGTCCACTGCCCAGTACCGTCTGAGAAATGCCTCCGTCTAACATAGAACCCCGAGTTACTCAGCGTAGTCGCCCGGTACCCGCTGCCGCCGTTCCACAGGAAACTTGGATCGGCGGCGGTTCCCGTCTTGGCCAGCGTCCCACCGTACGGCTTGTACCGGTAGGTGTTCTCCACCACCCCGTTCGACGCGGTATCTACTACGGAACCGAGGGCGTCGGTTCCGTAGTTTCGCATCACGCCGCCGGTGATCTCGCCGATCAGCATTCCGTCCATCGATACGTAGCTCGTTACTGCCATGCTCCAAACCTAATCTGCAATCATAATCGATCAATGACGTAACTGAATAATATTATCATTTGCATTCCGACGATCTGCAGTAACTTTTCCCACGACCGTGGCTACCGAAGCTCATATTTGCCGGGACCATCCTGGTGAGTTTGGTTCCAATGCTTTAACTGCTCTGCCGTATAGGCAATGGTTAAGTTGTGATCCTTCACGATCTCTTGAATCGCCTTAGTTGCCTCTGTATGCTTACCTTCGCAATACAGCACTTCCACCACGCCAAAGCTGGCAGAACTTTCTCGCAACAGGTGTTTGCGCTTCTCACCGATCCATACCGTCAACGCTGTCGGTTCCATCGATTGATACGACAGGGAACGAACGGAACACAGATAGTCCCAAACTTCAAATCCCGCTACTGCAGGCAGTTTCGTGTCCTCCGAAAGGAGCGATCTATTTATAGGTCGGAGCTTCTTAGGTGAAGAGACGTTGTCATTGGTTCGCCACCTCAGCACGCCATCGACAGTAATCATGGCTAAAGCCATACATATGATCATAAGACAAGCAGAGGTCGTTGATTTCATCTGTTTTTCTGGGAGCATACACTTCCAGTATATGTACTGCAATACGAAACATTTAGAGGATCAGAAGGCCACACTACAACTGGGGGATTCGTCTGAAAGGAAACGGACTGATTGAAGGAAAACGACGGCCATGCAGACCCAGAACATCCGTCGAAGAATGTTACTGCAATACATAGGCACCGCACCTTTGCGGCTCCAGCGGTTGTGTAATAGGTTGGCGTGTCAGGTTTGCTCGTGTATGTGAGAACATTCACAGTTGGAGGGCAGCCCTGAGCCGCGTCAGCTTGCATTTTGGTAAAATTAGGAAATGATAAATACGCATTCGTAGTAACATCACTATATCGGTCTGGCACCATTGGCGGGGGAGCAACGGGGTATGTTTCATTTGCCTTTTCGTACCACATAAGCCCAACAGGTTCAGAGTTTTCTAAAGGAGTACGCGGCCTAGTCAAGATAACTAACTGGAAACTGAGCACGGACCAACCGACGCCAGGCAATGCTCCACCCTGAGAGGCTGTCGCCGTGACACTTTTGAGACTTGCACAGCAACTTGGCTTCCAATACAGCAAACCGGAAGGATCCGACACGGTTGCCGGGCTACCACCAACGTACAAAAATGGATATTCGGACGGCCACAGTAGATCCAAGGTCGTCCACTGAGATGTAGTTGGCGAAAAGTGCCTTCTCCGCACATAGAAACCCGAATTACCAAGCGTGGTCGCCCGGTACCCACTGCCTCCGTTCCACAAGAAACTCGGGTCGGCGGCAGTTCCGGTTTTGGCCAGCGTCCCACCGTACGGCTTGTACCGGTAGGTGTTCTCCACCACCCCGTTCGACGCCGTATCCACGACCGAGCCCAAGGCGTCGGTGCCGTAGTTGCGCATCACGCCGCCGGTTATCTCACCGATCAGCATTCCGTCCATCGATACGTAGCTCGTTACTGCCATGCTCTAAACCTCACTTTCAACCTTGGTTCATCGCTGAACCCATTGTACGATAGGCATCGCCCCTTAGCCAACTGAGCACCTCACGCCGCCGACGCGGAGGACAGCTTGGCGATGTGCTCTAGCGTCTCCGGCTGGTCGGGGTCGAGCTGGTCGGCCCGCTGCATCCACCCGAGCGCACCCGCGAAGTCGCCGACGGCGACGCACAGCTTGCCCATG
>Ga0206931_1233_pt1 | contig 12540 bp, 14 predicted proteins | sample Alteio_BWOrgHeat_17_FD_152946 | JGI IMG/M metagenome (GOLD analysis project Ga0206931, IMG submission 152946) | Enriched cells from forest soil in Barre Woods Harvard Forest LTER site, Petersham, Massachusetts, United States -... | ecosystem: Environmental > Terrestrial > Soil > Temperate forest >...
ACTTGCAAACACGTGCAGCATGCATTAATAGTTTACATATAACTATATATACAAAACGGTGTTTTGTCCGCTAAAAACGCAAACTTTTTTTTTTGAGATTGCAAAAAGTAATAATGCTCCCGGGGTAGTTGTTGTATTTCACTTTTCACTTTTGCCTTTTCACTCTTAACTTCTGTTAACTCTTAACTACACCTTCCCACCACTTCTCAGTGGGCAAGGGTTCGCCTATAATTACTGGCTCACCAATCAATGGTGTGGCTATGGGCATGTTTAATTCTTTTGCCTTTGCTGTAACCCTGGCTATAGGCTCTGCCCAGGGGTGCAGTGATAAGGAGAATTTAGACCAGTGCACCGGCAACAATACGCCGGCGTTAAGGTCAATTGCTGCATGCACTGTTTGTTCAGGCATCATGTGTATATATGGCCAGGCAGTGTTATACTGCCCGCACTCAAGAATGGCTATTTCAAACGGCCCAAATTTTTCGCCAATATTTTTAAAGTGGGTATCGTAGCCGCTGTCACCGCCAGCGTAAATATTGTGCCCTGCTGTTTGCAAAATAAATGACGACCACAACGTTTTATTGCGGGTAAAACTTCTGCCTGAAAAATGGCGCGCAGGTACGGCAGTTATAGTTAGATCGTCACCAAAGCTCTGGCTATCCCACCAGTCAAACTCAGTAATAGTATTTTTATCAAGCCCCCAATACACAAGGTGCGATGCCACACCCAGCGATGTGCAGATGTGTTTTGTTTTGTGCTGCAGCTTAACTACCGTTTCATGGTCAAGATGGTCATAATGGTCGTGTGTAAGCAGCAATACGTCAATTTCAGGCATATCATCCACTGTATATGCATCCGTACCTGGAAAGCTTTTTGCGGTGAATGAGAAAGGCGAGGCATGCCCGCAAAAAACAGGGTCGACCAAAATATTTTTTTGGTTGATGTGGATTAAATAAGATGAATGACCAAACCAAACAATAACCGGTCTGTCTGATTCAATATTTTTCAGATCAGTTCTTACCGAAGGCAGAGGTGACGGGGGAAAACAATTGGATGGCTTATTAATAAAATGCCACATAATTTCTACGTACGAGGCCTCCTTTGCCATCATCTCGGTAGGGGAAAGGTTTTTAAAACCGCCATTTTGAAAATTGGCCGACAATTTCACCTTTTCCAGTTCAGCACCGGCTGGTATTTTGCCTAAAGATTTTAAAAACTCCATTTGCTTAGGAAGGTGTTACTGGTTTTTAAGGAGATGCTGCAAGGTATTGATATTCTGTAAAACTGGCACTACGTCAAATGTTTAAGTAAGAAAATTCCACAAAAACCTTGCATTACAAATTCCGAGTTACCTGCCTTCTTCGTTTCGTACCATCTTTGCGGTAAAAGAAATCTCCCGCAAAAACTTTAAACTTGAAGATTCTTGCTTGTGATCAACCCTCCTCCGCAATAACTTTAAACTGGAAACTTCAAACTTTAAACTTTATGCCGGTACTACAGCCATCATAGGGTAATAAACATATTTATTTATTGATGCAGCAGGGTCGTTTGCAATAAACTCTTCAACTTCCTTTACATCGTCAACAACCACTATGCCAAGGCCGTAAACAGATTCGGGGTCAAGCACCGGGCCAAATACCAATACTTTGCCCTGTGCCATTATGCCTTTCCAGTAGCCAATATGCTGCATCATTATGGCACGTTCCTCGGGCGTCATTGTTTGCGAAAAATCCGGCCTGTTTGGCAATAACTTCAGCGCGAAATATTTCTTATTCATCGTTTATAATAGTTTGCGATAAAATTATATTTTTTTTGCGGTTTTGGCTTTCTTCGGTTCCCTTTTGGCAGCCGATATTGATTTTGTAATGGTAAGCCCTTCTTTCAACAGTTTGGGGTCTTTTACTTTAGCAAGGCAGTTTGCATGGGCTTCATGTATAAGTTTGGTAATATAAGCTTTGGGGAAAGTTTTTTTGTCTTTTACAAGCAGGTAACGGTATTGGTTACCTGCACCCAATAACATCTTTTCCCGGTCGGCGATCTGGCTGCCCCAGTAAAACCCAAAATGTACATTTGTACCTCCGCGGTAGGCGGCAACGCTGCAAATGGTGTGCGTTACCTTTTCTGTGGGCGACCAGCCAATAGCAAGGGCGTTGTAGTTATCGTATATCAGTTCATTGGTATCTGGGCAAACACCCCAGGCAAATTCACGTAGCCACAATACCAACTCCTGTGTTTCCTTGGAGAAAGGCTTAAGGAATTTAAGTAGGTCTTTGGTATCGGTTTTTGCCATAGCTATTTTTTTAATCGTTATAATGAGCAAATACTTCTCCTGTTTTCGATCAGCCAGGAAAACTGTCAATCTTCTCGGGTAAGAAACAGGCTGAAACAGAATACATTCATTATTTAAAATAAGAACTTTCGCACTATCGCATTTATAAAAAAAACCAAGAAACTCCCTTCTTGAATCTTTAATTTTTACTGCATCGCCATTATAATTAAAGGTTATTGATTTATACCCCAGCCATCCTGCATTTTCCGATTGCTTGTTTCCAAAATACCTTATCGGCTGTACATTTTTTAAGCTATCAATGACTGTTCGTTTTTCGGGATAATATCCTTTATAAACACCTCGTTGTCTTCCAAAAAGCTTGGTACACATTTCAATCGCCAAATTACTTGGTTCGTATGTAAATAATTCGTTGTCATTTGATGCGTATTCAGACATCCGATGCCAAACTCTTAATTCTGGATCAAGGTTAAAAAATTCATCAGACACCTTGCCGTTTCCAGTTTTCTCTGTTGCGTTACCAGCACAATAATCGGCAATCCCCGCTACAAAACTAAATGCCGAAGCAATTACAAAAGGAGAAAACAATAACACCTGCCATCTATATTTTGCACGCGCGATAAATAAACCGATAAGTGCGCAAATGAATATTAGTAATGCGATAACGACCTCGTAGTAAAAGGTTAGCCATACAGTCACTAAAATAGCAGCGGTAAATATTTTGGATAATATAGGTTTAACAGGTTTGTGCATGTTTCATCTTTACTTGGTGTAATATACCAAACTTTAAGGGTTACATTTAATCGGGCTATATTTTTTGTACGGGCTTGTCATTGGTATTTGAAAAGATAGGTTTTAAACGATTTTCCATTGGGCAAAAAATTTTCCTCTTCTTCTACCAAAACAAAACCTGCATCTGTAGCTTTTTCAATCAATGCTGCTGGGTCAACAGCTTTAAAAACACTGCCAGCCTGTTTAACACTTTCAACGCCGGTATTGCTTACCGAGGTAACCCCGTTATTCAATTGAATGGTTACCGCAAGGTTGCCTTTTCTGGCAATATTGTTAGCACAAAAGGCAAGCCCGGCATCTACACCCGTATATTCAAATATCAAGGCAGCCCAAATCATCTTTGACTTAGTAACACACCCGGCATGTTGCACAATATCCAGTTCAACAGTTTGCAGTGCGGGTATTGCAACCACATATCTTTCGTGTGTCTTTGCAAGGTATTGCGGGTTTATATCAACGGTAATAACCTGCCTTGTAGCTGTATTATCAATATGTTCAAGCCCGTTGCCGCCGGCAATGCCTAAAAAAATACAGCTTGCAGGCCTTAACTGCTGCAGGTACTTTTTGGTTAAGCTGTTTAATAACTGCAATTGCCCAACCTGTGCATTAGCCATGTGCGCCTCATAATCTTCCAGCGGAATACTATTCCAAACGGTGTTGTTGTCCATCAAATATTAGTTTACTTGATCACTGGCTTTGTATAAGGTCGCCGCTTTTTTACTAAATACGTTTTGCCTGAAGTCATTCGGCTTAAGTTCGTTCAACAATTTTGCACCTGCCGGCCGTTCCTGTTTAATAATATCATTAAACCTTGCTTCACTTAGTTTTAATTGGGTGCTGTCTGCATACTCGGTAACAAGTATTAAATCAAAATCAGCGGTTGAATCTGCCGTGGTATTGTATATCCGGTAGCTTTTTATATAACCTTTTGCCAGCGCAATATCACGGTACACTTTCCAGTTGTTTTCGTAAAAATAATAAGCCTCCCTGGCCTTACCAGCTTTTATTTTACAAAATCAATTACTGAAACGCTGTTGGTTTGGGCAAATAAACACAAACAGCAAACGGCAAAAAACAGCAGCAACACAAATTTTTTCATGGCATTGTTATCAGCAATCAAAATAGGCAGTTTTGTGTATTTCGGGTGTACCGCTTATCAAAACATGGTTAACAGTCAAGAGAAAGCAGGTTTGCGTCGGGGTCTTTAAACCATGCCACTTTGGTGCCACCCGGCGCCGTCCAAACGCCATCTTCATCCTGTTCAAAAAAGCCATAGCGTTCAAACACAACTCCCTTAGCAGTTAGTTGCTTAATAGTGGCGTTTATATCCGGTACGGTCCATCCTAAAACAGTAAACGGTTGGGGTTGCAGCTCATTAACTGTTACAACCCGTAAATAGGTGCCGTTGCAGTTAAACTGCAGTGCGAAGCCATCTTCGCTCATTAATTCAAGACCCAGAACATCCTGGTAAAAGGCTTTTGCTTTTTGCGGGTTGGTTGTGGGCGCAAAAGCTTTTAGTTTTTTGTCGGCAAGCATGGTAAAAGGTTTTGTCGTGCCTATTAAATTTTGTAGGGCAATAAATTAAGTTCAGTATAATTAAAGTCTTTTATGTTTTCAGTAACTAACGGAAGTTTGTTGGCTATTGCAATACACGCAATTAAAAAATCCTTACTGTTTTTTGCGCCAATTCTGTATTTCATTGCAAGCGTGTTGGCAACATTACAGGCTTTTTTGTCAAATTCCAAAATGGGGTATGCATGTAATATTTTTCTAACATTTACTTTGGCATTTTCGCTGGCGCCGCTCAACAATTCAATGTAACTAATACGTGTGATCCAAAGTTCAGTAACACCTTGGTCTTTAATTATTTTTAGCATTTTGGTGTTATACCGGTTAAAGTGAAATATAACCGTAGAATCTGCAACTACTGTCATTCTATTATATAACTAAGGTCAATATTGTATTTCCTCATTAAGCGGATAGATGCTTCAATAGCTTCTAACGAACCCTTCTTTGGCTTCTTTTTTTTGGCTGACTGTTTACGCGGCTGTGAAGTAGTTTTTTTATGTGTTTTTTCAACTGCCATATTACAAATATATTAAAAATTAAAAACTATTTAAGTTGCCGTCGTGCCATTTTATTAGGGTTTAACAGCCAATTCTTAATCATCCTGCTCACCTGCTCTGCGGGACTTGTAGTTCCGCAGTAATATGATGTCGCCTTTGACGACAAATTATGTTGCTGGAAGCAACACCATAGGCCTGCGGAACTACAAGTTCCGTAGAGCGAAGTCTGCCATTATATTTTGCCAAATCACATTCGCTTCAGCGAAAATTTGAAATGCATCCGTTACCGTGGTGCCGTTTTATTTAGGGTTTAACAGCCAATTCCTAAATCACTAAATAGCTAAATCCCAAAATCAGCAATCACCAACCGTTGTTTTGCCGTAATTTTGCGCTCCAATTTAAAAACAATGTTAGCAGGATTTAATAATATAACCTTTGAGTTTGGCGCACGTGTAATTGTGGAAGATGCAACCTGGCATATTCACCCCGGGGAGCGCATAGGGCTGATAGGCTACAACGGCACAGGTAAATCAACCATGCTAAAACTGTTTGTAGGTGAATATTTACCAAGTGCAGGGACCGTTGAAAAGGGGCGGGACACCACTATTGGTTACCTGCACCAGGACCTGTTGAGTTTCGATACCAACGATTCTATCCTCGAAGTAGCGATGGGGGCCTTTGAAAAAGTAAAGCAATTAGAGAAGGAAATAGAAACGCTGGGGCATGAATTGGAGAATTCAACCAATATGGATGCAGACAAACAAGAGATATTACTGCATCAATACACCGATAAGCTGCACGACCTTGAGGTATTAGGCGGCTACACCATTCACCACCGCACCGAGGAGGTGTTGCAGGGCCTCGGTTTTAAAAATGCAGACCTCGGCAGGCCATATAAGGAATTTAGCGGCGGCTGGCGGATGCGCGTGCTGCTGGCTAAAATGATATTGCAGGCGCCGGACTTGCTGTTATTGGATGAGCCTACCAACCACCTTGACCTGCCGTCAATTGAGTGGCTGGAAAAATACCTTGTGCATTACCAGGGCAGTGTGGTTATTGTAAGCCACGATAAATTTTTTCTTGACAGGATGGTTACAAAAATTGTTGAGGTGTACCAGCAGCAACTGCATATATACACCGGTAACTACAGCTTTTATGAAAAAGAAAAGGCCATAAGGGTTGACCTTGCACAAAAAGCTTACGAAAACCAGCAGGACTATATTCGTCAGCAGGAGCGTTTTATTGAACGTTTTAAGGCAAAGGCAAGCAAAGCTGCGCAGGCGCAAAGCGCCCTGAAAAAATTAGATAAAATTGAACGCCTTGACCAGGTGGAGATTGAACGGCCAAACCTGCGCATAAACTTCCAGGTTGACAGGCAGCCGGGTAAAGTGCTGGTTACCTTAAAGCATGTTACCAAGCGTTTTGGTGAGTTAACCATCGTAGAAAATGCCGAAGCAGAAATTGAGCGTGGCGACAAAATTGCACTGATCGGTGCAAATGGTAAAGGTAAATCCACGCTTTTGCGCGTGATTGCCGGTGTAGAACCTTTTGAAGGGGAAAGGGTTTGGGGACATAATGTACAGGAAAGCTTTTACGCGCAGCACCAGTTGGAAGCATTAGACCTTAATAACGATATACTGGAAGAGATGCAGACAAGCCGCAGCGGAAAAACCGAGCTGGAGTTGCGTTCTTTATTGGGCTGCTTTTTATTTAGCGGCGACGATGTAGATAAGAAAATAAAAATATTAAGTGGTGGCGAAAAGGCGAGGGTTGCACTTGCAAAAGTAATTGTTAGTAAGGCCAACTTTTTAATGCTGGATGAGCCTACCAACCACTTGGATATTCACAGCGTTGAACTGCTGGCTGACGCGCTTAACAAATATGAAGGCAGTATTATTATGGTTAGCCACGACCGTTATTTTATAAGCAAAACGGCTAATAAGATATGGGAGATAGTTGACCAGGAAATAAAAGAATTTAAAGGCGGTTATACCGAGTATGTAGAGTGGAAGGAACGGATGGCAAAGCAACAGGCGGCTGATCAAAAAAATAACAAGGGTGAAAAGGTAAAGGAGCAACCTGTTAAAAATAACGAACCCGTTGTAAAAAAACAGGAACCGGTTAAACCCATAGAAGCGCCCAAGCCACAGTTTAATAACAACGACCGAAAAAGGGATTTGCTGCAATTGCAAAAGCAGTTTAGCAAGGTTGAGGAGCAGGTAAACCAGCTAAACAAGCAAAAAGCCCAGATTGAAATAAACCTTGCAGACCCTGCCTATTATTCGGACAAAAATAAATTTCAGCAATTAGAGAAAGACTACGCCGCAGTACAGCAAAAGCTGTCTGTTGCCACCAAACAATACGAAGAAATGTTTGAAAAGATAATGGAGCTGGAAGGGTAGGGTGGTAAATTAATAACATGAAACAAAAACTAAAAGCCGCAATACCTTTTATAATTGTTTGTTTGCTGGTACTTTATGCCTGGGCGCAAATTATTTTTACTCAGTACGCAGCTACTCCAGTCCACTATATAACAATTTGTATTGTAGCGATAAATGTGGTGTTATATTTTTTTAGATTCAAAGCTGCAATATTGCTTACGGGTGCAATATTGGTATTGGCAACGTTTAACCAGTTATCTTTTTTTGCAGTTACACAAGCGTTTGGCTTTGGTATAAACTTGGGGAATAGCCAATGGTTTACACCCGGCATTCAAATATGGCCACTTTTGCTTTTAATAGTGTATGGCATTATAAATTTTAACCTGTTGGCAGATTGGTATTTGGAAGCTAAAGAAAAGAAAGAACAGGATAAGCATTAATTGAAATCACTGCTGCTCAACGCTCCAGTCAATAGGGTCAATGCCCCGGTTCATCAGCAGCGTGTTTGTTTTGCTAAAATGCCTGCAGCCAAAAAAACCTTTGTCTGCACTAAATGGCGATGGGTGCGCGGCTTTTAATACATGGTGCCTTGTTTCATCAATAAGTACCTGTTTATCCTGTGCAAATTTGCCCCACAACAAAAACACTACGCCTTGTTTTTCTGATGATATTTTTTTAATAACTGTGTCGGTAAATTCCATCCACCCAATTTTTGAATGGCTTGCAGGCTCATGGGCACGTACCGTTAATACAGCGTTTAGCAGCAACACACCGCGCTCCGCCCATTTTGTAAGGTTGCCGGTATTAGGTATAGGCAGGCCAATATCTTTATTAAGCTCTTTATAAATATTCACCAGCGATGGCGGCGGCGGTATGCCATCTGGCACCGAAAAGCAAAGCCCGTGCGCTTGTCCCGGTCCATGGTAAGGGTCCTGGCCAAGTATTACAGCCTTAACTTTATCAAACGGGGTTTTATCAAAAGCATTAAAAATAAGTGGTCCGGGCGGGTAAATGGCTTTTCCCTGCGCCTTTTCTGTTTTTAAAAAAGCCGCAATTTGTTGAAAATACCCTTTGTTAAACTCACCTTTCAATATTTCCTTCCAGCCAGCTTCTATCTTTACTTCCATCTGGTTCGTTAAGTTTATTTTGATAGCCTTTGTAATAAATGGCAGCTAAAATAAACCAAAAAACGGGCAAAGTGTAGGTTAATATATAACCGCCCAGCATTACATTATTAAGGTACCTGAAATCGGTATAAACGTTTAATACTATCACACAAAGTATACATGCCAGCGAGGCGAGAATGATAAGCGTGGTAATAATAAATTTTTTATAGTACTGTACAATGTCGCGTATTGTTAGTATCGTACCCGATACTATGCTAAGCCTTATTATAATCAGTATAAAAGTGGTAAAAAACAGGCTCATTTCAATACTGTTATATATCCCGTAAGTTACCGCACCGTCAAAGGTGGGGTAAACATGGGTGTGGGCTGGCAGAACAACATTTACAAGCCAGGTGTCAACATAAACCGCCGCAAAAAATACAACTGCGCTGGCGGCAGCAGAATAAATGAAAATTTTGAGGATAAGCATTACAAGTTTGGAGATTTGCATGGCATGGCATTTTATGGTTAGGGAATTAACCTTAAATATCGGCACTATTCCTTTTGGCTGCAACCTAATTAACAATTATTTTTGCATCCCTTTTAACTAAGGACCGGTAGCTCAGCTGAATAGAGCAGCTGCCTTCTAAGCAGCAGGTCATTGGTTTGAGTCCAATCCGGTTCACATAGCCTCACTCAAGTGGGGCTTTTTATGTTTTTTATGCTTAATTGCGCATTGGTGGCTCAAATAACAGGATTATTCCAAAAAGAATTCTTCCTTGCAAAAGGATGCCTAACTTTACGCTAACTTATGGAAAACATACTGGACAAAATAAAACCCACCGAAAGATTTACCAACAGGGTTGAAAACTATGTAAAATACCGGCCTTCATACCCCGATACAGTTATTAAATTTTTATGTGAAGAGACTGATTTGCAAAAGGACTGGAATATTGCCGACATAGGCGCAGGCACCGGGATATTTTCTGAGTTACTGCTAAAAAACGGCTATAAGGTTTGGGGCGTTGAGCCAAACAGAGCGATGCGTGAAGCAGCGGAAAAACATTTGAGATCATTTAATAAATTTACCAGTGTTGATGCAACGGCAGAAAACACATCGTTACAGGACAGGAGCATCAATTTAATTACGGTTGCCCAGGCGTTTCATTGGATGAACCCGCATACAACCAAACAGGAATTCAGGCGCATCTTAAAAACGCCGGGTTGCATTGCCTTGATATGGAACATCCGGCTTACCAATACACCTTTTTTGCAAAAGCTGGAACAACTCAAGGCTGATTTTGGAACGGATTATAAAGCAACAAGGATTGTAAGAGAAGACCAGGTACAGTCTTTTTTTGAACCCGCAGTTTTTAAAAAGGCCGCATTGTTGCACAGCCAACTTTTAAACCGCGAAGGCTTTAAGGGCCAATTATTATCATCGTCATATATGCCATTGGAAGGATCAAAATACATGGAACTGGACAATGCAATGAACAGGCTATTTGAACAATATGAAGAAGATGGTTTGGTAAAGATTGATTTTGAAACTAAGATATACCTGAAGGTATAACTACACAGCGTAAAATTCTCACGGGCCGATCATTCATAAAAACCTGTTACCTGGCTTCGGGCGCTGTACTCATTAAATAGTTAGAAACAAATACACTTCAGCCATATATACAAATTAGTTATATTTATGCCTGTTACAGCTTAATATTTATTACCTATATGGATTGCTGTGTATGAATAGGCGCACCGCTTTTAAAAGTCTCCTAATAACATCGGGTGGGTTAATAACGCTTCCCTTATGGATGCAATCGTGCGGCATCAGTGATAAAAATACACATAACTCGTCCTTTTCTTCTGACGATCAAGCCTTACTGGCTGCCATAACAGATACAATCATACCAACGGTTAATGGCATGGGCGCGGTAGCAATGGGGGTAGACAAATACATGCAAAAATTGCTGGATGATTGTTATGAAAAACCTGCGCAGGATAATTTTAAAAAACAACTGCAGGCGCTTGATGCAGCTTCAAAAAAAACGTACAAAAATTCGTTTGCAAGTTGTACGCAACAACAGTGCAAGGCCGCACTGCTCGCTTTTTCAACTTCCAAAATAAAAGAAGAAAAAGATTTTTTTGATTTGATGAAATCAGAAACAATACACGGGTTTAATACATCGCAAAAAGTGCTGGTAGATTTTTTTAATTACAAAGTTGCACCCGGTCATTATTACGGGTGCGTAAATGTAAATGCCTGATACTATGCCCGGAGACAATACAGATTCAACAAAAAAAAGAACATACGATGCCATAGTTATTGGTTCAGGTGCCAGCGGCGGTTGGGCTGCAAAAGAACTGTGCGATAAAGGGCTTAAAACACTGGTGCTTGAAAGGGGCAGAGAGGTGCAGCATATAAAAGATTATCCAACCGCATCACAACCACCATGGGCATTTCAGCACAGGGGCAAGGTACCAGTTGTACAACTGCAGGGTTACCAGGGGGCAAGTTTTTTGCGGGAAGAAACAATGCATTGGGCAATAAAGGATGATGAACAGCCTTTTATACAGGAAAAACCATTCAGGTGGGTAAGGGGATATCACATGGGTGGCAAATCGTTATTGTGGGCACGGCAAACACAACGCTGGAGTGATTATGATTTTGAGGGCCCTGCAAGGGATGGCTTTGCTGTTGACTGGCCCATACGTTACAAGGATATTGAGCCATGGTACAGCTATGCTGAAAAATTTGCCGGTATTGCAGGCAACAGGGATGGCTTGCCGGAATTGCCTGATAGCGAAGTAATGCCGGGTTTTGAAATGAGCTGTATTGAACATTATTTTAAAGAAAGTCTTGCAAAAAATTTTAAAGACAGGCATTTAATACAGGCGCGCTGCGCACATCTTACCAACCCGCAACCGGTACATGTACAACAAGGCAGAAATAAGTGCCAAAACCAAAACATGTGTAACAGGGGTTGTGTATATGGCGGCTACTTTAGCAGCAATGCCTCAACATTGCCTTGGGCTGCTAAAACCGGCAACCTTACCATAAGGCCATTTTCAGTGGTTCATTCGGTTATTTACGATGAGCAGAAGGGTAAAGCGACGGGTGTAAGAATTGTTGATGCTGCCACAAAGGAGGTGATGGAATTTTATGCGGCAGTAATTTTTGTAAATGCGTCTGCATTAAACAGCAATGCTATTTTATTAAACTCCGCATCGCAACGCTTCCCCAATGGTCTTGGTAACGACAGCGGCTTGCTTGGTAAATACATTGCCTGGCATAATTACCGCGGTAAGGGCGGCGCCGATTTTGAAGGATTGAAAGATAAAAAAACAGATGGCCGCAACCCCAGCAATGCATATATGCCAAGGTTTAGAAATGTATTTAAGCACGATATGGATTTTTTGCGTGGCTATGCAATTGGCATCGGTGGTGGCCGTGGCATGCAGTCGGACACCCATACAATTGGCGATGAATTAAGAGAAAATCTTTTGCACCCCAAATTGGGTAACTGGCATATAAGCAGCTGGATGATGGGCGAAACAGTGCCCCTTGAAAAAAATCACGTAAGGCTGCATAAAGATCTGAAGGATAAATATGGCATTCCGCAATTGATAGTTTCGTGTGAATGGAGTGAGAATGATGATAAAATGGTTACTGATTATATTGAGCAAACAAAAGAAATGTTTACAAAGGCCGGGTTTATAAATATAAAAGCCGATGATACAAAATCGCCGCCCGGCTCTGATATTCACGAAATGGGTGGCGTAAGAATGGGCAAAGATCCAAAAACATCGTTACTTAATGAGTGGAACCAACTGCATGCCTGTAAAAATGTATTGGTAACCGATGGCGCCTGCATGACATCGACCGGCACACAAAACCCTACGCTTAC
>Ga0206931_1092_pt2 | contig 12348 bp, 5 predicted proteins | sample Alteio_BWOrgHeat_17_FD_152946 | JGI IMG/M metagenome (GOLD analysis project Ga0206931, IMG submission 152946) | Enriched cells from forest soil in Barre Woods Harvard Forest LTER site, Petersham, Massachusetts, United States -... | ecosystem: Environmental > Terrestrial > Soil > Temperate forest > O...
TTTCAATGTTTCCCTCGTGAGTTTGGTCACGTCAACGCGTATCACGTCAAAATTATCCAGACTGTTATCTTCCAGCGGATTCACGCCATCGGGGTAATTGGCAAGCCGAAGATTCTTTGTATCAAAGCCCTCAATATTCACGATGATGCGACCACCTTTCTTCAGGCTTTTCAGATTTGTTTTCAACGCGGCGGCATTCATAGCCACCAGCACATCGCAATCATCTCCGGGCGTAAATATATGATCGCTTGAAAAATGTAACTGGAATCCGCTCACACCGGGCAGGGTACCCAATGGCGCGCGTATTTCCGCAGGAAAATCCGGAAAAGTCGCGAGATCAATGCCCATCAGGGCTGTATTGTTTGTAAACTGGCTGCCGGTAAGCTGCATTCCGTCCCCGGAATCTCCCGCAAATTTGATCACCACACTTCTTAATACCTTCTCTGTAGGGTTGGTCGACATAATTCCCAAAGTTAATCGTTTGGATGGAAAAAGGAAGTCAGAAAGCTTCGAATTTAACCAATCGAAAACGCGGGGGGCGGGAGGCAGGATGCGGGAAGAGCAGGACGTAGGACGCTGGAAGCAGGACGCAGGACGCTGGAGGGGGAAGCAGGAGGTTGGAGGCTGGAGACTGGAGTGTCAGTCTTTTGGCGTACAAAGAAGTTAAACGAAAATCGGTGAACGTTAAACGTCCAACCATCAACCGTCCCCGCACGTGCGGGGTCAACCGCTACTGTTGCCCGTTCTTACCGCCAACCCGGTTTTGTTCGTCACTGGCTCCATTGTTTCGCCTCTGGGGCTGATTGGCGTTCGATTTGCCAAAACGGTAAGTGAATGTGAATATCGCACGTCGGTTATCCCACACATAGTGGGCGCGGGTAGTTCCTTTGTCAAGGTTCGTATAGCCGGTAAAACTCATGAGGTATAGAGGATCGCGAAGATTGAGTTTGATGGATCCCTTTCCTTTCATTATTTGCTTGGAGGCACCCAGGGAAAACATGCCTCTTCCATCAGCCAGGATCACACTGCTTACATAATCTCTGCCGTAATAAAATCCGCTCAGTTCACCGGTCCAGCCTTTTTTGAAACTGTATTGCGTGTTAAAATTCGCATTGAAGGAAGTAAGACCGGCATCAATATTCGTGCTGTCTACGACGCCTTTGTAATGATTGTTGTACACATTAAGGAAAACATTCAATGTCCAGGCCGGTGTTATTTGTTTGCTGTAATTGACGGACAAACCTATATTCCTCTGCGATGCTACATTTTGAGTGGTCAGGTAAGTCGTGTAATTGGAATCATTGGGTTCCTTTACAGTGATCAGCACATCACTGATAAGATCCGTAGTCATGGTATAGTTTGCAGATATATTCCAGATCCCTTTATAATTGTAACTGAGTTCAACATTGTTACTGAATTGTGGTAAGAGATACGGATTGCCCTGTTCATAATCGTAGCGGTCGAGCTGGAATCGGAACGGATTCAGGCTTTCATAAGATGGTCTTTGAATTCTTCTGCCAAAGGACAAGCCGAAAGTATTATTATCATCCCGCTTATATGTAAAATAGGCTGTCGGAAAAAGATCGAAATAATGCCTGTTAAAGTTTACATTCTTCACAGTTTGATTTCCGATTGAATTGGTCTGCTCTGCACGTAGACCAAGCTGTATCGATAATTTGTTGACCTTTTGTTGCCAGTTTATATAGGCCGCATTGATGTTTTCCTCATAGATAAAATGATTGCTGATGGAAGTATCCGGCTGCCATTTTTGTATATCGGAATTATATAATGAATAAGCCGCATCATTATCCGTTTTTACATAACTCGATTTGATACCGGCTTCCAGCGTGATATCTTTATTCAGTATTTTTTTATAATCAGATTTAAAACTGTAGATGTCAATCAGGGAGGGCAACAGACCATTGAGAAGATAGGGATCTTCAGAAGGAATATTGTCGGCATTGTATAAATAATTATTGGAATAGACCGTTCCCGGCGTGTTGTAGAATATATAATCAGCCTCGGCTGAAAGCTCACTGCCCTTGTCATCCAGTTTGTTTTGCCAGTTGGCGTTGAATCCCAGATGTGTTTGTGGTGTTTTATTCTGCGACTGTGCAATATTGTATTGAACAAACTGTTGCAGACTGTCGTAGAGGTTGGCTGTAGAGGAAGATGTAAAACTTTGTTTGTCGATCGTCCCGTTCACAGAGAACCCAAAAGTATTTTTTTTGTTTGCGAAGTAATCAATGCCTGCACGGAAAGTGTGACCACGATCGGAATACCTGCCGAAGGTATACTGGGAAGAATACCTGTCAAAATCAGTATTGGCATTTTCGCGCAGACTTTTATCTATGTTGATTTCGTTGAAACCTTCCCAATATGAAAAACCATATGTGCCGTAGACATTAATCTTTCCTTTGTGCCAGTTAAAATTTAAACTGTTTGTATTCTTAAAATATTTTGCGATGATGGCGCTGGTGGTTATCGATGCATTAAATCCGGCATTTTTATTTTTCTTGGTGATCAGATTGATTACGCCTGAATTGCCTGAAGCGTCATATTTGGCAGGAGGCTGACTCATGATTTCAACCTGATCCAGTTGATTAGACGGCATATTTTTCAGATAGTTGGCCAGATCCGATGCGTTCAGATAGGTTGGTTTGCCATCGATCATAATGATTACGCCCTGTTTTCCTTTCAGACTGACTTTCCCGTCGTTGTCTACCATCACACCGGGCGATTTCTCCAGAACTTCAAGAGCTGTGAGTCCTCCGTTTGTTGCAGATGCATCTACGTTCACGATCATTTTGTCGATCCTGTTTTCCACCAGCGGGCGCTTACTGGTGACTGTTACCTCTCCCAATGAAGCATTGACGGCACGCAATGAAATATCAATGTGCGATATGACGGAAGCTGTGCTGTTCAATTCAAACGGAGATCCGAACCAGTTTTCAAAACCTATGTGAGTGACCGATAGGAAATAACTGCCGGCAGCGATACGATCAAATGTAAATACACCGGTTTTGTCTGTCAATGCAATTTTAACAAGGGAAGAATCTTTTTGCTTTAATATGGACACCGTAACGGCATCAAGAACTTTTCCGTCGCCATCTTTCACCACGCCATCGATCTTCCCATTTCTTTCCTGCGCGAAAGAAAAGAGAAAAAGGGCTTGTAAAAGGGAAAGGATGGTCAGTGTTCTCATATGCAAGGTTGTCCTAAACGGCATTAAATATGAAAACGATTGTCCAAAGTAAAAACCTAAAACAGGACAGAGGGAATTATAAAATTGTAATTGGTCATTTTTGAATGTACTCACCCTTTAAGGGGGAGGCGTTAAGCGTAAAGCGCAAGGCGTAAAGCGTAAGGCTAATACAGTGGTGGAAGTTTTAAGCGTAAAGCGCAAGGCGTAAAGCGTAAGGCTAATACAGTGGTGGAAGTTTTAAGCGTAAAGCGCAAAGCGTAAAGCGTAAGGCTAATACAGGCAGTGGATGTTTTAAGCGCAAAGCGTAAGGCGTAAAGCGCAAAGCTAATATGAGATGATTTTTTGCGGTTGTCTTATAAAAAATTAATATTATCAGTGTGTGCGGAGCTTTACGCATTACGCCTCTTGCGTTACGCGTTAGGCGTTAAGCGTTCAGCTTATTGAAGCGCCTGATAAATGTCCTCCATAATATTCCCTCTCACATTTAATGAAGAAAGTCTGGAACTTTCCTGGGGATTTACACGGTTGGAAAGAAATATAAATACAATTTTTTTAGCGGGATCGGCCCAGACACAGGTTCCGGTAAATCCGGTATGACCGAATGTGAGGGGAGACGCATCCGCACAGGGATAAGGCTCTCTGCGTGTCGTATTGTCTTTTTCTGGCTTATCGAATCCGAGACCACGGCGACTGATATCACTATGGTAGGCAGTGAAATATTCGATGGTTTCCTTTTTGATATACTGGTGGCCGCCCATCATTCCCCCATTCATCAGCATCTGCATGATAACTGCCAGATCGTAGGCGTCACTGAATAATCCGGCATGGCCCGATACTTCGCCAAACATTGCCGCACCCGGGTCATGTACATCACCACGCAGAAGCTGTCGAAGGAAAGGGATTTCCTGTTCTGTAGGCGCAATCCGGCTTACGGGAAATCTGGTCCTTGGCCTGAAACCGGTCGTAGTAAGGGACATGGGCTGATAAAAATGGGTATAGACATACTGATCCAGCGTTTGTCCGCTAAGGGCTTCAACGATTTTCCCCATGAAAATAAAATCGTTATCGCTGTACACATATTTTCCGACGGGTCCCAGCTTACTTGTGAGTATGCGCCGGTACATCGTGTCCTCCCAGTCGTTCCGGATATACAGATTTTCCGCCACCCGAATACTGTGTGTGCTGTCCATCACCGGAGCATAAATTCCAGGTAAGGGTCCTGCTGCCTTGTCCTTCGAAATTGTTTCTGCATAAAAAGGAATATAGTCTTTCAGACCTGCCTGGTGCAACATAATATCCCAGATCCTCAGGCTGTCTTTATCCGTGCCCCTCACCCAGGGCAGATAAAATCCCAGGGTCTGGTGCAGGTCGAGTTTTCCTTCATCATATAATTTCATAACGGAGATCGTCGTGGCGCAGACTTTAGTAACGGAAGCCAGGTCATAAATCGTTTCCGGATACACGGATTCAGCCTTATTATATTCGAGTGTGCCAAATGCTTTTTCATACGCCACCTGTCCGTCCTTGACCACCACCACCACACAGCCGGGCGCTGCCTGCATAGCAACGGCATGTTTACAAATGGAATCGATTCGCAGAAGTTTGGCGGGATTAAATCCCAGCGATTCCGGAGCTGCTTCGGGTAGTGGTCCGCGTGAGTAAGTGATGCCAAATCCCGCACTCAAACCATTACAGACCGATACGGGTAAACGTCCATTGGCCAGGAATTTTCCATTCAGCCAGTCCGCCGCAACACCCTGTGTAATGTCGTTGTCATCATAACATTCCATTAATATCGAAGCATCGCAGACATATTTCAGGGCGTAGGGATTTCCGAAAACGAAACTAACGGTATTGGGCAACCGGCTCAGGTCCTTCAGTAGTCGCAGGGATGGGGTACTGATTCCAAAATCATGCGCGGGATAACGATTGATATTATGAAGCCCGATTACGATCAGATCATACCGGTTCCGCAATAATTCAAAAGCGGCTGCCGCTTTCACGCTATCCAGGCCATAATCGAAGTAATAGGTATTCGCGCGAAAATCATCATGAATTCGTTTGCTGAATGTATTATCGTTTGTCAGTCCGAAGCCGATATAGGCCACCCGCTTGGGCGTCGGACCCGGAAAAGGCTGGTCACTTTTCCGTAACAGGGTAATCGCCTGCCTGGCAATATTTCTGTACAGCTCCGGTACGTCTTTATTGAGATCTTCAATGAGACAGGTGCTATCAATGGGTTGCCAATGCGACAGTCCCAGTTGATATTTGGCCGCCAACACTTTTTTTACGCGGGCATTCAGATCCTTCCATTTGAGTTTTTTTTCTTTGATGGCCTTAAAAATTTTCTCCATGCTGTTGGCCACATCACCCGGCAGACAAAGCATATCGTTTCCGGCGATCAGGGATTCGACGGATGCCTCTCCGTCCGGAAAATATTTGGTAACACCTTTCATCTCGAGCGCATCCGTAAAACTCAGTCCGCTGAATTGCAATTGCTTTCTGAGCAGTCCCGTAACGGTATTTACGGAGATGGAACTGGCCCGGTGTTCCCGGGAATCGATGGCAGGAACATACAGATGCCCGATCATCACACTTCCGACACCGGCATCTATTAATTTTTTAAAAGGATACAGTTCGAGGGTATCCAGCTCTCTTCTGCTTTTATTGATCACGGGCAGGTCAAGATGTGAATCCACGGATACATCGCCGTGACCCGGAAAATGTTTAGCAGTGGCCAGCACGCCGTTATCCTGCAGACCCCTCATATACTGAATTCCCAGTTTAGCGACCAGGTGCGGATTTTCTCCAAAAGAACGATCATTGATCACGGGATTATCCGGATTATTATTGACATCCACCACCGGAGCGTAATTAACCTGTATTCCCATTCTTTTGCACTGTTCCGCAACTGTTTTCCCAAAAGCGTAGATAAGTTGCGGATCCTGTACGGCGCCAAGCATCATTTGTCGCGGCAGCGGGGCCACGCTGTCCATGCGCATGCCCAAACCGTTTTCCGCATCGATGGAAAACAAAATGGGCGTCTGGGCGATCTGCTGGAAATGATTGATAAAGGCAGCCTGTTGCTTCGGACCTCCCTGGAACAGGCAGATACCTCCGACGTTAAACCGCCGGATGTCAGATTCTACCTGCTGGTCATAAAAGGTGATTTTCCCGGTTCCCGGGTCAATGGCCGATAAACGAACCACGATCAGCTGTGCGATTTTTTGGGAATCCGTCAGCGTTCTGAACACGGAATCGACCCAGTTATTTGCCGGCGGGTTTACGTTGTATTGCGCATGGAGGGAAAGTGAAAAAACAAGCGAAACAAGGAGGAATGCATTTTTCATATTGGACATTTCAGGCTCAAAGCATAAGGTGTAAAGCTTAAAGCCAGTGGATTTTCTTATTCTCATTTATCTGTCAACTGTCCCGCACGTGCGGGATCAACTGCCAACCGCCCCCGCACGTGCGGGGGGCAACCGTCAGCCGTCAACCGCCAACCGTCAACCCTCAACCGTCAACCATCATCGGTCATCGGTCATCGAATCGTAAACCTACGAAGGAAAACGAATTTTATTTTCACTAAATTGCCCGGTTAATAAGGATTTGCTGATGAATGACCTTATAGAACTACTTCCTGATAATATTGCGAACCAGATTGCGGCGGGTGAAGTGATCCAGCGACCCGCCAGTGCCGTGAAGGAATTGATGGAAAACGCCATCGATGCGGGCGCCAGCCAGGTAAAACTGATCGTGCAGGACGCGGGAAAATCCCTGGTTCAGGTGATTGATAACGGTCGCGGCATGAGCGTGACCGATGCCCGGATGGCATTTGAAAGACACGCTACTTCCAAGATCCGGAATATCGAGGATCTTTTTCGCATACATACGATGGGGTTCCGGGGTGAAGCACTGGCATCCATAGCCGCCGTGGCCCAGGTGGAGCTCAAAACCAAAAGGCCGGTCGACGAGAACGGCACTTCCATTGAAATAGAAAACAGCATTGTAAAAAAACAGGAGCCCGTTGCTTTCCCGAACGGAACCAGTATTGCAATGAAAAATCTTTTCTTCAATGTACCGGCCCGAAGGAATTTTCTGAAAAGCAATGCGGCTGAAATGCGGCATATCGTCGATGAGTTCATCCGCGTGGCGCTTGCATTCCCGGATATCCGTTTTATTTTAAACGGTAACGGCCAGGAGGTTTTTCACCTCGAGAAAGGAACGCTCAAACAAAGAATCGTTCAAATCCTGGGTGTTCACTATACATCCAAACTCGTGACGGTACAGGAGAATACAGATTATCTGAATATCGTTGGATTTGTCGGTAAGCCGGATGTCGCCAAACGTACCCGCGGGGACCAGTATTTTTTTGTAAATAATCGTTTTATACGGAGTGCCTACCTCAACCACGCGGTGATGACGGCATTTCAGCAGATGATACCGGGAGACAGCTTCCCACTTTATGTTTTATTTATTGAAATTGATCCGTCACGGGTCGACATCAACGTGCATCCCACCAAACAGGAGATTAAATTTGAGGATGAAAAGGTCGTTTATGCCTTTGTGCAGGCGGCCGTGAAACATGCTCTCGCACAGTTCAGCATCACACCCAGCCTGGATTTTGACCTGGATCCCGCCATTCAGCAACTTGACGCCATCAATAAGCCGGTTTCTCCGCAGGCCGGACAGGAAATTGAATCTTCCAGTCTGTTCAAAACTTTTACCCGTAAAAACCAGGCGCATTTTATCGAACCGGTCAGTAACAGTGAACTGGCACATTGGAGAACCATTGATAAAGAAAACAGGAATTTTTCTACTGCCGGTTCCGATGAAACCATACCGGGAGCAGGAATCCGGCCAGATGATTTCTCCGAAACGCCGGAATCAAGGGCAACGGGCATTCCATCGGACGATTTCTCCGGAACGCCGATGTCAAAGTCATCAGGGTCTCAAACGAATGATTTTTCCGGAACGCCCGCTTCAAGAGCTGCAGGAATTCCAACAGATCGTCTGCCTGACGGTTCACCTGTTTCAAAAGCTGATTATTTTTCCGGCGCATCCGCATCAGGTCCAAATGCCGGACAGGAAAGAATTTTTAATCAGGGAGAAGCCTCATCTTCTTTTCAATCTCTGTACGCACGTTTTACCGGTGAACCCTTATTCCGCGATCAGGAATTGAAACTGACCCAACTGCAGAATACCTATATTATTTGCGAGACCAGCGGTGGATTCCTGCTGATTCATCAACAGGCAGCACATGAAAGGGTTTTGTATGAAAAATTTATGCTGGCCCTGAATGGAAAACCACTGGCCACACAACCGGGATTATTTCCGGTCACGCTGACCCTTTCCACCCAGGATGCATTGATAATGCAGGAACTGCTGCCGGGTCTGCAGTCTCTGGGATATGCCATAGAACCATTCGGGAAAGACAGTTTTATCGTGCAGGGCGTTCCAGCCGGATATGCGGAGGGGAACGAGAAAAAAGTGATTGAGAATTTACTCGAGCACTGTAAACATTCCGGCAGCGAAAAAATAGATTCATTACAGGAAAAAATGATCCGTTCGCTGGCCTGGCAACAGGCAACAAAAGCAGGCGTCGTTTTATCTGAAACCGAAATGCGCGCACTCGTCGAAAGTCTTTTTCGGTGTATGCAGCCCAATACATCCCCCAACGGCAAAGCCATTTTTATCGAATTCAAAAAAGATTATCTGGAGAAGGTATTTGGACGTTTAATGCCCAGATAAGCGTAACGCCCAATGCGTAACGCCCAACGCCTCGTTAATAATTAATAACTAATAATTAATAATTAGTTAGTTGGTTAGTTATTCCTGCGCAGCGATTCAACATACGTTTCAATTTCTCTTCTGATCGCCGGGGCGCTGTTCATTTCGTTGTTGACGAGGATAGAAAATTCCAGCAGGTGTTTTTTGGCTGTATATACATAACCACTGAGGCAGACAACACCGGTCATGGATCCTGTCTTGGCAAACACATAACCATTGCCTGCCAGATAATGATTCTTCAATGTGCCCTTTCCGCCGGTCGGCAGGATTCTTTTCATCCGGTCCATCCCGAATTCATTTTTGAATTTGATCAGCAGGGTCACAAAATCCTGCGGCGAAAATAAGTTGAACCGGCTGAGTCCGCTTCCGTCAACCCAGGATGGTTTTTGCGGCAGATCAGCCAGCGGGCCTTTTAAAAGGGTGTCGATCAATACATCATCTTTCATGAATCCGGTCGTCAGGTTGCAAACCATCAACAGTGTTTGCTCGGCAAAAAAATTATCGCTCCGGTACATCATCGGAACAAAAATAGAATCCACGGGTCTGGAATTAATGTAACCGGAATGTACGCCGGGGGTGGGTGGAACAATTGTCCAACCAGCATTCGGTGTTTTTGGATAGACTAACAGATTAACCGGCTTCCCCAGCGTGTCCTGGAGCAACTGTGCAGCCGAACTCATATCATTTGTTACAAACGGAACATCCTGCGTGATATCGGTTTCATTACCCAGACGAATGACAAATACATTTGAATCGGGTAAACGTTTTACCGAAAATGTTTTGGGGAGACTGTCGGTGCTGAATCTCACCATCCATGAAATTTCCGGAGTGCTGGAAACAGTGGCTGTTTCTTCAAATGCTGCATTACTTCTGACGGGTAATTTCTGTTGGCTCCAGCGAATGAAATTTCCGTAAACAGGCAACCGGCTTCGCTCAACAGAAAAATCATCGTTATAATCATCCCATGCCCAGCCCGGACCCAGTGGGGTTTCCTTCCACCAATCGTCGGCACTCAGGTATATTTTTTTATGCGTTTTTTTGAGGAAATCGAAAACCGGTTGTGACTGAAAATCCGGATGTAAAAATGTAGGATCGCCGGTAGCGATGAGAACTAATGATGTATCATCTTCTCTATAAGAGATACCGCGCAAAGAATCTCCCAGATATTTCATGCCGGCATAGAGGGAAAATAATTTCGTGTTGCTGGCCGGCACAAAATATTTATCGCTCTGATAATCCGCAATCACTTTTTTCGCGGAATCGTCATACACATAAACACCCACATGCGCGGTTCTGAGTTCTTTGTTATCGAGAAATTGTTTTAGCGATGTATTTTCCGGAAGGCAGCACTGCGCTTTTAAGGCTTGATTGTACGAGAGACTCATTATAAGGCTTAAGGCGTAAAGCGTAAAGCGAAAAGCGTTTTTTACACCTAAAGCCCAAAGCGTAAAGCGTAAAGCGTTTTGAGTGCTAAACTTTCCGAAAGAATGAATCAAACTGTTTCTATTAATAATTTGAAATGGTTTTAAGCATTACGCTTTACGCTTTACGCTTTACGCTTTCACCGTTCCTGCGCCCGCAGCCATCTATCCGGGACCTCATTACTGCTGGCCTGGAGATAATCCTGGTAAGAACAGGCGATGTATTTCTGATCGGGGAGCTGCATCCACCAGCGGTTTGTTTTTTTACTTTGAAGAAAAGTCGTTTCCACTTCCGCAAAAGCCGTATGATATTCCACGAAATATTCCTTCTCATTCAGGCTGGCTTCCCGCTGTCCCTTGTTCCTTCCATCCATGACATACCAGAGCATTTGCGCAATCTGTTTGGCTGTTAAATCATTGAGATCATTCTCCGGGATATATCCGTAAATACCGATGCTGTTTATATTCGGACTCAGACCGGCAAAGCGCATGATGGCACAAGCATCTTCACCCGAAAGTCCATTGGGTGATAACTGATTGGAAGGCGCATAGGCATGAGCGATAGCACAGATATCAAAACTCAGCATATTCGAATTGCGTAATACAGGTTCCATCTCGTCAATAAATTCCCTCACTTTACCAACCCGGAAACAATCAAAGCGTAATTTATCCATCGTCTCCAGCATCCGCGGATGCACATAATAACTCTGGAAACCGATATGATTATAATGATGGATGAAATTCGGTTCATCCGTCAGCATTTCCATCAGGAAATTTTCACTCTTCAGGGAGGATTCAATATTGATATCCACCAAAGCATCCACACAGACTACTTCGATCAGTTTTTTACGATTTACATAACTCTGGTACTGAGCCAGCGTCAGGTCGTGCGAACCGCCGAGGATGATAACTGTTTTTCCGAGGTTGATCAGTTCATTCATGACGGAACGAAGAGCCGCATACGTATCGGCCAGCGTGGAACCGGGTTTGATATTTCCCACGTCCGCAATCCGGATATCGCTGTGCCAGTGATAGAGCTGGTAAAACTGCCGCCGGATCGTATCCGGACCGTTGAGGAGGTTGCGCGTACGTCGGGCACCGCGTTCTTCCCGGCATCCGATCAGGATCAGATCTGCCTGAAGCAGGTCGGGGAATTCGTCTTCATACACCTCAATTAATTTTCCGACCTGTCCGTCCTTATATTCATCATCGTTTGAAATTTCACGTGTATTGACCGGGTCGAGGTAGTCAAGGATATGCAGACTGTACAACATGTACAAATATTTGAAACAAACTTACACTTGTTTTTCCTTTTATCTTTGCGGCATGGAAGAATTACTGGAAAAACTGGATACTTACCGCAAGGAAATCATCGATACGCAAATCAGCGGTGCTGACGCCGCGGAAGCATACCGTATCCGTTTTCTGGGCACCAAAGGAATCGTGAAAAATCTTTTCCAGGAAATGAAAAATGTTCCCGCGGATAAAAAAAAGGAATTCGGTCAGATTCTCAACGAATTCAAACAACTCGCAGAATCCAAATACGCTGAAAGCTCAACACTTAACGCCGAACGCATGGCGCCCAACGCCATACAGATGGATTGGAGTTTACCGGGCGATCCGATCGAGGTGGGAACGAGGCATCCGATCAGCATAGTAAGAAACCGCATTGTGCAGATCTTTGGCAGACTCGGATTTTCTGTTGCTGAGGGACCGGAGATAGAAGATGACTGGCATAATTTCACAGCACTCAACCTGCCCGAATATCATCCGGCGCGGGACATGCAGGATACATTTTATATTCATAAAAATCCGGACTGGCTGCTGCGCACACATACCAGCAGTGTTCAGGCGCGGGTGATGGAAAAACAAAAACCACCGATCCGGATTATTTGCCCGGGCCGTGTGTACAGAAATGAAACCGTCAGTGCC
>Ga0206931_1237_pt1 | contig 12282 bp, 18 predicted proteins | sample Alteio_BWOrgHeat_17_FD_152946 | JGI IMG/M metagenome (GOLD analysis project Ga0206931, IMG submission 152946) | Enriched cells from forest soil in Barre Woods Harvard Forest LTER site, Petersham, Massachusetts, United States -... | ecosystem: Environmental > Terrestrial > Soil > Temperate forest >...
ACCTCGTTGATCCCAACAACTGCGAACGCGAAATACGAGATCAAATTCATCTTCAACGCCACTGACTCGACATGGCGAGCGGTCGCGATCGTGAGGGGATTCTGATGACGACAGTCTCGTTCACCTCAGGCTCCGGCAGCTGGACCATCCCCGCGACGATCACGACGGTGACCGTCGAAGTCTGGGGCGCGGGTGGTTGCGGAGCTGGGTCAGGGGGGGCCGCCGGCGGAGGCGGGGGTTATTACACGAAGACCTATACCGGACTAACGCCGGGCAACACGTTCGGATACTCCGTTGGCGCGGGTGCCTCGAACTCTGCAGGAGGCAACACGACGGCCACCAGCCCGGGAGGTGCCGACACGATCACAGGCGACGGGGGTGACCATCCTACGTCGACCTTTGGAGTTGGAGGCGGATCGTCCGGTTCAGGAGGGAGCGGGGCAAATGGATCGAACGGAAACAACGGGTACTTCATCCTCGGCGGATCATCTGGAGGCGCGGGGGGATCCGCAGGGGGAACCGGAGGCGGCGCAGGTGGCGCGGGTGGAACGTCTGGAAATCCAGGGATCGCTGGGACCGTGCCAGGAGGAGGTTCAGGCGGATCAGGATCGGGCAACGGAACCAGCACAGCGGGCGCGGCGGGTCAGGTCTCATTCACCTACTCCGCAGCCAGTTCGCCCCCATTGATCGACAACTTTTTTTTCTAGGACGAATTGATGCTCCACGGAATTTCCCAATTTGCGAACCAAAGCTACGGCCTGCCCATCAGGATCAATGCCTATCAGACGACAGTGAGCTGGAAGCCGTCAGAAAAGGTCAAACTTGCCGTCATCCCGACGAAATCAGTCAATACGAAACAGAAGCCCTAAGCGATGTCCATCGACACAATCTTGATTGGGAATGCGAACACGTATTCGCTAGTCGACTTTCGCGACGCCGTTACCGGTGCGCTTGAAAGTGACGTCGTCGCGTTTGCGTCGTTGTGCGAGCCGCCGCCAGCCAATGGAGCCTGGTTGGTGGAAGGCGCGTCAGCCGTATCGCCTATCGAGATCACGTCCACCGCACATGGACTCAGCGACGGTGACACGATCACGATCATCAATGTCGGTGACCAGCGAGGGGCCCACGGAACATTTGTCGTCGCCGTGGTCGATGCGAACCATTTCACATTGACCGGTTCAACATCTGTTGCCGCATGGACAGAAGGAGGCCAGTTCTACAGATGCATTCAGGATTGCGCCGGGCTGCCGTTTTCGCTGACGGGCAGCGGTCAATATTCATTGACGATCGAGGGCAACGTCGGGCTGATCGCGAAACAGCAGTACATGTTCGTGGTGTATTGCACGGGTGCTTATCGGGACCTTTACAACGAAGTCGATCGAGTGACCGCACAGGTCAGGGGAAGTTAAAGGAAGCTTACGCGTCTCCGTCGCAGGAGCGGGGCAATCTGTTGCAACAGACCCCCGTTACCTGCGGCTGAATTCAAATAACGAAACATACTGCGACGGAGTCCTTTGGAAAGGGACTCCATGACTGTCACCGCTCAATACGATATGCCGCTGGGTATCCAGGGTTTGCTTATGGTCGGAACCGCGGGCACAACGCCCACGGCGATTTTGCTCGACGATACGAAATTCGAGATCACGCTCGAAAACACGATCGTTGAATGGAACACGCGCGGACAACCGCTGATGACCAGCGGATACGCCTCGCAGAAGGTCAGCGCGACCTTTGACGTTCAGAAGAACAACATGAATCCGCAGTTTCAGGCGTTGCAAATCGCCTGTCAAACCCGGATTCCCATCGCGATCAAGTCTCTCGACAAGACCGCCGGATTCGGAGTGGACTGCGATTGGAGCGTCAAGTCCTACAAAGAAACGCAGGACAAAGAAGGCCAGGACGTCGTCGCCTTCGAACTCGCGCTAAACCAAATCTATCGCGGAATCACATGGGTCAATTCCGCCGAAGCCGCGCCGAGCGTGCCTGATGGATTCTGATCGATTTGTCGTCTTGTCCCCTCGCCCCGGCCTTGCGGGGAGAGGGTTAGGGTGAGGGGATTTCTCCTCACCATCTTTCACCTTAGTCCTGCGACAGGAGCAAGCCTTGAAGACATTTACGGACGGAAAGAACCAATGGTCGATTGACATCAACGTCGGATCGATCAAACGCGTACTGGCAACAACGGGAGTCAACCTGTCCTTGCCGCACGAACCAGACGCCGAAGGCCAGACACTCGCCGATCGACTCATCCGCGACACGATCTTTCAAGTGGATGTGATCTGGGCATTGCTCGAGGCCCAGGCAACGACACTGATCATTTTGAGCGATGAAGAATCGAAGGTCACTCCCGACGCTCAACGCGAACTGCGATTGATGCGGTTCTGTGATCTCTTCAAGCCCGAGATCATGAAAAGTGCGGAAGCCGCTCTCTTGGAGGAATGGAAGGATTTTTTCCAGAAGCTGGGTCGAACAGCGGTCGCGACAGCGATCGAGCAGACCCAGACGCTTCAACTCGAGATGCAGACGGAAGGCGTCAAACAACTGGGCAGACTTCAGGGAGCCCAGGCGAACGTCATGCGCAAAGCCCTGACGGATCAGGTCGACCAGGTGTTGAAGATGGCCGAAAGCGCGACGAATGGTCCGTCATCCGAGAGTGCTACCGAATCGCCGGAAGGGTCGGAATCGGACCCAGCGAAGTCGACCAAACAACTCTCAGAATCCTGAAGTGGATGGACGAAGGACGCGAGGAATCCAACTGGAAGATGACGAAATGGATCCTCGCCAGCATGGTTTTTTGTCGGACCGAGGAAGCACAGAAACAGTCGCTCGACCCCGAGGCATGGAACATCCCGGAACGCGAACGAAAGTTGGCCGTCCACGAGTTCGAGCGACAACGAAAGAAGCAAGAAATGGCCGAAGCGGCCAATGACCCGGTGAAGCTTGCCGCCATCAGGGCAGCACGAATCGCCGAATTCAACAGGTTCAGAGCACAGTTCAGGAGTTAAAGCACAATGCGAAAAATCAGATTTATTCATCAGTGCCATATCGAAGGCCGCAAGTACGTCGAAGGAACGATCGTCAACGAATCCGATCTGCCCGCCAAATGGCTAAAGGGAGCCCTTGCGCTGGGATATGTCGAAGTCGTTAAAGACGAACCTGCCGCGGATCAAAAACCGCCAAACAACACGGGCGACAAATCGCCGCCGTCGCCGCCGTCGGATGAGCCTGAGCATCAGTGATCGATTCGCTATTTAACGGATCGATACCATGGGCGCGAGTCAAATCCAGGCGGGCAAAGCCTACGTCGCCATTTACGGTGACACCAAGCCGCTTCAGCAAGATCTGAAACGACTCGCGCCCATGGTATCGATCCGTTAAATAGCGAATCGATCACTGATGCTCAGGCTCATCCGACGGCGGCGACATTCAGCAAGGGTTCTGCGGAGATCGTCAACGCCAACAAGAAGACCGAAGCCATCGCCATCGCACTGACGACGGCCGCGGCCGCGTCGCAGAAATTCGGTAATGCGAACAACGCCGCCATGTTGACCGCAGGGGCGGCCACCGCGACGAACGCGCTTGCTACCGACAAACTTGTTTCGAAGCTCAATCAAGTACTCCCCGCAACGAAAGGATTCGCAACAGCCTTCCTTCACCTGAAATCGGGCAGCATGGGACTCGCCACCGGAGCGACCAGCGTGTCTGCGATCGTCTCGCTCCTCAAATCTGGTGGGACAGCCGCGCAACCTCTGCTGCGTGCTATGGAAGGCATTGCGGGTCATTCTTTGACAGCCAAAACGTCACTGGCTGACGTCATTTTCGGGAAAAAGAGTTCTGCGCAAAAGGTTGCGAGTAAAACTCAATGGGAGGCCGCTTTCTTCGGGACTAAAGATCAGAAGCTCGAAGCCAAACAGATGCGCGTCGAAGCGGATTCCGCCGCCATCGGGGTTGCACTGACTCGGGGCTGGCCAACCGCGATCGCCACCGCCGGAAGGATTGCCTTCAACCGGGGGATGCATGCCGTATTCACCCCGACAGCCATTGCCGGAGCCATTGCCGGAGCAAGCATCGGCGGAACCGCGGGAACCGCCGGAATCGGGCTTCTCGCAGGCCGGATCATGCCACCATTGATACGGGGGCTGGGCAGATTAGTTTTCGGTTCCAGACAGTCCGCCGGAGCCCTCGGGACACTCGGATCAACCGCCCTCTCAGTCGTCCCCAAATTGAATACAGTCCAGCGCGCGATTGATAACGTGAGGCTCGCAGCGTCAGGCCAGGGACTGAGCGTCGCGCACGGCATCGGGCTCGGAGCGTTCGCAGTCGCGGCAGGGAGCGCAATCAGTGGAATCGCCGGAGTGGCAGGGAACCATAACGGAGAATCCGCGTCGCGGACAGAATCGGTGGGGATCTCCGCCGCCAAACATCGGCGCACAGTTGAATCCACATCTCAACTCGACTTTGCCGCCAAGTCCGTGGGATCCAGCTTGAGTTCACTGGATGGAGCGTTTGACCATCTTTCGGAAGTGATGAGCAGTGCCAATGACGGAACAGAATCCGCGATCAACAAATTCACGAGACTCGGTCTGTCAGCGGACTCACTCAAGCGATTGTCGATCGACGAAAGAATGGCGCGCGTCGGAGCCGCACTCCGTAACGTCCAGAACCCGATTGATCGCGACCGCCTCGCGATGGACCTGCTGGGCGAGAGCGGACACGCGTTGGTTCCGATGCTGACCGACTTGGACAATCTCAGAAACAAGGCCACGTCATCGGGGGCCGTTATCTCAGCGAAAGACGTGCAAGCTGCGCAGGCAATGAAAGTCGCAATCGCCAGCCTCAAAACCACCCTGACAAATGCTTGGAATCAAATCGGGGCCGCCTCAATTCAGTCCACAACTCTTTGGGTGAGCGGAACCGCAAAGTTCCTCGAAAAGAATGAAGCCGTTGTGCAGATGCTGCTGAAAGTGGTCGCAGGCATCGGAGCCGCCGCCGGTGGAATCGTGCTGTGGAGCTATTTCGGAGGGCCAGTCGTCGCGATCATCAAATCCATCGGGATGGCCGTCGCCGCGCTGATGAGCCCAATCGGGTTGGTTGCTCTCGCCATCGGAGCCGGTGTCGCCGCATGGATGTATTTCACGCAATCGGGCAGAGCAGCCGCAACGTATTTGGGGCAGACGTTCACGGAGTTTGTCGCATTCTTCAAGGAAGCATGGGGAGGCATCGTTGCCGCAGTTGGAAAGGGAGATTTGGCGCTGGCGGGACAGATCGCATGGACGGCCATGAAACTCGGTTTCTTCCAAGCCATCGACAGTATGGGTGTGAGCTGGTCCGGGATCATGGGCCACATTTACGACGGAATGAACTTCCTCGCGAACGCATTCTCCAACGCATGGGCATTCGCAGCTGGTTCGGTCCGCAGCGTGCAAAACTCGCTCGCCAAGTTCTTCCTGCTGAGCTTCAAGAATCTTGGGGTCGCATGGGCCGTCCTCTGCGCTGGAATGGTGACAAGTCTTGCCCCCGCCCAAAACAAAATCGGGAAGATGATTTCCAAGATGTGGGGAAAGTTGAGCGGACAATCGGATGCCGACATCGCCGAAACCATGAAGTCGCACGACGAGGAAACACTGGGGATCCAAGCCAAGGCCGAAACCGACCGGCAGGCCGCAATGGCCAAGGTCGACGGAGACACCGCTAAAGAAATCAAGCGGATGGACGACGAGGCCAATGCGGACATTGCCAAAATCGAAGCAGACCGACAAAACGCCGTTTCCCAAAATGATCAGAGACTGGCCGAACGCAAGAAGGCGCTCCTGCCAGACGAAAAGCGCATCGCCGATTTGAAGGCCGAACAGGCCACGCTGATCGAACGGGCAAACGCTGCAGGGTCAGACCCCGGGAAAAAACCGCCCGTCTTCACGCCCGACACGCCACAGATGGGTGGCAGCAAGGAAGCAAGCGTCGTGGGAACTTTCAGCGCCGCCGCGGCCGCCGGCATGGGAGGGGGAGGACCAATGTCCATGATTGCCAAATCGACCGCCCAAACAGTCGCCGAGTTGAAGGAACTGAGAGAAGCGCTGAAAGAAAAACGACACGCCAAGGATGACGCCCTTGCCGCCAGGAACTTCCAGAAGAGCGCACAACTACGAGGCGCACGCTTCGGCAAGTGAATAGGAAACGTCGATGGCAGGACAATGTGCCCTCAAATTCAACCCGTTCTCGAAGTCGGTGGGGGACTCACTCGACTTTTCGATCTATTACCAGATCACGGGACTCGATGACGTCGACGATGCGGAGGCGCTGCTTTCATCGACCGCGCCCACTCGAGTCGGACCGCTATATTTGCATCATGCCAAGGTTACCCCGACCGCGTCCGAAGAAGTGTGGGACGGCGAAGCCCAATACTCAGCATCCAAACCACTGACGCAACCGATCTTCTCGATCGAGATTGGGACCGCGTCCACCAGGTTCACAAATTCGCTGATGACGGTCGGAAGCTACGCGCCACTTGGACAGTTGATTCAGAATTATCAGCAGGCCATCGGAGTGACCAAAGACGGGATCGAAGGCGTCGACGTCATGGTTCCATCGTTCACATGGAACGAACGCCATTTCATACCGGATTCGCGAGTCAACCAGGGCTACTTGTTGATGCTCTATAACGCGACCGCGCGTATGAATGACGCCCAGTTTCGGATCTTTGCACCCGGTGAAGCGTTGTTTCTCGGTTGCACGCTGAACGAGTCGACAGAGTTGCCAGGCTGGGAAGGCAATTTTCGCTGGATCGGGTCGCCCAACGCTGTGAACTTCAATGTCGGGCCAAATATCACCGTCGCCGCCAAGCTGGGCCACGATTATTTGTGGATCAAATACAAGGACAGCATCAGCAACGGGTCGACGGTCAAGATCCCTCAAAACGTGTTTGTCGAACGCGTCTATCAATTCACCAGCATGGACGAATTCCAACTGGATGACCCGACATGAAGAAAGCGAAACCGTTTGCTCCGCTCGAGATCTCTGCCAGCGTTTATAACCACGCCGTGGATCAGTACGAGAAAAGCATCGGTAAGAACGTCACGTCATTGCGAATTCCGCCGAACCGACGCGAAGGTCGAATACTTTGCCAGAACATGACGGGCCAGGACCTGGACCAGTATTCGATCGTCGGGCTCGGCGACCCGGTGATTGACCCGGCCGACGACGAAACCGGGTTCCTTGAAACCTATTGTCTCATGACCTCAAACATCCCGCCGACGAACCCGGACAACCAATATACGTTCGGCATTCTGCAGGAAAGCATAAGGAACAACGAATTCGGCGAACTGCTCATCAGCGGAATCACCGCAGTCAAGATCCTTCCCAGCATCGGGCCAGTCCCATACGCCGTCCCGAACGGAACATTCAACGCGATGGAAGCCGCCGAGTGCGGAATCTGTCGAGTCCTCTGGATGGCCAGCGCCGAGGACCCCGCGACGGACACCGACCCGCTATTTCCAGGGGGACAGCCGGACCCGCTTCCACCAATCCCACAATGGGCACTCGTCAATATCGGATAACGCGAAATGGCAAACACTGGATGTTGCAGATTCAACCTCATGCAGATCGATCCATCGGACGGGTTGATCATCTGGAAAAGAGCGATCTATGGAACGCTGCCACAAAAAATCCCGTTCCTGCCGGGACTCGACCGCATCGAACCGCTTCACGGGACAAACGATGTCATCGTGATGGCCGCCGGATCAATCACACGAGTGGACCCGTCCGGAAAACAGATCTGGTCCCAGGCCGGGTTCCTGGACTCGTCGGCAGACGGGGTTAAAAGACCATTCGACGTCGACGCGACCGGGATCAGCGTCGGATCGATAGGCCGCGTTCTCGGACAGTCAACGTTCCGAGCCCTCAACCCGGACGGTTCGATCAGATGGACCAATCAAATCTTCGGAGTCGACATCAGGACGTTTCGATCGTTCCCGACAGGGAACACAATGATCATTTCCGGTTTTGCGGGACTTCTCGGAGGCCCACCCGCCGCGAAATATTCGCTCAACACGTTGACGGGAGCGGTAACCCCGCTTCTCGGAGCAACCAATCCAGCCCAAGGCAACGTTGCCGCAGTGAGCGGTTCGAGCACATTTATCGACGACATGAACCATGTCGCCGCTGCGCGAGAACTTGACGTGTCCACCGGAAGCCTCGTCAGTACGTTCCCAACCTCATTCACCGCGACAAACGTAAGAACCGTTCCCGGGGGGACCGGCGGGTACGTCACAGCCCAAGATCTCACGGGAGTCTTGCTCGTTCCGTTAATCCAGCGCACGGACGCAACCGGGACACCGATTTTTTCGCTCACCGCACCGGGAGGCCTCACGCTGAATCTGATGCATGACGCCTGCTCAGACGGAAGTATCCACTACTTTTGCGGAGACAAGGGCGCGGCCCTCGGCGCCGGAGGCCCAGCAATATTCGCGCTCGACGACAGCGGAACCCTGATCTGGCAACAAAAGTACGGAGGCTTTTCCGCGCCATCGGTCGGTGGCAACGGGATTTGCCTTTCAGAAGACGGGTTCCTGTACGTCTGTGGTGACGTCTCGATCCCGTAGATCTCAGACCGATCAATCCTTCGCGTGAACCGCCGAGACTCCAATTTCGTTTGCGACTGCGGACATCAACACGCTACCGTATTCGAAACCTTTTAGGAGACTACGGATGATTAAGTTTGCGTGCCCCAACTGCGGCCGATCGATGCAAGTCCCCGAGAACGCCGCTGGTAAAAAGGGTGCATGCAAGTCGTGCAACGAGACGATTATCGTTCCAGAACCAGAAACGGAGATCGTCTCTTCCCCGCCGCGGATCATCCGGCAGAAGAGTCCACAGGATTTGTTTATCGCTGCAACGGAGGAGCGAAACTCTCCGTCGGTGAGTGTAACGGTTCAACAGAAATCGTCGGCCGCACACAGCCTCGGCATCGCATCAATGGTACTCGGAATCTTGGGACTGATGGTTTGCTGGGTGCCATTGATCGGGCTTCTTGGAATGCCGCTGAGCGGGCTAGGGGCAATCCTTGGGGCAATCGGCCTTTTTATAGCGATGGCGAGGCGCGGAACGGGAATCGGTTTTCCAATCGCTGGAACCGCAATATCGACACTCGCAATAGCCATCGCAGCCTTTCTGAATTATGTGATCCTGAAACCGTCATTCGACCAGGCGCGAGCCGCCGCGTTCAAAGAACAAATGAAGCAGGAACTGGGAAAACTCGACTTGGATATACCGGCCGCGCTGGAGGCGCCGGCCGCGAAGGAGGAAAAGAAGAAAGTCCCCAAGAGCGACAAAGAATGGTTCAGGGCCGAGATACCAACCGGGCCGTTCCTTGCCGGTTGGAGGGACTTCGATACCAACTTCTTTGCGAAACCGCCGACGCATTCGCTGAGACTTATGATCAGAATTCACACGCTTCCAAATCGTCCGATCAAAACCTTTCGCGGAAATCTCCGGCTGACAGACGCGAAGGGAAAGGTATTGTTCGACGAGGATATAGACAAAACTGAAGACGTTTCATTCGTCGACAGAACCATCTATTCCGTCAGGATCGATCCATACAACGATGACGATGAGAATCACCGGATGTTGCGATTCACAGACGAGAAAGAATTGAAAGCTGTCTTTGTTCCCACATCGGTCGTTTTCGCAGACGGGAAAGAACAGTCCTTCGAATAGCCAATCAGTCCTCCCGCGCAACCGCCGCAACATCGACCCCGACCCCGTCCGACGCGGGAGTATAGACCATCGATCCAATAATGATTCGCGGGCCGTCGCCGTACTCGCAAGACTCAGGGACGGGCCTGCCGGGCCGATGAGCCGCCGCCGCCAATTCAAGATCGAACCCGCGAGGATCCAGATCCATTAAGTCGGTCGGAATCTTCGGTCCCAGATCAGGAAGCTCAGACCACATGTCCGCGTCCAGGTATTCGCGTACGCAAACGTCACCGCCCGCCAATATCATCAATTGCCCGTTATCCATCGCAAAGGCTTCAGACTCATCGAGTCCGCCGATCCTGTCGTCCAGACGGTGATCGACGAACAGTTCTCGCCAGGAATCCAAAGCCTCTTTCCACGCCTGCTGTCCATCCGCATTCAATTGCAGACGTGAGAAGCTAACTTGCCTCATTCGGTTCCCCTTTGTGAATGTTGTAAATATTCATACCAACGGGCTTCATCAATCCGGATCGAAACACCCGATACGTTTTCTTTCCAATCTTCGCAGTGATCGCGGCGCCAACTTCAATCGCCTTAGCAACCGCTTCCTCATCGGTCTTGCATTTATAGACCGGTTCAGGTTCCTTCGGTTGAGCCAAAGCGCCCCGACCTCGAGCCTCGAACGGAAGTTCAAAGTATTCATGGGCGATCTTCAACAGCAACTGATTCTTCGTCAGTTCAAGCGTCGCCGCCTCTTTATCCAAAGCTTCAAGTAGCGGGCCAGGAACAGCCACAAGCATTTTCAACGTCTCAGGCATCGTTGTTACCCCCAACACGGTCAATCCCGCAAATCGCCGCTGTGATCTTATCCCGCAACACGATCGAGGCCCTCGAGTCATTGCCAGGATCCGCTTCGATTTCCTGACAACGCCCGTCGATCAACGAATAAAGAATTGACAGTTCGTTGCGGGTTAATTCGATGCTGACCGTCGGTTCATCGTTTTCAGACATCAAGGATTCCTTCAAAAAGCCGCTGTTGACACTCAGCGAAATCGGTCGATAATCAAGAACACGTGGACCTGACGCGATTCGAACGCGCATCTCTCCAGTTTACAGCCAGATGCTCTACCAGTTGAGCTACAGGCCCACGTGTTGAGGTGACAGCGATCCCAAGTCGCTGCCACCTTTTTCTTTTTCTCAGAACACTTGGTATCCGAGTCCTCGCAGCCGATTCGCCAGTTCGACACAGGCTTCGTTCCAAGATTTCTGAGCCTTGCTCCGTCCCGGTTGAGCCCGCAACGTCGGGACGTAACCGCCGTCCATCGCTTCCGCGAACTGGACCCACGTTTGGAAGGCCGTCACGGTTGTCGTCAGATCTTGCAGGCTTCGTTGTGGTTTGGTCGTTTGCATCGTCGTGTCCTTTTGTTCGGTGTTCGTTACCGCGATTGACTAATTATATCATTCAATCTAAATTAGTCAACAGAGAAATCATATAATTCATAAATAATTCTGGAAGTAGTTCGGTCATTTTCATCAGACCGCCTGTTTTGCAGAGTTCCCGGGCAGTCGTGTTTCGGTGAGAATCGCCACAAGTGGGACCAAGAATTTATGATCACGCTACTTGCAAGCCGAGTCCTGAACGCAATCGAAGGCGGAGACATGGAAACAACTTTCGACGGAGGGGTAATAACCCTTCTGATCGACCGCAAGCCCATTGCGCCAGAATCGCCCGCCCCTCAAATCCGCATTACGCCAGGCAACTCGATCTTTCAGCCGAAATGACGCGATAAATCGTTTCGTGAGAAATACCTCACGTCGTCTTTTTCTTCGTCGCCTTCGGTGAGAAGGGCTTCTTCGCCGCGGCTTTCTTGAGCGACTCGTTCTTTTGCTTTTGGAATTCAGCGCTCGACTGAACGCCAGCCAAGTAGGCGCGCAACTGTGTTCGCACGTCAGCGTTTGTCTTTCCGACCCACTCCAACACCGCAGGAACGTAAATATTTTGCGTCGTTGAGCCGTGAACCAAAGCGTGAGGCATGCCGTTATCGGTCATGAGCGTCGCCAGTGCCTGAAGAGTAGTCGACGCCTCTGAAAGCTCCTTCGCTAGCGCGATAAACTGCTGCGGTGTATGCTCGTTCCTTGCCATGCGGGGATTAGACACGAATACAAGACCATTGGAAATCAGCACGGGAGTTTTCCAATCCTTTTACAAATTGTTTTTATAAAACAGATTGACAGGCGCAATCCACACTTGTAGATTGTGCGTTACCACACCTGAACGCGAGATCCACGATCTCAACAACAACCTAATGCATCCCAAGCCCCAGCGGCCCGTTCAGGTGTGGTAACCGAACATTCCGCTGGGGCTTTTTGTTTTTCAACACGGGACAGCCTAGCGCTGTCGACTCGGGACAGTGGATCACGGACGAGTGACCCAGCCCGACTCTTTTCAATGGTGTTTCCTCGCACCTGTCTTTCGTCGTGTCGCTTCGCCGATCGCGTCTTTCTGCGCTACCGGTACGCCCACTTCAAAGCTCGTGCGTTTTCGGTCCGTTTGCCACACGAGGAGTATCACGAATGAGACGACCAAGTTTT
>Ga0206931_1238_pt1 | contig 12279 bp, 14 predicted proteins | sample Alteio_BWOrgHeat_17_FD_152946 | JGI IMG/M metagenome (GOLD analysis project Ga0206931, IMG submission 152946) | Enriched cells from forest soil in Barre Woods Harvard Forest LTER site, Petersham, Massachusetts, United States -... | ecosystem: Environmental > Terrestrial > Soil > Temperate forest >...
TAAGAGCACTTTTATCAACAACAACTTTTTTATCAAGCGCCGGCAGTTGTATTAAAGTAATGCCATTGTCATTTGACTCGTAGTATGCATCGCCTGTTTTGGCCCAATGCCTGCCGGCAGGTGGCTGTGCAGTTAAGCAGATTGTTGTGCATATTGCTGCAAGCAGCAGCATATACCTTATTTTTCTCATGCTGTTCGTTTTAACTGCCAATGTAAAGATTAGCTGTGAGAAAAATACTTTCTGCAGAAAATTTTAGGCAAATAAGAAGAAGTATGCGACTATTTACCACCAAGTTTCGTTCTGGTTACTTTAGCTCGTTTCGTTTAGGATTAATTCTTGTATCGTACATGTTTAGCACAACAATCTTTTTTCCTTCAATTCTGTAATAAATGCGGTTTTGCCTGCCTGCAAGAATGCTTTTCACATGTGGTAGTGTTACGGAGGTACTGCCTATAAATGGTTGTTGCTGCAGGTTTTTAAGCTTTCTTTCTACAAGTGCTGCAAATTTTTGAGAAACGGCCAGCCCAAATTCTGATTCGATATATAAAAGTGTTTTTTCAAACCTGTCTTTAAACCTTTTCTTAAAAACTATTTTGTAAACCATCTGCCCAGCGATGATTTTAATTCCGTAAAAGTAATTGTATCTTTTTCAGGTTTTTCACCTGAAAGTGTTACAAGCTCACTATAATCATCTTCGGTCAATCCTTCCAAAACATGGGATTGTGGTGAGTGTAAGCGCAACTCTGCATCATGCAGCATATCTTCCAATAGTATTTCGTTATTGGTGTTATTTATTAACTTATGTAACCTTTCTTTAAGTTCCTCAATTGCCATAAATAATAATTTCTTATAAAGTTAATAAAAAATTTGCACCGCAGTTAAGCCTGGGCGTGCCCGCTTTTTAAGGTACAGGGCACAAAAATATTCCCTCATTTAAATTTAACTATCACAACCTATATCAATTCACTCTGCAGCAACGGCGCTTCAATTGTCTGTTTTTCTTCGTTATATTTTTTTGCCGCCGCAACAAAATGTACAAATAACGGAGCAGGCTTTTCAACTGTACTTTTCAACTCAGGATGGTACTGTACCCCTATAAAAAACGCATGACCAGGTATTTCCATTATCTCAACAAGGCCTGTATCAACATTAATACCGCTTGCAATCATGCCGTTGCCTTCAAAATCTTCAAGGTATTCGTTATTAAACTCATAACGGTGGCGGTGCCTTTCCGTTATTCTGTTCGCGTTATAAATTGTTTCGGCAAGCGAGCCTTCCTTAATATCACAGGTATATGAGCCAAGGCGCATAGTGCCCCCCATCATCTTTATCTTTTTCTGCTCTTCCATCATATCAATAACCGGCTCTGATGTGTTAGAATCCATTTCTGTTGAGTGTGCATCTGGCAAGCCAAGCACATTGCGTGCAAATTCAATCACCGCCATCTGCATACCCAGGCATATACCAAAAAAAGGCAGGTCATGCTCACGCGCATATTTTACGGCAGCTATTTTACCTTCAATACCGCGGTGCCCAAAACCGGGCGCCACCAGCAGGCCATCAAGGCTGCCAAGTTTTTCCGCCACGTTGTTTACAGTAATATGTTCGCTGTGCACGTTTACCACCTGCACTTTTACTTCATTAACTGCACCTGCATGTATAAAGCTTTCAAGAATTGATTTATATGCATCCTGCAGTTCAACATACTTGCCAATCAGGCCGATTGTTATACGCCCTTTGGGAAATTTTAATTTATCCAAAAATGCCTTCCAGTTCTGCAGGTTGGGTTCAGGAAAAACATTAATGCCTAATTTTTTCATGCATATAACGTCAAGTTTCTCCTGCAACATAGCCATCGGTACTTCGTAAATAGTTGAAGCATCCATTGCCTCTATCACTGCTTCAGGTTTAACATTGCAGAACAATGCTATTTTTCTTTTTATATCATTATTTAATGGCTCTTCAGTTCTGCAAACAATAATATCGGGGTGTACCCCTGTTTCACTCAGCATTTTTACGCTGTGCTGTGTGGGCTTTGTTTTTAATTCTTTCGCCGCCCTTAAATAAGGTATAAGCGTTAAGTGTACCACAACCACATCATCATCGGGCAGTTGCCATTGTAATTGGCGAACCGCTTCAATAAACGGAAGGCTTTCAATATCGCCCACCGTCCCGCCAATCTCCGTTATCACAATATCAAACTCACCGCTTTCACCTAAAAGCAACATGCGGCGTTTTATTTCGTCAGTAATATGTGGCACTACCTGTACCGTTTTACCAAGAAAGTCACCGGCACGTTCGCGGTTAATTACTGTTTGGTAAATTTTACCGGTAGTTACATTATTTGCCTGGCTGGTGTGTATGTTTAAAAAACGCTCGTAGTGGCCAAGGTCAAGGTCAGTTTCGGCGCCATCCTCCGTAACATAGCATTCGCCATGCTCGTATGGGTTCATTGTACCGGGGTCAACATTAATATAGGGGTCAAGCTTTTGTATAGTAACCCTAAAGCCCCTTGCCTGTAATAATTTGGCCAGCGAAGCGGCAATAATACCTTTACCCAAACTGCTGGTTACCCCACCTGTAACAAAAATATATTTAGCCATAATAAATTATTTTTATGGTTTTAGTACGCTTGTATTTTGTTATGATTGTATTTCGGTAAGCAATCTCACCGTTGTTTTTCAACTTTCCCCGCAAACAGCTTGTTTTGCAATCACCATTTAATTTTAAACAAAAAAATAAAACTTGTATAAGTTACCTTATAGCCGGTTTTAAAATCCTGGATTAAATATTATGATGATTAACTGACCGAGCAGAAAAATAAAACAGCAAATTTTCCGAGTGGTCATGCAAAACTAAGCTTAATTTTCATTCTGCAAAACTCGTTTTTTTTGAATGTGGATAAAATGAACAAAACAATTAACGCTCATGTTCAGGCTTTTTAGTTATTTTTTTGTGGCTATTATTATCCTTTGCTTCAGCAATTCTATTGAGGCACAAAGGCTTATAACAGTCAAAGGGTTGTGGGGCTTATATTACCAGTCGGTAGCTGATATAAAAAAGCAGCAGAACGTTGCACTCAATTTTTATGCTTTTACTCCAGGCGACACTATTGGCAGTGTAGGCGCGCAAGCCTGCAATTGGGAAGCTGCTTATGCTGCTTTAAGCGACAGTTTGTTTTTCTTTCTTGAAGATATTGACACTGTTTATTGTAACAACAAGCAAGCATCTTTAGCGTGGCAATATTACAGTAATATTAAGGGTGCACCATTAACAAGCCGCTATTCAATTATTACGGGTACTGAAACAGCAACAAATATCCCATCGGCATCATGCAACAAAATACTTATCATCAACAGCTTTCATGAATTTACCGACCCGGCCGAAATGTTGCACGATATTGTCACTAAACTAAAACCTGGTGGTATTTTGTTTATTGATGAAACATTGGCCATGTTTAGCGGGGAGTTACACCCTGTTTGTAAAAAGCGCATTTATTTGGAGGATGAATTGATCGAAGAGTTGAAAAAGAATGGTTTTACCTTTAAAAACAGTGTTACATTGGCGTATCACAAACAGAAACCTGTGCGTAAAATATTCGCATTTACAAAAAATGCCGGCTAAGTTTTGTGGCGGTGCAGCTAAAAGCCAATATTATCAATCTTATAAAATGCACGGAATTGATATTAGATTAATTAATGGTAACTTTAGACAAACTAACGATTATGAAAGCTTTGCTTGCCCTTTGCTTAGCCCTGGCAACCTGTTTTATAACTGCCAATGCCCAAAAAAAAGACATTATTTGCTGCGCTCCTACCGCTACCGAAAAATTCACCTTAAATACTTTCGATAAAGCATTTCTTCTCTCCCATGCCAACCCGTTGCCCTTTAAATATAGAAGTGACCATGGGCACGACATTAATTTTAAAACCGCTGATGGCACCGATGGCCATGGTTGGGAAGTAAAAGCAAGGCAGCAAACAGATTACTATATGCTGGTTTTTCATGAATGGTGGGGGTTGAACGATTATATAAAACAGGAGAGTGAAAAATTAAGCAACGCACTTGGTATAAATGTTATTGCAGTTGATCTGTATGATAATAAAGTGGCCACTACACGCGAAGATGCGACGCAATACACACAAGGCGTAAAAACAGAAAGGGCTACTGCCATTATTAACGGCGTTTATGCACAAATTGGTGCAAGCGCAAAGGTGTTTACAATAGGCTGGTGCTTTGGTGGTGGCTGGAGCCTGCAGGCGGCTATTGACGGCGGTAAACAGGTAGTAGGTTGCATTATGTATTATGGCCAACCTGAAAAAGATGTAGCACGGCTTAAAACACTTAACTGCGATGTGATTGGGTTTTTTGGCACAAAAGATAAATGGCTTAACCCGCAAGTGGTGGATGAGTTTAAAGCAAACCTTGCCCTGGCTGGAAAACACTGCAGCATTTACGAGTACAATGCCGACCATGCTTTTGCCAACCCAAGCAACCCCGTTTATGATAAAGTGGCAACAGAAGATGCTTATGACAAATTACTTACATTTGCTAAGCTTCGGATGAGGTAAAGAAATGTATCCGCTTTTTAAGTTAAACATTCAACCCAATGAGCCTGTTGCATAAATTCTTATTTCTTATTTTACTTTTTACCGCAGGCAAATGTTTTTGCCAGGATGAAAATGATTCAAATTTTGTTGGTACTCTTTCAATAAGCTATTTACAATTAGATGCTGGTAGCGAAAAGACAGCCACTTTACCATTTACAGGTGTTAACATAATAGACGGCCGCTTTGACACATCCTGCGTTGGGTTTGCAAAAAATTCATTTATATCATCTACCAAAAAATTAGCTCTTATTGACGGAGTTGCCGGAAGCCTTGCAAGATATATAACCAAAAATTATGTCTTTGCCAACAACCGCGATAGTGCCGGGAATTTGACTATTGTTATCGAAAAAATTTGGCTTACCTCATCTTATTTACCAGGCAAAAAAGAACATGGCGACCTGCCCGCGCAAAATGAAATAACTTTAGACCCCTCCCAAAACAGGGGGGAACAGCGACAGGCCTGCATTTACTGGCGCATTGTTTATTAAGGCCAATATATTGGTTGAAAAGAAGGGCTTGTATCATCCTTTATACACGATTGACACTGTTTATTTAAGCAATACCAATTTAACGGAATATGAAGCTGCCATACTTCTGCAACACGGGATAGACATTTTATTGGGAAAGGTTAAAAATAAGAATGAGAGTGAATTAAAAATAAGCAGGAAAAGCCTGTCAGCCAGTGATGTGAATGATTATGTTCTCCAAAAAAGAAACCTACCTGTTTTGGAAGCTCCATTTTACAAAAAAGGCATTTACAAAACATTTGATGAGTTTGTACAAAACCAGCCATCCATAACCGATTTCACCAAAGGGAAAAACGGTAAAGTGACTGATGAGATGTATGTAAAGGATGCAGCCGGAAGTGAATATTTACTAAGAGATTTTTGGGGCTTCAGCGATGGCAGGAATATTTACATTAATACCGGCGATAATTTTTTCCGTTTAACAAAACAGGACGGTGCTTTTGTATTTTACGGCTTCAATTCACTTATGAAAAAGGTGTATATAAGGTGGGAGAGGTTGCCGCTGGCTGCTACTTCAGCAACCGGCCTGGTAAATGGTTCACTCGCAACGCAGGATACACATTACAAGGGCACAAAAAAGCCACTTGAGGTTGATATGGAAACCGGTGAATCCTACTAAAGGCTACATACCGTTTACAATCTTCTTATAGCTTGTTACCACACCTTTAATAAGCGATGAGCTAAAGCCCTGGTGTTCCATTTCATTTAAACCGGCAATGGTGCAGCCTTTGGGTGTAGTTACTTTATCAATCTCCTGTTCCGGGTGCGTGTGTTTTATTAATAATAATTCAGCGGCGCCTTTTACGGTTTGTGCGGCGATAAGTGATGCTGTTGCTGCATCAAAACCAATTTCAATGCCACCCTGTATGTTAGCGCGTATGTAGCGCATGGCAAAAGCGGTACCACAGGCGCCCAAAACAGTAGCAGCATCCATCAGTTTTTCCTCAATAAAAACAGTTTTGCCCAATTGGTTAAACATATCGCCAACATAATTCACCTGCTCCGTATGCGCATTATGTTTGCATACACAGGTTATGCTTTGCTGTATAGCAATTGCAGTATTGGGCATAGCGCGAAAAAGCGTAAACTCGTCGCCTAAAATTTCCTGTATATCTTTTATCCAAATGCCTGTAATAACGCTCACCAGCACATGGCGTTCGGGATTTAAGTGCAATTGCAGGCTTTGCAATATTTCTTTTATTTGAAAAGGCTTTACAGCAAGAATGATCCAATCAGCATATTTTACTGCTTCCACGTTATCGTTACTAACCATAGCGCCTTTTTCTTCCAGCGCTTTCAGCGTATCAATATTTCTTTTGGTAATAATAATATGCTCGGGTTTAATAAACCCGCTGCTTATAAGACCTTCCGCAATAGCAGATCCCAAGTTGCCGCCACCAATTATGGCTATTTTTTTGCTCATAACAATTAGTTTTATTTTACTTCAGTATTTTGCTGAAGCCAACTAACAATTTCTTCAAAAGAAAGACTGCCGGTTGAAATATTTACAACAAAATCGTACCTCGCATTTTCTGTTGCTGTTAACCGGATATTATTATCCAATAAAAAGCTTGCGCACAATAAAAAACCCGTGCGTTTATTTCCATCAACAAAAGGGTGGTTAAGTATTATGCTTTCAATTAAGGCAGCGGCTTTGTGATACACGTCATTATATAGATATTCACCGCCAAACGTTTGAAAGGGACGGTTAAGTGCTGCATCTAACGAACCAGGCTCTCTAACACCTAACGAACCGCCATATTTTTTTACCACTTCATCATGTAGCGCAATTACAGTTTGTATATCAAACATCAGGCGAGACGTTTTAACAGGTTATCATTCTCAGCAAACAACTCTTCCATGTGCGAGGTAGCATCTATTGAGCTATTTTCCGGCCGTTGTTTATCTAAAATATTCAATACCTGCCGCAGGACACTTTCATCTACATCCTGATCAATTTTTTGATGAATGGCATCCTTCATTTCTGCTACGCTCATAACAAATCATTTTCACAAATCTACCATATTTTTTCTTTTATAAGGTAGTTGCTTACATAATCCAGTACACCTTCCTCCAGGCTGTAAAAGGGTTCATCATAGCCTGCATTGTGCAGTTTTTGCATATTGGCTTCAGTAAAATATTGGTATTTATCGCGAATATCTTCGGGCATGTCAATGTAAACTATAAAAGGCTCTTTGTGTATAGCTGCATAAGTTGCATAAACAAGGTCATTAAACGTTCTTGCCTTGCCTGTTCCTAAATTATAAATCCCTGGCTCAAGCTGGCAAATAACACCCGGTGATGTGTCTTCTTTACAGTCAACTGTCATTCTACCTTCCTTTACTGCATTTTCCATCATCCAGTACATCACCTTCAGCACATCTTTCACATATACAAAATCACGCAATTGCTCACCATCTGCAAACTCAGGTTTGTGGCTTTTAAATAATTTAACAACCCCTCCTTTTTGTATTTGGTTGAAGGAGTGGTAAATAACACTGGCCATCCGGTGTTTATGTGCTTCATTTGGCCCATAAACATTAAAAAATTTCAGCCCGGCCCAAAATGGCGGCTGGTTTATTTGTACCAGTGCAAGCTTATCAAATTCGTTTTTACTAACGCCGTAAGGGTTTAATGGGTGCAGCTTTTCAATAACGTCATGGTCATCATTGTAGCCAAGTTCACCCGCACCGTAAGTAGCCGCGGACGAAGCATATATCAACGGCACCTGTTTTGCCGTGCAATAGTGCCATATTTTTTTTGAGTATTCGTAATTAAGCTCGTGGTGAATTTCGTAGTTAAATTCTGTTGTATCTGTTCGTGCACCTATATGCAAAACAAAATCAACCTGTGGGTTATGCATGTCAAGCCAGTCAAAAAGATTGTATCTTTCAACAAGGTGTGCGTAGCTTTTACCTTCCCAATTCTTCCGCTTTTCTTCAACTCCAAAATCATCCACTATTATTAAATTCTCAAATCCTTTTTCATTTAAATATTTTACCAGGCAACTGCCGATAAAGCCTGCAGCGCCTGTAATGATTATCGATGATCCGGTATTTATATTATTCATTCTTAGCTCAAAAATTAAAACTAATGCACTTCCATAGCCTCCTCATTGGAGTTGATATCAATTATTTCGTTCATAGAAGCTTTTAATATATTACCAATTGCGTTATCGTATTTGTCTTTCCATTCAGCCACAGTTCCCCAATCTTCACCATTTACCTTTATGTTACCATTTGTAACAGTACCTAATACACACACCGGTATATGATTGGATGCAGCCTTGTGTTTTATTTCCTCAGCCTGTTGTTTGGTACAACTAACCACTACCCTGCTTTGCGCCTCGCCTAACCAGAATGCGTCCAGCCGGCCGTCTGTTTTTGCAGCAACGTCAAAACCGAGGCCACGGTTAAAACTCTTTTCCAGTAATGTTACAATTAAACCGCCCTCACTAATATCGTGCGCGCTCTTTACAAGTTTTTCTTTGATGATTGATGAAACAAATTTTTGCACGGCAAATTCTTCATCCAGGTCAAAATGCGGTGCGGGTGAAAACTCAACACCCTTTATTTTATGCAGGTATTCTGATGACGCAATATCATCCTGTTGTTCTCCAATTAGTAATATCACATCGCCTGCAGCTTTATGATCAAGTGTGGTGCGTGTGCTAAAATCATCAATAATACCTACCATGCCAATAGTTGGCGTGGGGTATACAGGCCCTTCGGGATTTTGATTATAAAAACTTACATTACCACCAGTAACAGGTGTATTAAATTTACGGCAGGCCTCACCCATGCCCTTTACAGCTTCAACAAACTGGTAGTATACTTCGGGAATATAAGGATTGCCAAAGTTTAAACAATTGGTTACCCCAATAGGTTCCGCACCGCTGCAAATAATATTGCGGGCTGCTTCGGCAACAGCTATCATAGCACCGGTATGTGGGTTGGCATATACGTAACGGCTATTGCAATCAGTTGTAACAGCTAAGGCTTTGCCTGTACCATGCGCCAGCACAACAGCAGCATCGCTAGGTGCATTGGTACTTGCATTGGCTGCACCAACAGTACTGTCGTACTGCACGGTAACCCATTTTTTGCTGGCGATATTTGGTATTTTAATTACTTGTTCAGCAATGGCTTTTAAATCAGCGGTATCTTTAATATCATCAATATTGTCTATTGAAAAGGCTGCTATTTTCTCCAAATATGCTGGTGCTTTAAATTCCCTTGTGTATTGTGGTGCACCACCGCCTAACACAAGTTCGTATGCCGGTATTTCCGCTTCCAGTTCTCCATACATATAAAATTTCAGCAAGCCATCATCTGTTACATGGCCAATTTCACTGCATGGCAGATCCCACTTCTCAAATATTTTCAACACTGCTTCTTCCTTGCCCTTTTCAACTACTATCAGCATTCTTTCCTGGCTCTCGCTCAGCAAAAGTTCCCATGCTTTCATGTTTTTCTGCCGGGTAGGTACTTTATCAAGGTCAATATGCATACCTACGCCGCCCTTGGCACTCATTTCAGCAGTGCTGCAAATAATGCCTGCTGCACCCATATCCTGCATACCAACCACAACACCGGTTTCTATTACTTCAAGGCAGGCCTCTAATAACTTCTTTTCCTGGAAGGGGTCTCCAACCTGAACCGCAGGCAGTTCTTCTGTGCTTTCTGCTGTAATATTCGCCGATGCAAATGATGCCCCGCCAATACCATCCTTACCCGTCGCACTGCCCACAAAAAACACAGGGTTACCGAGGCCCTGGGCTGTTGCACTGATTGTTTTACCAATTTGCACAATACCTACGCTCATTGCGTTAACAAGCGGGTTGGTATGGTAACAATCTTCAAAATATATTTCACCGGCAACTGTAGGTACGCCAAAACAGTTGCCATAATGGCCAATGCCTTTTACAACGCCGCTTAAAAGGCGCTGTGTTTTTTTATCAGCTAAATTCCCAAACCTTAAACTGTTAAGTGATGCTATGGGCCTTGCACCCATGGTAAAAATATCCCTTTGTATACCACCCACACCTGTTGCCGCCCCCTGGAAAGGTTCGATGGCGCTGGGGTGGTTATGGCTTTCAATTTTAAACACAACCCCAAACCCGTTGCCCATATCCATTAAACCGGCATTCTCCTCCCCCGCTTCAACAAGCATCCGCCCACCACTGCGGGGCAGCGTTTTTAACCATTTTATTGAATTTTTGTAGCTGCAATGCTCGCTCCACATGCCACTAAAAGCACATAGCTCGGTAAAATTGGGTGTGCGGCCAAGCTTTTGTTTTATCAGTTCAAATTCTTCTGCCGTAAGCCTGAGCTCCTGCGCGGTTTTTGCGGTAATTTCCATGTTTAGTTGACAATTGAAAGATTGGCGGTTGACAGACGGTGCATCCGCTAAATTGCCGCAAAGGTAATAAAGTGCAGGGAGGGTTGCAAGAACTGAATAAATTACGCCGCAGATGGTGTAAAAACTACCTGTATTTATCCTGCTTAAAAAGAAGGAATAATTACAAGCATTATTGGCAGTTGCATTCCACTTTATATTTCATGTCTTGTTTTAATTCCACGGGTATATTGCCGGGAGGAGCGGTATTTTTACAAGTTTTTGGTGTTGTGCAGGTCGAGCTTGTGAATGAGCAAACGGGGCCGCCGGTTTTGCTAACCACCTCTATAACCTTTGCATGATCTGCATCTTCAGGAATAGAAAAGGTTGAATCAACCCTGGCAACACCTTCTAATATAGCCACCGTATCGGTAAGTATGGGTATCCGGCCTTCTTTTCCTGCATAAGTTTTTATTCTAACAACAACCGTGTCAATTACCCCACCACATTTATTTGCTATACTTACAGTAGCTGTCAATTTAACCTGTTGCATATTGCCGGGCGGGCAACCATAAAGGGTTACAAGGGCTGCTGCAAATAATGCCTGCAGCAGGCTATGGGAATTTTTCATATTTATGCGTTTTTAAAGATTAAGCTTTGTTCATCCCAAATCCCTGCCGCATAAATACACGCGCACTTAATAATAACGGTGTTCAGTCATTCAGCTATAAAACAACCATGTTTTAATAGGAAATTGTGAACACCGTTCGGTTGGAGTATTTGGATGGTTTAAAAAGGATTACAAGTTATCGGTTCTTAGCTAATGCTTTATTTGGGTCAGGTCCTGTTCCAGCGCTGCAAGGTCAAAACCAAGTGGCGTTTTGTTTTTCTTTATAAAATCCTTGCTTATGATTGCGTATGATTCTTCGCAGTAAGTGTCCCAAAAGCTCCAGGTCATTTGCTGCAAGGCACCCCAGGTAACTACGGTTAAAGTTTGATCATTATACGACACAACTGGCACGGCATGGCCACCCCATGAGCCTGGTGCACCTTTGCCGGATGTACCACCCGGCGGCACAGACCATACTTTTTGGTTTTGTGCTGATACCGGCAGGGCTAACCCTATATAGCAACCGCCAAAAATGTAAACCGATTGTTTTACATGTATATGATTTTTAGGCTCCAGCGCGGCGTAGGCCATTATTTTGTGTTTGGCAATACCTTTTTTACGCCAGTAATTCAACACATCTGTTTCAACGGCGCCATTATCATTGTTGCCGGTTTTAGGGTCATAGCCAGTAACCGCTGAATAAGCCGCAATTACCTCGGCATCAGTTGGTTTGGCAATCTTGCCAATATTGGCGGTCCATTCCATTATCAAGTGGCCGGCCGCGGCGCAGGTGCAGTCGCCGACGGTGTCATTTTTCATCATTCCCCATGCAGGTATTTTGGCGCTCCAGTCATACATAGCCGGCGGAGCAGGCATTTCACCAGATTTAATATAATTGGCAAACTGCAATGTACGCGGGTCATGTCGCGGACTAAGTTTACCAAGCTTTACTGCTGAGTGATTGACCTTTTTTGAGTCTTCCATATATGTATATTATTTTGGTTTGCTTTTAAAACCGAAGCTAAATAGGGAAGGAAGGTTAAAAAATGTGATAAAGCACATTTAAACATGTGTTTTATCACAAGCCATAGTTTTAACCACTGCTGAAGTTATTAATTATTACCTAAATGTATCATAATATTATAGCACTAAGCTAACATATACTAATACGCCTGTAAGTTCCTGGTTTTTACA
>Ga0206931_1239_pt1 | contig 12257 bp, 9 predicted proteins | sample Alteio_BWOrgHeat_17_FD_152946 | JGI IMG/M metagenome (GOLD analysis project Ga0206931, IMG submission 152946) | Enriched cells from forest soil in Barre Woods Harvard Forest LTER site, Petersham, Massachusetts, United States -... | ecosystem: Environmental > Terrestrial > Soil > Temperate forest > O...
GTGCTTTCTGCGCAATACGCTTCGTGGCTGAAACAGTTTGACGAATGGTCTCCCTTCGTTCAAACACTTGGAATAGGGACCACGAAGCATGGTGAGAAATTAGAACTCTTCACTTTGGTTTCCGACCAATTTGGACGAGCAGACGCCTCTAGCCATGTGAGCACGACTTCGGCAAGTCTTTTCTCTGGGACCTCAAAGCGGCTCAATCTGGTGATTCTCTATAAGCGGAACTCCCAACCGGACGACCAAGTTCTAGCAGCGCTGGAGTCTGCGTTGGAACAGGAAGGCAATGACGTCTTCGTAGATCGCCACCTCAAGATCGGTGTCGAGTGGGCGAAGGCGATAGAGGAAAAAATTCGGGCTGCCGACGCCGTCATCGCCATCGTTTCCGATGCCGCGATGGGAAGCGAAATGCTCGAATACGAACTGGAAACCGCATTCGATGAGCATCGCAAACGCGGAAAGCCGTATCTGCTGCCCATTCGCGTCGGAGCCGACAAAACGGTAGTCGGTCCGGTGGGAATGTTGATAAACGGTCTTAATTTTTCGGTCTGGCAGAGTTCGAATGATAATCAACGCGTTATTTCTGAGATTCGGGCGGCAATCTCGGAAGAGCCGAAACCGGCGCCTGTAGAGCGCCAATTCGAGCCGGTAGGTGGGGCGGTTTCGCCGGATTCTTCCTTTTATGCGGAACGTAGTTCGGATATTGAATTCATGAAAGCGCTTAAGGCAAACGAAAGCATCATCTTAGTGAAGGGTCCGCGGCAGATGGGCAAAACATCGCTAATCGGCCGGGGAGCGTTGCTGGTTAGAGAGCTTGGCTGGCGGCAGGTTTCGACGGACTTTCAAAAACTTAGCACTTCGCAGATGGGGTCGGACGACGCATTTTACAAGCTTCTCGCGGCAACGTTGGCTCGCCAGACGAAGTTCAAATACGATTTCGCGGAAGAGTGGTTGGACGTGTTCGGCGCGAATATGAATTTGGACAACTTTATCCGATCGCTGATCGAAGATTCGGATAAGCCGCTCGTGTGGTTCATGGATGAGGGAGACAAGCTATTCGGCGTCTCCTTCGCAAGCGATTTCTTCGGCCTTATCCGGTCGTGGCACAATTCCCGTGCGACCGAGCCCTCAGGACCGTGGGCACGCTTTACCGTTGTCATCGGATACGCTACTGAGGCGCATCTATTCATCCAAGACTTAAACCAGTCGCCCTTCAACGTGGGCCGCCAGCTTTCGCTGCAGCCATTCAACCTCGAACAGCTATGGGATCTGAACGAACGGTATGGGAGTCCGGTAAAGACACGCAGCGACGCGGAAACTTTACATAACCTGGTTGGTGGTCAGCCGTTCTTAACGAGGCGCGCTCTCGACGTACTGGCTCGAGGGCAGTTGGATCTTAGCGCGATGTTAGCTACAGCCGACAGGGACGATGGGGCATTCGGCGATCATCTTAAGCGAATCTTAGTCTCGGTAACTCAGCTTCCAACCGTGCACGATGCCTTAAAGCAATCGATGACGCACCCGGATATGACGCCCCAAACGGACGGCTTTCAGAGGCTCCTCTCGGCCGGGGTGCTCAAGCAGACTCCGGACAATCGGATTGTCCTCGCTTGCGAGTTGTATCGCCGATACCTGGCGGCACATTTATCCTAAGTTACGGCCGATCCTATTCGGCGAACAGCCATGGGTCGCCCAGCTTGCCCTGCAGGTCCTCGATCGTTGTAGACGCTTCCCTCAAGCGCATCGATAAGACGCGTGATAAGTTGCTGAGCATGATGAATCCGATGTCCTTATTCTTGAACATGAATTTGCGTAGTTTGTCCCCATCGAAGTGGGCATAAGTAAGGCTGCCCTTCGAAACAACATAGGCCGACCGCGGGTGGCCATCGACCAGGGCGATTTCGCCGATTACCGATCCCGCCTCGCGCTCGCCTAATAGGACGGCTCCATGTCGGTAAACCATCGCCGCGCCGTCGATAATGACAAACAAGTCAGGATCGGTGCTGCCGAGCTTCACGATCTCGACGCCGGCAGGAACGATCTTCAGGTCAGCAAGCTCTGCGACGCGCATGACGTCTTCATCAGAAAGGCCGGCAACGAGGTAGTTCTTTTTGAAGACGTTGAGATCGATTTGCATGGATTCGAAATTCTACCTTTGCATTTGAACACGCGGGTTAAGAGATTGGGAGCCATCGCAGTAGACTTTCGCACCATGAAGGTGGTCATCGGCGTTGATGCGGGTGGGTCGAAAACGCGAGCTCTGGCCGTCACTTCCGAGGGAGATATTGTCGGTCGAGGGGAAGGAGGCGGGGGAAATCCCGGGCACGATCAGGCGTACCTTGAGAACATTCATGGAGCGATCCGACGTGCCGCCGAAACTGCTGGTTACGGAAATGTTGTTCGCGTAGTGGCGGGTATAGCCGGACTGGACCGTCCGGAGGACATGGAATGGGCAGCGGGTTGTACGCGCCCAAGTGGCATATGCTGTCCGCAAGTCCAAATAAACGATGCCGATATCGCGCTCTTCGGCGCTTTCGGCGGGGCGCCTGGAATCGTTTCTATCCAAGGAGACGGCTCCATGATTTTTGGCAAATCCGCGTCGGGACGCTCGATCCGCAATTTCGACTTTCGGCACTACGCACGCGCTGCGGGACCCTGGATTGGTTCGAATGCGACCTTGCTACTGCTGGCCAGGGGAATCGAACGCGGCGATGAAGATCTGGCGGAATCGATATGGAAGTATTGGGGAGTCGATTCGATGGAGTCTCTTCGAGAATTGGCAAGTCGCTTCAACGGCCTGGCCCACGAGAACCACCTCCGAAGACACGGCGACATGGCCTCTTTAGTCACTCAAGCCGCCGGCCTCGGTTCTCCGTTGGCTACTAAAGTTTGCAAGGACGCCGCCCAGCAAGTCGTCGATGGGATCCGCCTAGTCGGACGGATGTTCGAGCATTCGGATGTCTCCGTCGCGCTCATCGGAAGTTGCGTTCGCAGCTCGTATCTCCGTTCCGAAGTTGAGAGGCTTCTCCTGGAAGCACAGGAGCGGCGATATCGCGTTGTCGATCCGATCTACTCTCCCGTAGTTGGGGCGGCATTGATGGCGCTGGCTCAAGAAGGAATCGCCCTGACGCCCGAGGCTCTCCAAGCACTCGCCGAAGCATCCTAGAAAACTCTATACAAACTCTTGTGGCATTTCTTCACGACATAGCGTAGTATGTCCCTACACGTGTAGTGAGAAGATTTCGATGCAGTCGAACACACTAGGAGATCAGGAACTCGCTTTACTTCGCTTCGTGTCGTCCCATGGACCGATTACGGCGGGAGAAGCGTTTGCGCAGTATGGGGAGCCAAACGGCCTTGCGCGCAGCACGATCGAAACCGTGCTAACCCGCCTATACAAGAAGGGCTTTCTTGCGCGCACTCAGGGAGGCGGGTTGTATCGATATCAGCCAACCATGGAACCTCACGAGGTGATAGGCGGATTGGTGGAGCAGTTCGTCGAGAAAACACTCGGAGGCTCTCTCATTCCGCTCGTCAACTACTTTGTTCAGCAAGGCGAGCTTTCCTACAGTGAGGTGGCCGAGTTGCAGCAGCTTTTGTCCAAGCTCGAATCCCGCCGGCAGGAGAAGGATCGATGAGCCAATCGTGGATCGAATTCGCGAACAGTTTCGGGGCTCAAATAACGAACGCGCTCTGGCGCGCAACCTGGCAAGGCTGTGTCGGGGTCGCGCTGGTCTGGCTATTGTGCCGAGTGTGGAAGCATATGCCGAACGGCTTGCAATGCGCGCTTTGGCTTCTGGTTTGTCTGAAAGTCCTCATCGCTCTCTCACCGGCAACAATTTCGATTCCCTGCCTTCCATCTCCGACTCAAACTCCTGTTGTCCAAGCCTTACCTGGCGTTCTTGTGTTGCCTCCCGTCGTGGATAAGAAGCCCTTCGCGCCGGCCACCCTTCCTCAGGCGTCCGCAAGTCTCGCGCCGGTCGCTTTGACATCATTGGTTTGGCTCGTTGGCGTGACGCTTGTCGCAAGCTATTTCATCCGCCAATTTGCCAAGTCGGTTCGCTCGATACGAAAGTCAACTCCGTTGCTCGACCAAGAGCTAATCGTGCATGCCGAAGAGATGCGAAAGGCAATGGACCTTCGAATCTTGCCCAGAATTCTTGTGAGCCGGGATCTAAATCACGCATTCACATTTGGAACGATTCGCCCAACGGTGCTGATCTCGGCGAGGGTTCTTGCCGAGTGCTCCTCTGACGAACTGCACATGATTCTCGCTCATGAATTTGCCCACATTCGGCGAAGAGACGCCTGGCTAGGCTTAATTCCTCAAGTGGCTCAAGCCTTCCTTTGGTTTCATCCGCTCGTTTGGTTTGCCTGCCGAGAGTATTCGTTGACTCGCGAGGCGGCATGCGACGAGGCGGCCATCAACCGGCTCGGCATCGGGTTCGACAGCTACGGGCGTCTCCTGTTAAGACTCGGAATTCGCCCTTCGACGGAATCGCTCTGTACACCCGGAGTCTCATCCCATTTTCGCTTGCTACGCAGAAGGATCATCATGCTAGAAAACTCAAATCACCTTACCAATCGTCGCGCTAAACGCTCAGTCGTCCTCGTCGCAATTGCGGCCGTCCTTAGCGTGGCCCCGCTTAGCCTGGTACAAGGTCAGAGCGCCGCATCCGGCTCGACAAAAATTTCTACGACAGCCTCAACGCCGGTTAAGGTAAGTATTTCGCCTTCGGCCAAAAAGCACCCCGCGTTGGCAACACAGACGAAGTCGCCATCGCGAACAAAACAATCCGCGCTAAGACCTAAGACGTCGATTAGGCTATTCGCCCTTCACAACGCGGATGCCTTGGCAACCGCGAAGCTGCTCAACAGCGTTCTCGTATTAGGCAACGCCAATGCCGGAAAGGCCAGCGCGGACCGGTACTCTAATTCAGTCATCGTCAACGCCGAAGACACGACCATGGCGCAAATCGCAGATGTCATTCGGAATTTGGATCAAAAGCGCGTCGACAAGACCCAAGAGCGGGCGCCGTCCGAGCCGCAAAGGATTGCGGTCTATCAAATTCGGTATTCCGAATCCGACCAGGTTCGAAAGATACTGGATTCCACGTTTGGTCAAGCATTGTCTGCCGTGTCGGATAAACGGACAAACTCGGTCATCGTCACCGCTACCGATAGCAAACACAGGGAAGTTCGCGACTTGCTTGTGATGTTGGACAAGCCCGTTGAGCCGCTGAAGAGGTATTTGACCCATATTTACTATCTGGTCTATGTTCAGCCGTCCTACATCTCCAAAATCATCTCCGACTCACAAAAGGGTGAGGATGTGAAGTTTGTTTCGGTCGGCGGCAAGGGCAAGGATTTGGTCGTTACCGCGACCGCAGAGAAGCAAGCCGAAATCAGCAGAATCATTACGCAACTTGATCGGGAGAAGTAATTGCCACTCTTATCGGTATAAAATGGAGGCGGGTGTAGTGGGCGCCTCCGGATCCGCGGGAAGGGTTTAACCCAGCATTCCATAGTTCGTTCTTGACACAAGCCTTTGTGCAGCCCGATTGCGGATCTCGGGCGATTGCATGGAGGAACTATGTCGAAATCACTACCCACTCGCCCCAACCTCGATCATTTGCGCGAACAGGCGAAAGACCTGCTTGCTGCCTTTCGTGAAGGTCACTCAGAGGCCGTCGCTACGTTACATCAGAATGTGCCGGCGTTGAATCTGCATCCTGTTGAGGAAATCGTCAACCACGAAGTCACTTTGGCGGACGCCCAGTCGGCAGTCGCAAGACAACACGGTTTTCCAAGTTGGGCTCAGCTTGTAAGGCACGTCGAGTCGATGAGAGCCATCGACGGAACATGGGTATTCACGTCGCTAGAGGTTGAGGGAACGGCTGTGCCGCAAGGATCCTTCCGGAATTCAAGCTTGACTATCGACGGAAATGCTTTCGCGATGGTCTCCCCAGAGGCCAATTACGCTGGAACGTGCGATATCGACGTTTCGATCGTTCCCCATACCATCGATATTCACTTTACGGAAGGGCCGGAGGCGGGAAACAGCTCTCTCGGCATTTACGAATTCGACGGGCGCGAACTCAAGATTTGCCTGGGGTTCACCGACGTTCCCCGGCCTAAGGAGTTTGCCACGAAAGCCGGCGGTGGAACCGCGCTCGAAACACTCCGGCGAGGGCAACCGGCTGAATCTGTGGCCGATGCACGCCCTTCGCAGGCGACAATGCCGACTCCGGAAATGCTTAACGGTTTTGGTGAAATGACGCCGGCGCTGGAAGCGATCCAAGGCGAGTGGGATCCCTTATCGATCGTCAAGGACGGCATGACGCTTCCTTCGATGTTCTACAAGAGCGGGAAACGGGTGATGTTAGGCGCTGAGTCGACCGTCTCATTCGGCGGTCAAATCTATATGCAAGCTCTCACAAGGATTGACCCAAAACCAAACTCCAATTGAAATCGACTACCTTCTAACTGGCGGCCCCAGCCAAGGACAACTCCAGCTAGGGATCATGGAGTGGGACAAGGGCCTCCTCCGGGTGTGCTTCGCCGAAGTGGGGGGGCCTAGGCCCACTACGTTCGACTCGACCGATGGCAGCGGGAGGACCCTTACCGTTTGGAAACGGTCTTAAAACAACCGGTAATATCCGGGCACCGTGCCGCGACCCTACCAAATCCTAGCCGCGTGCGCTGTCCTTTCTGGGACAGCGCATTCTTGCCCAATGCCGCAAACGAAGGCGCCCAAGCAGACGCTCTACTACATTCCTCATACCCACTGGGAAGGCGCCGTGTTCTACACCCGCGAGGAGTATCTGCAGATGGGGCTCTCCAACATCCTCTCTGCCATGCGGCTGCTGGAGAAGTACCCGGACTATAAATTTGCGCTGGATCAGGTCGCCTACTTCAAGCCGTTCTTAGAGCGCTATCCCGAGTTGGCGCCTGCCTTTAAGAAGTACATCAAAGAAGGGCGGCTGGAATTAGTCGGCGGCATGAACGTCATGCCCGACGACGTCAAGCCGGGTGGCGAGCTATTCGTTCGTCAGATCGAGTACGCGAAGAAATACTGCCGCGAACAATTGGGAGTCGAAGTGACGACCGCTTGGCTATTGGACACCTTTGGTCATCACCCTCAAATGCCACAGCTTCTCAAGCTAGGCGGCTTTAAGTCGTTCTTCTTTTGTCGTGGTCTCGCGGGCGATACCACGCCGTCCGAGTTTAATTGGAAGGGAATCGACGGTTCCACTATTCCCGCCTTTTGGTTGCCCGGTTTCTATGGCCTGTTCTACGGTCCTCCACGTGAGCCTGATCGGTTTGCCAAATTCTTCGAGGATCGTTTCAACTCGCTCAACTCACATACCCACTATCCGGAGCGGGTCGGTCTTGCCGGAGTCGACGTTTCCGAACCGGAAGACTATGTGACACCGCTGCTGCGGCAGTTCAATGAGAAGGCGGAGAACCCGTTTACGATCCGCTACTCGATTCCAAGCGATTTCGCCAAGATCGTCGCCGAACGAAAGGACGTTCCCACGCTTTCCGGTGACTTCAACCCAATCTTCCAGGGCACTTACAGCAGCCGGATAGAGCTAAAGCAAGCGACACGAGAAATCGAGCAGAAGCTATTGACCGCCGAAAAGCTGAGCGCGATCTCCGATTACCTGGGAATGCCGACCGACGAGCAGATGCTTTGGCGGGCATGGGAGCCGGTGCTGTTCAACCAAACGCACGACCTCGCCTCCGGGGTCATGGCCGACCACGTCTACACCGATACCGTGCGCGGCTACGACTTCTCGAAGCGGCTTGCTGACGAGATGATCCAGTCCCGATGGCAGAACATCGCCTCCCGGATCGACACGCGCGGCGAGGGAACCCCCGTTGTCGTGTTCAACCCGTTGGGAAGGTACCGCTCGGAGGTCGTCGAGGTCGATCTAGGTTTTGCCGCTTCGCAGGCGAATGACCTGTCGGTGGTGAATTCCGATGGAAAGATCCTTCCTGTCCAATTGACCTACGCGGAGCGATATAGCGACGGCTCGTTTCGGCGTGCAAAGCTCGCATTTCAAGCCTTCGAAGTGCCTGCTCTGGGCTACGCCGTCTTTCACGTGGTGACCAAGAAATCGTCGAATGGGTTGAAGGAGATTGCACCAAGCGGACCTGAGGTCGACTCAATGACAAACGGCGTGTACTTCTTGAAGGTCGACACAAAGACCGGAGCGATCAACAGCGTGATTGATCACATTTTCGGGGATGTCGAGCTCCTTAAAGGACCTGCGAATGTCGTTTCCCGTCAAGAAGACAAGGGTGATTTGTGGGAGCTTTACCACACTCTCGATGGGGCAAGCTACATTCCGGCAACGAACAAACAGCCTGTACCAAACGCGTCGACTGCCCTCCTTAGCAACGCCTTTTCGGACAAGCCAGGGACCCTTATCAAGGGACCGGTCTTCTCAGAGTTCAAGGTCTCTCATCCATTCGGCAACGGAACATTCTCGACCCGCATACGCCTGGCGGCGGGCACACGCCGAATTGAGATCGAGACAGAAATCGTCAATAACGAAAAGAACGTTCGCTATCAGGCCCTGTTTCCGACAACCATCAAGGGTGGCAAGAGCACTCAGGAGATCCCGTTTGGGGCCGTGGAACGACCCGTTGGAGTCGAATACCCGGCACAGAATTGGGCCGACTATGGAGACGCCAAGAACAGCCTCTCTGTCCTCAACGTCGGGATGCCAGGCAACGTCGTCAGCGAAGACGGAACGATGATGCTTTCCCTTCTTCGCTCACAATCTCTCGGCGATTACAACGAAGGGCACACTTCTGCGAGTGGGTACGAAATCGGCGTTCCTCGCACGTTTCACTACGCGTTATTCAGCCACAACGGCGGTTGGAATACTTCCGGGGTGTCGCGCGAAGCGCAGGAATTCAACAGCCCGATGCTCGTATTTAAGGCAGAGCAGCATGCAGGCAACCTTCCCCAGCGATGGGGCATGGTTACCATCAACCAGACCAAAGCGATGCTAACCGCTTTAAAGCCAGGTCCGGACGGCACGACGATCATCCGCGTATACGAGGTAACAGGTCAGCCTTCTACGTCACTGCGGTTATCGCTTCCTTCGAAGATTATCGCGGCAAACGAGGCCAACCTTTTAGGAGACACTGGAAGCAAGCTACGTACCGACGGAAACGAAGTGTTCATCGAGCTTCACGCGTTCGAAATCAAGACCATCAAGCTGAAGTTGACCCCGAACCACAGATGAACGCAGATAAAACGCAGATGCCGGAGTTTTCGGCGGAAAGAGCCGTCGAAATCGCTCTTGAGAGATTGACGGCTTCTGACCTCGTCCATGCAATGTTAAAACGGCGGGGCGTAGACAAGATCACGATCCGTCCGGTTGAAATCAAGAACCGGCGGATGGTCCAGATCTCGACGTTCGACGGCCGCAAGACTGACGTACAGAATTATCTGCCCGTGGACCTAAAGTCAGCGTTGCAAGGAGTCCTTTCAGCGCCGTTCCGAAGCCTCTTCGTAAGCACATCCACTGAAGAAACACAAATCCAGTTCTCGAAGAAGGGCAGACCGATGATCGCCACCAAGAAGCGCAACGCCGAAGTCGTACCAAATCTAAAGCACGATCGAACCATTCAGCGTCCCCTTCCGGAAGGAACGCCCGATTCGTTCCTGCAGAAGATCGGCATGATGACGGCGGACGGTCGCATCAAAGCCGATCGCCAGTGAAAGTTTCAACAGATCAACGAGTTCATCCGCCTCGTTTGCGACACCGCCGACCTTCGGCGGCTTTCATCGGATCCGCTTCTCATCGTCGACTTTGGCTGCGGCAACGCCTATTTGACCTTTGCTCTTCATCACTATTTGAATTCCAAGCTCGGCGTCTCATGCGAATTGATCGGCGTTGACCACAACCCGGAATCGACGGCTCGAAATGAGGCCAAAGCCGCTGATCTCGACGCCGAAACTATCCAGTTCGTGACCTCTTCCATCTCAAAGTTCGAAGCGCCAAGGCCCGCCGATATCGTAGTCGCCTTGCACGCATGCGATACCGCAACCGACGAGGCATTGGCTCAAGCGCTTCGGTACGAGGCGAACCTGATCTTCGTGGCGCCGTGCTGCCACCACCACCTGCAGGTTCAGTTGGCCGCCACCGAGCCGGCCGAGCCGTACGTCCCCATCATGCGTGACGGCATCCTTAAGGAGCGTCTGGGCGACCTCGTCACCGACACTCTCCGAGCCATGCTCCTCCGAATTGCCGGATATAAAGTCGACGTCATCGAGTTCACCGCCCCCGAGCACACCGCCAAGAATCTCCTCATCCGAGCCAAGAAGATCCTGGTCAACGACGTCGCCGAACTCGCGCGCGAGTACCAAGCGCTCAAGACGGCGTTTGGCGTTACGCCGTATCTCGAGAGCCTGCTGCCGGAGAACTTAACCCCCCTTCTAAAAAGCACGCGGGATCACGGGGAACCAGAGGCGCCTTTCGGGCACCAAATACCCACCTTCTCCAAGCCAACCCCGACCAGCTGTGTTGGCTCCTGAGCTATACGACCCCGACTGTCTGCTCGACGCAATCGTCGACCGAACTCGACTATGTAACGGACGCACTACAAACAAATCCGCACGAGAACTGCTGCGTCTGTGCCCCATCTTCATTCGAGCAGGGCTAGAACTCACAGTATAAATCTCGCAAGCAAGGATACACATAGGCCGACAACAAATCGCCGATCGAATCATCCAGCACAATCGCGAAGCGATCGATAGGGCTTGTCAGTCAGCAGCCGCGTTGGCAGCTTTGGTATACGGGGCGCTCGGTTGATCGGCGGACGTCAAAGAAGCCGAGAAATCCTTCCAAGAGCGGGTTGAGCCTGCGATTCGACGCGGCTGCGACGAGGACTACAAATACTGCGAAGTCTTCGACGAGCACGAGTTGGTGTACGTACGAACCCATGGCATCCACGGGCTTTTGGCCCGATTCCGATCCTGCTGATACCGATCTAATGCTATTTGATATTGGGATCGAAGTATCGATGGAAACATTGAAGTGTCCGCCGGAACTCTTTGAGACGATCTACTGTGAGTTCCGAGGCGGTTAGGTTCGAAGCCAACTTCCGCTAGAGATTCTCGTCCCATTCGGGAACAAGGCCTCGGAGTTCAGAGTTGGGAGCACCCCTCCGTGCCCTAAGTTTTCCCTTGTTCGCTTCCCATAGATGGCCGTACTTTTCCTTCACCATAGCGTTCCATTCGGAGATCGCCTCTCCAAATAGTTCGGCGCCATCATCGTAGCGGACCCCGATCACCTCTCCCTTTGAGCTGAAAGACCAGACAACGTCGCCCACTCTCGGGTCAAGCTGACGCTCTCCTTCCTCATAGACGTTTCTGGCAGGAGGGCGGTGGGTTGCGTCAAATCCGACCAGCCGAAGCGTGTTCTTTTCGGTCGCCCAGCGGATGGCGAATCTCTCCTCCATGAACTGGCAGTACTCCTCCAGCGCGGTTCCGAACATCTCCGACCCATCGGGATAAAGAATATTCATCAACTTACGGTCAGCATCAAACGTCAAAATTGCCAAGCCTCCAATCGAGTTATCCATCGTGTTTACACAACCCTTCTAATCTCCTTGCGCGGTTTCAGAACGCCGGTCGGCCTTTTTTCGCGCAAGCAATCCGTTTGGTCATTCGTCCGCCACAGCCGGCTCTAGTCGATTGGACAACGCCTTCTGCATCGCCCGGATCGCACGACCCACATAGTGCCCCTTCCCATCCGGAAGCCCGCCAACGACTGCCATCAGATCTTCCTCAGTCAAAGTGAGGACGTTCCCTATCTCGCGCCCGGTGATGAGCGCGCAGAGCACGCCGGAGGCCGCCGTCGAGCTGGGACAGCCCGGACACTTGAACGCCGCCTTTGCGATCACATCGCCCTCGACGATCAGCCAAATTTGCACGTATGGCCCTTCCCCCGGCGGGTCCGATTCGCCATAATGCGTCGCGCTCTCTAGCGGTCCTCGGTGAAGGGGACTGGCAAGGAACCGTTGCGCAAATCCGCTCAGCACTTGTTCCCCTAGTCCAGCAGCCTCATTCTGCGCATCGCTTGCTCGAAGATTTGCGAATCCCAAAGCTCTATCGAATCGGGGACGTTGCCTTTGCCGTAATAGGCTTCCAACTTCCTGTAGAGCGCGGCATCGCTTCTGCCTTGCCGCTTGGCCCTTTCATCGCTCGGCAGAGTGGCAAAACTCACGCC